>Ga0334884_1005013_pt1 | contig 13015 bp, 13 predicted proteins | sample GraSluR1_MG_7_FD_207215 | JGI IMG/M metagenome (GOLD analysis project Ga0334884, IMG submission 207215) | Sludge microbial communities from methane-producing bioreactor in Wageningen University, Netherlands - Granular Sludge_12_05 R1 | ecosystem: Engineered > Bioreactor > Anaerobic >...
GCACGCTGGACCCAACGCTGGAAGCAAGCCCTGAACGCGTTCGACATCGCCTTCGATGGCCGGCTGACTTCCCGCCGCCCATGACCCGAAACAACGAACCCAGTTCCACCGAAAAGTTGACAGACCCGTGCTCGGTGCGCCGGGATAGCTGGTTCGGACTGTGGGCCGGCCGGGAGGAGTGGTCGGTCAACGGCTGGCCGGCCCGGTAGCGGTCGGCCCAACGTTTCGCGGTGGCCGGGGCAACCTGGAAGCGTTCGGCAGCCCGGCGCAGGCTCCATCCGTCGTCGACGATGCAGGAGGCCAGCCGCAGCCTTCCAGCAGGGGTCAGGGGTGCATTAGCGTGGGTCATAGAGGCCTCCGGTCAATCGATGCGAGTCTGGTAAACCACATCCTGCCGGAGGCCTCCCCTCTCCTCAGCTCAACTGTTCACAACGTCCCAGGGAAGTACATCTAGGTCGTGTTTCGAAAGTGGGCGTGTCGGTCCTGAGCAAGGGAAGACTCCCGGGGTGGACGGATTGGTGTCGAATCACTCCTACTTCCCCGGGAGTCCTCGTGTCCAGGATAGATGCCGCGGGTCGTCATGACCTCACCGATGCTCAGTGGGAGCTTCTCCACGCAGTGCTGCCGGCCCCGAGCACGCGTGGACGTCCACGTAAATGGCCGATCCGTGCCCTGATCGATGGGATTCGTTACCGGGTCCGGATCGGTTACCCATGGCGTGATGTTCCTGCCTGGTACGGGCCTTGGGGACGGATCTATGCCCTGTTCGCCCGGTGGCAGGTCGCGGGAGTGTGGAAACAGATCGAAGACGCCCTCCGCGCGCACGCGCAAGCCCGCGGCAAGGTGAAATGGCAGGTTTCGGTGAACTCCACGACCAGCCGCGGCCATGTTCATGCCGCCGGCGCACGCCATGATTCGGTCGAACGGTTCCCCGACGAGCCCGCCGATCACGGGTTCGGACGCTCGAGGGGCGGCTGGACCACCAAGACCCATCTGGCGATCGACCAAGACCGGGGAGTACTCGCGTTCCACCTCACCGGCGGACACGCCGGCGATAACCCCGAGTTCACCACCGTCTTGAACGCGATCACCATCGCCAACCCGGTCGGGGCACCCCGACGACGACCGGACCGGGTGCTGGCCGACAAGGCATACTCCTCACGCGCGAACCGGGCCTGGCTGCGAGACCATCGGATCAAGGCCACCATCCCGACCCCAGCCGACCAAGCCGGGCACCGCAAGCGCCGCGGCGCCAAGGGCGGAAGACCCCACGCGTTCAACCCCACCATCCACAAAGACCGCCACGCCGTCGAATGCGGTATCAACAAGCTCAAACACCACCGAGCCTTCGCCACCCGCTACGACAAACTCGCCATCCGCTACACCGACACCATCCACATCGCCATCATCGACACCTGGCTCAAACGACTTTCGTAACAGGACCTAGAGCGGACCCTGCCACCACCACGCACCACTAGCTGACTGCTCAAGGCAACACGCAGAACACACGCAAGACGAGCACGAGCCCACTTGCGGCCCGAGAAAGCGCCGTCGCGGTCACGCTGTTGCTGAGCTTGTTCACCATCTGGGCCACATGGAAATCCTCGGTCGGCAGCACGCTTCAGCGCTTCTCTGCTTCTGACCCATCACTCCCCGAGCTTCAAGGCAGCTGTGTTGCCTGGCGGGCGAAGGAGCGACTGGCGAGGCCGCATCCCCATGAGTCATCCTTTGTCTACCGCCTAAGCAACCTGCGCACTTCCGACCGCGCTTTCCGCGCGAGTCTTTGCCACAAAGGCGTCTCGATCCGCTTGTACTCCCGAATCCCCTCCGCCATCGCGTTCAAGTAGATCGAGAGATCACCCGCCGCCTTTGCGGCACGGTAAGTGCTGAAGCTGAGTCTTGACAGCTCGCGCCTCTTGCGGATGATCTTGAGCCGCCTCTCGCTCACACCGCCGAGACCGGGCTCGACGCGCTTCTTGGGGATGGGTAGACCGCGAGCCTCGTCATCCGCAAGCCTCACAGCAAGACCCAACCGACGGTGACGGAAGTTACCGGCCTGCGACCGCGCCACCTGGTCGGGATCCGCCGCGGCTGCCTCCAGTTCGCCGGACTCAATGCCTCGCCTGATAATCTCATCAGCCAAAGGGCTTCGCGATACGACGACGTTAGTCCCGCGCCAATCGCTTTGGTGCTCGGGCAGCCAGGCATCCCCGAATGCGACGTCAGCTGTCTCAGCAAATATGTCGTCACAGAAGTTGCACGCCTCCGGCTGAAAAGCCGCGTACCCCCAGTTCCCACCTACGAGGTCTCGTGTACGCCGGTATCGCCACTCGCCTTCCGCGCGAGATTGTGCACCGAAGTCGTAGTCAGAGGCAGCCCTGTCTTTGTTCTTCACCCGGAAGTCAACAGCAGCGACGTCGCCTGGGGCGATACCGAGTTGCCACGCCATGGATTCACCGAAATAGCGACTCTTCATATGTCCGCAAACGAGTCCGACAAAGAACACAAGGCGCTCTTTCAGGACAGGGTCCTCCTCGGCCAGCAGGCGGGCGGCCTTGATGAAACACGGCACCCCCACAAGCGCGAACCTGCGATCATCAGACCGCACCTGGTTGAACGCTTCGGCCAACGTCACCGAATAGTAGTCAGACTTGCGTCGTTGCTTGATTTCTGTGAGGTCGGAGGCCCCATAGCTGAAGATGGCGCCAGACTCGGGATCAGTGCGCCCGACATTCACCACGGCATCCACAACGCCACGCTTCACGAGTTCTGACAGCATCCACGAGGTCATACCACCGGAGCTCGAGCCCTCAAGATACAGAGTGTCGTCTACTCGCCCAATGTAAGTGCCTGTGAAACGCCCCAGTAACTCGTGCCCGACGAGCTCGCCGCGATGCACACGGCTGGACACCTCGTCCTCATCCAGGGCGCGATCAGAAAACGGGCACACCACATCAGCCCTAGGGAGCAACTCGTGTGGCAGTGACCCTAGGTCAGCGACGCACATCCCGTCATCGTCCAACCTGATCAGGCCGGGCAGCCCCGTGGCCACAGCGCATGCCCCACACCCGACGCAAAGCCCGCGATTGACGGTATCAAGGATGGTAAACATGACCGGCCCTCGATGTCCGGGCTACGGAATGCCCAGATGTGGCAGGCAGAAAAAGAGGTACGCCGCGCTTTCCTGGCTCAGCATTTGCACCATCACCATGTGCAGTTGACGGTTGAACGACGGATCTCATTGTCCGCGCGGCCGCAGATTCACCGATACCTTCTGCGAAGCGTGCGCCCCCGATCGCGCACATCCCCTATGCCGCCAGTTCTAGCGCGAGCGTCAAGGGAGGATACAGCACCAGCCCGGATGAAAGACTACGATCAGTCGATCCTGAGGGGCTTCGATTCTCGGGGAAATGATTATGCGAGAATTCAGGCCGGCGAAAAGACGGAGAAGGAATCCTCGAAATACAAGGCCAGATTTCAGCGCTTTCCCCCAGAGCTATCCAGCGACGCCCCCCCCCGGTCCTCTCGTTATCTCGCTCCCCGGAAAGCGGAAGGACTTGGGCACGAAGACCTGTTCCCTGAAGTTCCCCACGGCAATGAACATGATAATGTTCTCGCTCTCCGGGACCCCGGCAATGTGGCGCATCTTCCTCTCATCCCTCACTGTGAACATAGCATTCAGCGCACAGGCCGCGAGAGACACATACTCAAGACCGAGGAGTAGAGCCATCGAGAACAGACCACCGTCGGTGTAGACTTGGTTACGCTCAGTCACGCTCAAAAAGGCGGACGTTTCGGTCGTAATCATGAGCAATACAGGTGGCAGCAGATATCCGGTGAAGCCCCCCTGAACGTCAAGAATCTGCTTCACCATTTCGTGATCAGTAAAAACAGTGACGCGAGCAGACTGCCGGTTGCACACAGAGGGCGCTTTGGTTGCTATCTGGATGGCTTCAGCGAGGGAATTCAGGTCCACCGGGGTGCTGGCATACTCGCGTATACTCCATCGTCCGAGAAAGAGGTCACGAAAGGTCTTATCCCGGTTTTCGCTCTTGTCCTTCTTGGAGACCGGCAGAGTCCCACCAAGATATGAGTCACAGCTCAGCACTTCCTCAATTATTGCCTCGGAGAAGATTTTCCGGACGTGCTCGGCATTTTCACCTGCAGCATCATGTAGTACCACGTACTCTCGAAGCACTGAGAGCCCATTTACATAAGCAGCAGAACTCTTGTCGAATCCTCTGGAACTGAACTCGTCCATTGCCGCGGCAAGGTTGCGCAGGGCGTTGATGCCAAATTGGTAACGGATCTCGCTGTGGCTCAGACCCTTTTCGAGACTGTGCGCAAAGAACGTCATCTTCGCCTCAAGCTGGCCCTGCGCATGTTTCCGCGATGTGCTGCCTGCGTAGTAGGCAAGAAACCGCCTGCGATCATAGGAGAAAACGGCTCTCGACCGGACGCGACGAACTATCACCCTCACAGGCTCCGGTACGTGTCTCTTGATCGTAGCTATCACGCTCGCCTTTCGTCTTCGTCGGAGCATCGACCACAGCCGGGGCCAGCTCGCTGTACGCGGCAAGCATATTGCGCATGGTGCACAGTCCTCTGGCAAGTACACATTGCGGGCGCGATCATCTTCCACACGCCACCTGCCGCCCCACACCTGGGAGCCTACGGGTTCGTCCTTCCGCAGCCACAGGCAGTAGATCATCAAGGCTTTCACGCCCGTGCCCAAGCCCAGTGCCCGCGCACTGGACTCCTCGCTCCGCGAGTACACTTTCAATCCGTGACGACTGCCCTCCACCGCGCTGGCGCCCGCGGCGGCGGGATCACGTTGATCGGTCAAGCAATACGAATGGCTGTTCAACTGGCCAGCGTCGCTATTCTCTCTCGTTTGCTCTCCCCACACGACTTCGGCCTCATCGCGATGGTCACGGTGTTCATGACCCTCGCAGACCTACTCCGCGACTTTGGCATGCCCTCCGCTGCACTTCAGGCAAAAGAGCTGTCCCACCAACAGGCATCGAACATGTTCTGGGCATCGACAGCACTCGGGGCGCTGAGCTGCGGGATCCTGGTGGCTTGCACGCCATTGATTGTCATGCTGTACGACGAGCCGCGCCTCAGCCGAGTGGTTCCTGCGCTAGCGCTGACGACCCTCATCAGCGGCGTACAAGCACAAATTCAGGTTCAGCTGGCGAGAGGGCTTCGCTTCACGGTACTGGCCGTTAGCTCGGTACTTGCACCCACCGTTGGGCTCGTCGTGGCGATCATCGCTGCGCTGAATGGTCTCGGGTACTGGGCGCTCGTTCTGCAGATCCTCGCTGGCCCCCTTACCCTCCTCGCAATTCAGAGCACGAGCGCCCGCTGGCGCCCCACACGCCCCAGACGCGGTCATGGCTCAAGAGCGTTGTTCGTCTCGGGTGCACAACTCGGAGTTGCCTACTTCCTGACTTGGGCGGCGAGCAATGTCGATTCGCTTAGTCTCGGTGCACGCTGGGGGGCGACAACGCTGGGCTTCTACAACAGAGGCTGGCAAGTGACAGCGTCCCCCATGGGGTCATTCCTTTCCCCGCTAACGCAGGTCGCGCTCCCCATGCTGAACAGGGCAGAGAGGGAGGGGAGACGTCCCTTTGATGTTCTGCTGCGCCTCCAAATCCTCGTCGCGGCACCCGCATCGGTGGTGATGATTGCACTTGCCTTGACAGCACCCTCCCTTATCCCTCTCGTGCTCGGTTCGCAATGGGAGCCCTCGGTCCGAATCGTGCAGATCCTCGCAATCGGCGAATGCATCCATGCCCTGTCATATATCAGTTACTGGGGATTCCTAGCTCAACGCTTGTCAAAGCAGCTGCTGTACTACAACCTCGTGACGAAGCCGCTGGGCGTTGTGTTTGTACTCATCGGCGCGGGCTTTGGCGCGCAAGGTGTCGCCTGGGGGTACGTCGCCGGCCTGGCCTTGAACTGGCCGATCAACTTGATATGGCTGTCCCGAAGCGCCGGGTTGCCTGCGCTCAAGTTCTTTGGGAACGGGGTGCGAGTTCTGCTTTCCGCGAGCATCGTGCTCGTTGTCCTTCATCTGGTGCTCGGTACATGGATCGCTTCCCAGTCGTGGGGCGCCGTCGTAGTTGGCGTCGTGTGTTCGGCCGCCGGTTTTGTCCTCGTGCTCGCCGTGACTCCAGCGGGCCGAGCTGACCTTGCGCGAATCGTTCGGATTGTGCGCAGCATTCGCTAATGCCAATCCGACTGTCTGACTCGCGGGGATGGCCCATGCCGACGGCTGTTTCCCGCCTGTACTCCTGATGCGGGGCGCGCCCCGCGTGCGGCACCTGAAACGGCATTCCAGCCAGAGCACGGCCCCCTGCGGCAGCCGCCGCTAATCGATCGGCCTTGTCATGCTTCCTGACTCACAGTATCCGGTGTCGGGACTATCGCGATAACGGTGTTTCCAGCGGTTTCGTTTAGTAGGTCTCCGCGGCCGGCCAGCAGTCGGCGAAGGTGATGGCGAATGCGTTCAGCGCGGGCTTCCACCTCATCACCCAGCGTGCCCGGCGTCCGCCGGTGGGATCAAGCGATCCTTGTCACAAGGTAGAGGCATGCTCGCGTTCTTCGGATCGGTGGTCGCCTCCCCGGACAGCACCGATCGCGCAGCCCGGTAGGCGTCGAGCCGGTCCGTCTTGCCCCGAGCGCGACGTTCTGCCGGCCGGGTGCGATTGACCTCGACCACGGTGATTCCCGCGGCGGTCAACACTGTCGTGATCCCCACGCCGTAGCTGGAGGTGCCCTCGACTCCGACCGCCCGTAGCGGGCCGTGCTCGATAAACCAGGCGACTGCGCACGGTAGCCAGGAACGGTGGTCGGGAACTCACGGTCGCCAAGGTGATGACCGATTTCGTTGATAACGGCGACGTGGATCGTGTCTTTGTGAGACTCGACACCACCGATGTTCGCTCGTTCGGTTGTCATGATGGAACTGCCCTTCTGTCAGCAACGGATGGGCAGCGCCGGCCGGCTCGGTCAGACAGGACATCCACCAGACCCTCGCAGCGGGTCAGGCCCGTATTAGGTCATGCCCGAGCGATCGGCGCCACGGACGACGCAGGGGCCGGACTGATCAGTCCATCGGCAACCCAGCAGGACGCCAGTCAGATAACGGGTCAGGACCCCCGCACTGCGATACAAGCATGGATGTCCGATAACGAATGAAGATGGTGTTGTGGCCTCGGGGCGGGTCTGACCTACCGATTAACTGACGCGCTCTTGGGAGTGCTGTCCTGACACCGACGGGTCGACTCGCTCCGAGACCATGCCCGTTCCGGGTGACCGGACCGGGCAGGAGCGTGACTTCATAGAACCTTGCTCGATCAATGACTCGTCATTGTTGTGTCCGCCCGGCCCGGCGAGGTCATCCCTTCATCGAAGGGAGACACCACCAGCATGAACAGTGATACGTCGGCAACGCAAGCGGCGATCGTTGTCGGAGGGATCGACGCGCACGCTGACACCCATCACGTCGTCGCACTCGATGCGACAGAGAAGGTGCTCGGCGACCGTCCGTTTCCTGCCTCATCACGGGGATATCGCGATGCGCTGGACTGGCTGGCTGGGTTCGGCGTGATCGACAAGATCGGCGTGGAATCCACCGGCTCGTATGCGGCCGGCATCACCCGTGTTCTTGCTCGATGCCGGCATCGATGTGGCGGAGGTCAACCAGCCCCCTCCGCACCTGAAAGCCCGGCGCGGCAACGACGACAAGATCGATGCCGAAGCCGCCGCACGAAAAGCTCTCTCCGGTCAAGCCACTGCTGTTCCGAAGACCACCACGGGAGTCGTTGACTCGATCCGTGTGCTGCGTCTGGCCCGTGATTCCGCGGTCCGCTCCCGGACAAGGACGATCGTCCAGTTGCGCAGCCTGCTCATCACAGCTCCGGCTGAGCTATGCAACGAGCTGGGAGAACACCTCGTCATCGATTATGCTGAACCCGAGTCGCCCTAACAGGCCCGGATCGCATCCATCAGGAGTTTCGATCGTGTCCCGGCGACTACCGCGACCGCACCCACCGGCGCACCGCGGGGATCGATACCCAACTCGAAGGCCGGCTGGCCGGCGTGGAGTTTGTCGTGGCCGGCCCGCATCAACGCCACGAGCTCGGCGTCGGTATGGGCCGACCCCAGATGCTCCACGATCACTCGCCGGCCATGCTTGGTCTCCACGATCTGCACCGCGGTGGCACCCCAAGAACGCTCCTCGCCCGTTTGGGGCCGGGCCGCAATAACGGCCTTACGCGCATGCGTAACGAGTACTTGGGTGACACGCCGGGCGCTGCGAGCATTCAGAAATCAACCAGGTTGGGAGCACGCACCTCCGACAGTCGCAGAAATGAGACTCTGCGCACTTGCGAGGTGCCCTCGCGCCTCCTCAACAGCACGGGACACTTCATCCGACCAAGCCCGGAGATCTGCGCGTGACAGTGGTGGCAAGTCCCCAGCAGATGAACCCTCGAGCGAACCCACAAACTGAAGCCCGACTGGGCTGAAGTGCTCAGCAATCTTGCCACGAGAGCTTTCAACCCAACCAATCGGCACCGCCCCTTCTGTCGCAGCCACTACTAGCCCATGAAGCCGATCCCCCAAAGCGAGCAGAGACCCCCTATACACAGCACGGACCACAGCCTCCTGCTCCGAGTGAGAACGGCCATCTGGCCAGTCAATCAGGCGTCCTCCAAGCAGCTGAGCGAGATCGAATGCACGGTCTGCATCATGTTTGACCTGAACAACAACGACAGCTTCCAGCTGCAGCGATTCCAATAGGCCCCTCACCCAGTCGATCCACTCATCACTAGGTGCAGCCCTATCGCCTCGCAGCACCAACGCAAGCGAGTCCCGTACGGACGTGCTCCAACTCACTGTCTCTGAGCCCTCCACGAACGCCCAGTCAGGCCCGACGTCGCCCAGCCCGGTGACCGCTCGGCCCGCTAACGAACGCCACTGAAGAATGTCAGCTGCCTGCGCACTGAACCGGACTAGAGCCCGAGCTAGCTGACTTCCGCCCGCGCGCACAGTCGCGCCAACCCAGATCAACCGACCGTCGTGACGTCGCGAGAGACGGGCGACACAACTCACCACAGCCATCATCGCGGTCCGCTTCACGCTGGGGCGAACCTCACCGGCATTCAGTGCAATCACCGTCCGCCTTGTCAAGGAACTCCACAAAGCACGCAGGAACCAGGCCGCGAAAGATCGAGAGACTCGCACTTCGCGGGAACCAATCAAGCCGGTCAGGTACGCCGGGCTGACGTTCTTCACCCAAGCATGAACGTCACCCCGCTCGGCCAAGGCAGCTAGATAAGGACGCCGCAACAGAGAGTCCCCGATGTTGACATCCTCTCCCGCAAGCCAAGCGAACACCGGCGCGCGAGAAGTGTCCCGGTTCCCTGCTACTGACAACCGAGTTCCCCGTTCTGAGCCAGACGCCGCCCACGGCGCGCTGCAAGCGCACGCCGAAAAGCACTCGAGTACATTCGCCCTACAGCCTGCCAATCTCGGTTCTGGAGATTCGGATGAGAGTCGGGCAAAGTAAGCCTTGCTTGACGCAGCGCGTCAAGCAAGGCCTGCTCAGTCAACCCATCGGCAAACCGATTGACCCACCCCTCGCCGACCTCTCGCGCGAGAGCGTTAGTGGTCCCCGTCTCTGGCACGAGAACCGGACGATCAAGAGATAGCGCCACCAGTACCATCCCGGAATTATGCATTTCGGAATACGGGAGGCAAACAAGCTCTGCGCTCGTGATCTCCGAAACGAGATCAGCGTCTGACACGAACTCTAGCCTTGCCGAGATATTTGAGTGTGCGGCCACAGCCTCCCCGATAACTCTGCGCAATTCCGCCGTGGGCTTACCGACAATTCTCAGCTCAACACCCTCAGGCGCAAGCCCGGCCGCAACCTCAACGAGGCCCTCGATTCCCTTGTAAGGGCGAACAAGACCCGCATGAACCACCCGCCCAGGCACCACCTCGGCACGCTGAAAGCCAGCAAAACGATCCCTGTAGTGACCGTGCGGAATGTGGACGGACGCGCCGGGAGCAACCGTGACAGAATTAATCGTAACGAAGAGCGTTGTCATACCGTCAAGCACAGAGAGGAGCCTCGCCTCAATCCGACTTCCCTGCTCGTGTGGCTTCAGATTGTGAAGAGTTCGAACAACCGCTACACGGCGAATTCGGAGAAGCACAATCAGGGCGACGAAAGCTCCCAGCCGCAAGGTACGGACGGCGAAGTTTGACCCCCGAAGGAGCACCTCTGGCCAATGGAAATGCACGACATCAAGCCGTCGGCTTAAGAGAGTTCGCAAGGAGAGATACTTGAAGACGATGTCGCTATCAGCGAAAGTGACAACCTGGTCAATATACCGGGTGGTCCCATCGGGCGGCCTGGTAGCCTCCAAAACTACGATACTCGTGCGTTCCTTCTGTCTCGGAGTCATGTCCTTCTCTCGCTCTGCACAACACCAGCATCACGCTCAGCCATTACGACACCGTGCTCTAGTCCCAGTGGAGCAACGCTGGGGAGCGTTCCCGCTGGACTCATCGCACCCCCGACAGAGTTCGAACACACAGCACCACCGTCAGCCACTTTACGCGTATGGGACTTCTGCACACATGTAACAGTCACGCTGATAATGAACCACATGAGCCATTGAAACCTGGACTCAACCAGATTCGCGGTAATGAAGAGCACAGACATCTGTACTAGCCACGCCGAATTCAGGGATGCATGTAGCGCGTACTCACGAAGCGACAGAACTACCGCACGCAGCATGATCCAGGCACCCAAGACTGCCCCAACCAAGCCAACCTGTAATGCGATGGTCAGGAGTCCATTATGCGAGCTGGAGACGTACCAGTTAGTATAGCTCCGGATAATTCCCGCTGCCTCATCACCTTCAGAGAAAGCCTGATTCCATCCGTACCCAGCCCAAGGCTGGCGGGCCAATGCTTCGATGCTCCCCCGCCAGATCAGATCACGCCCGCTAAACGTCATATCGCGGTCAAACGAGCTTAGCAGCGATTCGAAATTGATCGAGAATACCACTCCCAAGACTATCAGGAGGGGCGACTGACGAAGGAGCGATCTAGTCACTCCCGCAGAAGAACGCCGTGAAATCCACAAGACGATACCGACCACCACTGCAATTCCGATAGATAGTGCCGCACCAACCGAACCGACCGTGAAAACTGCAATGGCATATGCACCCACCCAGAAAAAGAATCGAAGATCTTTTCGAATAGGCGAATATATGTGCGTCACCATACCTAGAGCTAACAACGTTCCGAACATATTTTTCGTACCATATATTCCGACGAAAACGCCCTCATTCGAACCCGACAATGCTCGCCCAAGAGTAGGGCTGATGAGAGCGAGCGCCGCCGACACGATCAATATGCATTTCACGGCAATGTCGAGCGCTCTGATCAACCTCGGCAGCGGCAGATTGGTTGCTACCATGGCGCCCGAGATTGCAATCACACCCATCACCCCGGCTCCCGCAACCGCCGAAAACCTATCCGTGGTCCACACCGCAGTGAGAAGCAGAAAGGCAGGGAAAGACATGATGATCATGGGAAACGCAAGGCGCGCACCATTCAGAAGCAAGACTACAATGAAACCGACTGTAAATAGAAGTGTTGGTATCTCCGTCAGGACCGTAGGGCGCGAAAAAGCGAACACACACCAGCAAGCGAAGACCGCGGCGACCCCGATCAATCCGGCCGGTTTAGTCATCGAACGCTGCCGAGGGTACCCAAGGGCGGTCATGGGGACCCCGGAGCAAGCGACATTAGTCGCTGCAGCCCACGACGAGGCACAATTCCCGAGAAGCCGATAACAACTGCGCGAAGTGATGGCGCTTTACCCAAGGCCACAAGTCTCCGAGTAATTAGCGCAACTCCTCGTGGGGATCGCGATCCGAGTGCGTAGCGCATGGTTTGCGCTACGAGGAAGTCCGCGTAGGCGCAGGTCGTCATAAGCCCCTCACTCCCGACAGAGTCAGCCCATCGCAGGGATTTCTCCCAGTCATTGCTGGCAGAAATTGAGTTGGCCGAACCTACGTGGATCGTCGCCAATTCGTCGGGATGATGCTGAACGACCACCGACGGCTGCCTTGCGGCACGAAGTAGCCAGTCCCAATCCTGGTGTCGTGGCAGCCGTCGCCAGGGGACCGACCGAGCGAGTTCAGCCTCAACCAACAACGTCGAGGTGAAGATCGACTCGCGGAGGCTGGAAGGCGATCGTCGGTAGAACAGGTACTCGGACACATCCATGCCGGGTGTGATTAGCCTAGCGGGCACGCCGTGCACTTCGGCGTCGTGATCGAAGGTGTGACGGACACGCGAGGATATGATCGGGCGGTTGCCGGATCGTTCGATCTGCTCGGCCATCCGGATTTGTTCAGTCAGCTTGTTCGACTCCCATTGGTCATCGTCATCCAGGAAGGCGATCCACCTACCTGCGGCGTGTCGGACGCCGATCGTGCGCTGGCCCAATGCCGACTGCCGGGGAGCGCGCACAACCACCAACCGCTTATCCGCATCTACATCACGGAGCTGATCGCGTACCGTCCCGCTCTCGGAGTCGTCCACGACGATGATCTCTGCCGGATTACAGTCCTTCTGGTAGATCACTGACTCTACAGCGGCACGGAGTTGCTCGGGCCGCTTCCCGGCGGTCGGAATCACGACTGAGGTCTCGATCACGAGAATGCCCCGTTCACCACGGTGGCACGCGCTACAGCAGGTCGGCGCAGTGACCACCCGGAGCACGGGATTCCTTCGGGAGACACATGGTTATGCTAGCAGGCTTCTAGTCGCCTCAAATGACTCTCACTGCCTCTAGCCTCGAGATTTCGTCGTTGGGGGTTTGAGGGCTGGTTGCGGGATTAGGTGAAGATGCTCCTGGCTTGGGAGAATAGGGCTTGTCAAGAGTCGCTGTTCTGCAAGATCAAGGAGCACCTTCAAG
>Ga0334884_1005017_pt1 | contig 13005 bp, 10 predicted proteins | sample GraSluR1_MG_7_FD_207215 | JGI IMG/M metagenome (GOLD analysis project Ga0334884, IMG submission 207215) | Sludge microbial communities from methane-producing bioreactor in Wageningen University, Netherlands - Granular Sludge_12_05 R1 | ecosystem: Engineered > Bioreactor > Anaerobic >...
AAGTTCCTTACAATTCGAGTAGAAGACCTGGCAAAGCTCGGTTTCAATTGGGATGCCCAATTCTCAGACCAGAACAACCGCAGCAGAGCTATAGAAACGTTGGCAGAATCCACATATGACTATGATATTAATGGTGATGGTACACTTGAGTCTATTCCGTTTTATCGACGTCCGGATGGTAGTAATGTTATCCGCAACACAATCTCAGACATTGCAGGTGTGGGAGAAACCATAACAGGACCTGGTCAAAACACTTTCAGTCTTGCAGGGTCAATTTTGCGAAATGCTGATGGTGATAGTTTAAGTGTTACATTTGAATATTTAGATAGTCTGGATGAATCGGAATTGTTGAGTGCCCCCAGGGTGACAACGATGAACCGGAAGCCAGCGGTTATTGCAGACTTTGCGACAGAATACTTTGTATCCAGCGTGAACCAACAGGTGTTCAGCACAGGTACCCCCGCATTGGGCGGAACACCTACACTTGCTGTAACAACTGAAGTTATACCGCAACAATATAATTTTGGTATCTCACTTTCAGTGACACCGCAAATTCGCGACAACGATCAAGTTCGTTTATGGTTGAATCCGGAAGTACGCACACGTACCGGTGAAAAGAGCTTTACGCAACGTTCTGTAATTGGGGAAGAAGTTATCGAAAGCACTTTGACTTTGCCCACTACATCATGGCAGGCAGTATGGACAAATGTGATTGTCAGTGATGGAGATACTTTGGTACTTGGTGGTCTGGTACAGGATCAAAGCTTAAAGTCTGAAAATAAGATGCCATATCTGTCTGATATTCCCGTAATTGGATTCTTCTTCCGGGGAAAATCGCGTCAGATTCAACAATCCAGTCTGTTGATTTTTGTGACTCCAGATATTATTGACACCACCGGTGCTCGGTTCTTTGATGTGGGTTCAAGATAATAATTCTGGTTTATATTACGACGATTTGATGTTGTAAACGTTATACGGGTAGTCTGATTTTTTAAAAAATTTACAGGCTACCCGTTTGTTGTGTCTATACGTGCAGGATTGCAGTTTCTGATGTCTTATTTAATATACAATGTATTTTTAATTATTATAGAACCGTTATTACGTTTGTATCTGAATATACATCCCAAATACGGCACCTTGTTGGCACGATTTAATCCCGATATTATACCGATGTCAAAGCCCCCGATATGGGTTCAAGCGTGTAGTGTAGGGGAATTAAATACAGCAAGGTCTTTGATTGACTCACTGACTCGGCGATTTCCATCGACACCAGTTTTAGTAACTACATCAACTATGAGCGGATATGCTCTGGCTGTAAATCGATATTCGGGTACAGATATCCATGTAATGTGGATGCCCTTTGATTTTCGTAATGCTATACGCCGGTTCATAGAAGTCTTAAATCCGCGTATATTGGTATTGATTGAGACGGAAATATGGCCGAATTTGTTGCGAGAGACAAACAATTATGGCTCACCGGTATTGATAGTCAATGGTCGTATCAGCGACAAATGTTATAAACGTTATATGCACTGGACGTTTTTGTTTTCCAATGCTTTAAAGTTTATTGATGCGGTTGGTGTACAAAATTCAACCTATGCCGAACGGTATAAAATGTTGGGCTCTCCTGAAGAAAAAATTTATGTAACAGGTAACATGAAATTCGATTCTGTTACAACAGTTATTGACAACCGCTCAAGAAATCGTTTCCGGATCTTGTGTGGATTTGGTCAAAATGATCTAGTGTTGGTTTTTGGGAGTACGCGTCCGGGTGATGAAGCTTTGGCATTAAAATGCTGGCGTGCATTGCGGAAGGAGTTTAATGACCTCCGATTGGTATTGGTTCCCCGACATTTGAACCGGATTACAACCATTCAAGAGCTGTTTGAAGAGCCCTATGTGCTGCGATCACAGCTGGAACAACCTGGTGGCCGCGAAATAAATCCAGATATTATTTTGGTTGACATAATGGGTGAGTTGACTGCGTGGTATGCATTGGCTTCTGTGGCAGTAGTCGGTGGTAGTTTTTACCCTGGTGTTGAAGGTCATAATCCATTAGAACCAGCGGCTTTAGGTATTCCGACACTGTTTGGTCCATACACTGATAATTTTCAGGACCCAGTTCAGGTGCTACTGGAATCCGGAGGTGCAATTCAAGTAAAGCACCCTGAACGGCTTCAGCATATTCTGCAGAGTTTGTTGCAAAACCCGGCTGAACGTCGCCAATTGGGTACTCGTTCTCGCAAAGTAGTGCTCCAAAACCAAGGTTCGGTTGAATTGAACTGTGATCTTGTTGAAGAAACTTTATTGGGGACAACCCATATGTTAGAAGTAGCCAGTACAGAGAATTAAATTTTTTTCTGTTGTGCTTTCTCAGTATATTGCATGGAAATAACTGAAATATTTTTTTACCATCTGGTAAAGCTTACTGTGTTATGTTAATTATATTTTACAACGTGGAAATATATCTCGATTGTGAAGGTTCATATTGGATACTTTGCTCGCGAAACTAGATGACTTATTTGATTCTGGAGCAAATCGCTTTCGCGATGCACCCATTGCTTTTTTTTTGTTACTCCCTTCTTTAACAATATTATTTATGTTTGCATTTCTCCCCATGATGTATGCTTTCTATATGAGCTTGTTTGGCGGAAAACAGGGCATGGGTGATTTTGTTGGGTTGGGCAATTACACAGACGCTTTTAGCAGTTCAGCTTTTTGGAATAGTGTACTGGTCACAATTTATTATGTGGTTGGCACGGTTCCCATCACTTTACTGATCAGTTTTATTGTGGCTTATGCCTTGTACAGAATAGCCTTTGCGCGTGGTTTTTTCAGAACTTTATATTTTCTGCCTTATATTACATCAACAGTGGCAGCGGCCATGGTCTGGCGGGTTTTTTATAACACGCAAACAGGGTATATCAATGCCGTACTGGATAAGTTGGGACTACCGGCACAACAGTGGCTGTTGGAACCCAGAGGTGTGTTACATCTTATAACGGCAGGTTGGATTCCACATGATATTGGTCCCAGTCTGGCCTTATGTTGCATCATGCTATTCGATATTTGGCAAGGCAGTGGTTTTATGATTGTGATTTTCCTGGCAGGCCTATCTGCCATTCCCAGAGAACTGGAAGAGGTAGCACGAATTGACGGGGCGCGTTCACATCAGGTGTTACGCCATATCACGTTACCGCTTCTTTCACCAACCCTGTTCTTTCTGGCTATTATAGGAACAATCCGTGCATTCCAATCATTCAATAGTTTCTATGCTCTCACACAGGGTGGCGGGCGTACCTTGGGTACAACCGAAAATTTGATACTTCATATTTATGCCAATTTTTATGAGTATGGATTTTGGGGCTATGGAACCGCTGTTGCAACCTTGCTGAGCCTTGCGATCATGCTACTCACATTAATTCAATGGCGATTGATCGGGCGAAGGGTGCATTACGGATGAGAAAGCTACTGGTTTATATACTGCTTTCATTCGGTGCTGTTATCACCATGTGGCCGTTTTTGTGGATGTTGACAACATCTTTCAAAACATTACCAGAAGCGACACATGGCGGTTTGACGCTCCTACCTTCCGAATGGCAGTGGTCAAATATTCGTAACACTTTTGAAGCTGCTCCATTTGGTCGTTATTTTTTTAATTCTTTTTTGGTAGCTGGCTCGGTTACTTGCGCGGTGATAATCACTTCTCTTATGGCAGGATATGCATTTGCCCGTTTATATTTCAGGGGGCGCGAGATTCTTTTCATTCTTGTTTTGACAACCATGATGGTACCGTTTGAAGTCATCTTAATTCCCAATTTTGTCTTGATAGGTAAATTAGGTTGGTACAATACCTACGCGGCGCTCATTGTGCCATGGTGCGCCAATGCTTTTTCAATCTTCCTAATGCGTCAGGCTTTTTTGAATGTACCCCAGGATTATTACGATGCCGCGAAGGTGGATGGGTGTGGGCATTTGCGTTATCTTGTAAAAATTGGTGCGCCATTGGTAAAACCGATGGTAGTAACAATTGGTTTGTTTGCGTTTCTTGGGAGTTATAATGCTTTGTTATGGCCATTGATAGTTACAACAGATGAGGCCATGCGCGTTGTTCAAGTCGGCATTATGGCATTTTATGGAGATGCAGGTACACGGGTTAATTTACTGATGTGTGCCTCAACCGTTGTTATATTACCAACGGTAATCATATACTTCTTGGCGCAGCGTTACCTGGTGGAAAGCCCGCTCGGTGCAGGCATAAAGGGATAAATGGAGACAGAAAATTTTATGCAGAATTTTATACCCATCAAGCAATTTCATTCGGTTCATGTATTGATGTCAGGTTTGTTTATGTTAATTTGTTCCGCTGTTACTGTGGGGTGTGGTGCTTCTGATGGGTTTCGTCCAATTGATGACTCGAGTGCCGTTTTCTGGGACAGGCAAACAGTTGAGAGCGCAAATCTCCTGAGGGAAATATCTGATGAATTTAATGCTATCTATACCGGTCTGCCGATAAAAGTTGAGCGAAGCGGGAATTACACAGAAATATTTCGCAAGGTATCTGCAAGTATCCGTGCACGTTCTTTGCCTGCTATGGCGGTTGCTTATGAGAGTATGACTTCAGAATACATACCCACCGGTGCTGTGGTACCTCTGGATGCGTTTATCTATCATCCTGAACTTGGTTTGTCGCAAGACGATCTCGATGACATTTTTCCAGCTGTCCTGCAAACCAATCGATTCGATGAGTTTGAAGGCAAAATGTACTCCTTCCCATTTGCTAAAAGTGTTTTGATGCTATATTTTAACCGTCGCGTTCTGGATGATGCCGATATCGTGGCACCTCCCAAAACCTGGGATGAGTTTTTGAGACAAAGTCGCCAGATAAAACAACAAACAGGTAAATACGCATTGGCGATGAATGTAGATTGTTCTACCATTGATGGCTTGATTTTCAGTATGGGAGGTGAAGTTATTGCGGGAAGAGAGACGCTGTTTGATTCACCGGCTTCAATAGGTGTTTTTGAACTTATCGAAACGATGGTCAAGGAAGAGTTGGTGTATCAGATAACTCCAGGAACCTACGATGATGAAGTCGCATTGGTTAATGATCAAGTTGCATTCACTTTGCGCAGCAGCTCAGGTTTGTCGAATGTGATGTTGGCTATGGATAATGATAAATCGCGTTGGGGGTTGGCCCATATCCCGCAGGTTAATATTGATAGTCCAGCTACAGTCCTTTATGGCCCTAATGTAATCATTTTTAATACTACACATGAGCAACAAGAAGCGGCCTGGGAATTTATCAAGTATTTTACCGATACCGATGTTGGAGTACGCTGGGCACTTGGAACTGGTTATTTACCGATTCGCAAATCAGCAATTTCACATCCGGATTTACAGGCCCATTGGGCTGACTGGGAGTATAACCGTGCGGCATATGACAGCTTGGTATTTGCAAAACCTGAACCCAATGTGGCAGGTTGGCAACAAGTACGCTCATTGGTCGAGAATGCCCAAACAGAAGTGCTTACTGGAATGAAAAGTGGGCGTCAGGCGGCGATTGATTTGAAGCAATCTGCGGATCGTGCCCTCGCCCAACACCGATAATCGGAACGATGAATACTATTTTGATGTGGCCAACTCAATTACAGTTAATTCTCATGACTGCTATAAGTTATATGGTAATTAATTGATCATAGGTGAAACATAACCTATATTGTTACGCATCGCAAAATAAGTATTATGCTTCTTCAGAAAGTGTAAAAATAATGCAATACAAGCTTGAGCATTATTATTGGGAACTTACTACGCCAGATATCTAAATACGAGTTAAGCGTTATTAAGGAAAAATTCTATAAATAATATTTTAGTGTTTTACTTATAGATGTCCGTCGTGCTCTTCTGCAAAATCGTTTAATGCATCTTCTATCATTTGCTTATGATCGCGATCATAAATCTCACGGTCTATCTTACGCCGAAAGAATCTGCGTTGTTCATGATACCGTGGCCCATCTTCACTGTTGCGGCGATCTCCACCTTTGCGACGATCTGGCTTTAATTCACCATTAGCGTCAATATAAAAGCGTTCCGTTTCTTCCGATTTCACGGCAAACTCCTTAAGGTATTAGGGCTTTATCATTATTTAACAACAATTGCATTATAAATTATTATTTGCAATAGCGCAAATATTACACCAACCTGTGAAGCATATAGTTATATTTTTATCAAATTTATACTTTCTATCCCTGATGCCAATATACATCCCAACCCAAATAATTATCGAGCGCTTCGAATACAGCACGTGCAACTTGACTGTGATTCATGGCAACATGGTGTTCAAAGCCGTTTTCGCAGGCATATCTAAGCAATAATTGCAAATTGGGGATTTCTGTCACCCCATACCCACCAAATGTTTTAACAGGATCATCGGTGAAACGGCCTTCTCCGACATATGCCCCGATGGTGCCTTCATGATCAATAGTGCTGACTCGGCAATAGGTCATAGGGCCAGGCTTTATGCGGCCAACGATAGTACCAAAGGTATTTTCTTTGCCGACATCGCCAGCAATGATGGCCTGGTAGTCCATGTGTGCTTCTTCAAAGCAGTCTTTTGGTAAGTTTGAACAATGAAATGTAACACATTTGTCGGGATCATTGCCGTAATTATTGTTCCAATCCAATAAAAAGCTGGGTTTTTGAGATGCCAATGCCAAAGCATGCATCCCTACAGCCCCAACCACATCAACTTCGCAAGCAGAAGAATGCAGCGTATTACTCATCATGCTCATCACAGTGCAGGGAACAACGCCAAAATATTCTTCCATCGAGGTCCAGCATTGAATGGCGGTAATATCGAGGTCTTTTTCAGTCATCCAGTTTTGCAAAACCAATCCGAATTTGGCCATTTTGACAAGGGCAGATGCTGGAATGTTTTTGGTCGATACGTATTTTTCGATTTCCTGAATACGTTCTGTCACTGTAACATCGTTGTCTGCCATACGATCAGCCCTGCCGAAAACTTCGGAGAGATCAAGCGTTTCAACTGAAATACCGGCGTCTTGCAGCAGCTTCTCACTATACCGAACGGTATTAAACGCGGCTGGCCTGGCACCAAGCGCACCGATACGACACTTGCGTAATCCGTTAACCACACGACAAACAGCAGCGAAGGTATGAATTTCATCCTTGAAAGAATCAATTCTAGGGTCCATGGTGTGCAAGGATGTTAATGTGAAGGGCAAGTCATATTGTACAAGATTATTACATACACTGATTTTTCCACAGAATGAATCACGCCGTGTAGCAATAGTCATATTTTCTGGGTCATCTCCCCAGGCATGGATGAGCACAGGAACATTTAATCCCGAAAGCTTTATAGTATCTGCTACACCACGCTCGTCACCAAAATTGGGTAATGTTATAATAATGCCATCAATCGAATCCTGGTGTTCTTTAAAAAGTGCAGCACATTTTTTAGCTTCGTCCCAAGTTTCCACACAGCCAAATTTTGAATCTGCCTCTGATAAGACCACCAAGCCATATCCCAATTCGTTTATTAATTGAGACATGAAGGTATGACCTTCTTGCGCCAGACTGTCCGGGAAAAATCCTCGGTTTCCGACCAACAATGCAAAGGTTTGTTTCTTGTCTGTGGTGCCCATTATTCTGCCTCTTTATTTCTAAGTATGGGTTAATACATGTCTTGTGAATTTAAAAAAAAATAAGGCTGCTCAATGTATTAAGCATACAATGAAATCGTGTACAATTTCACATTTTAGTGTTATTTTCTGTTTTGTGCTATACATGCCGCAGATAGGCATTCTTGATTCGCCAAAGTAACCTGCTTTGGTCCTGGTTCCAAAATTCATCAGAAAATATTTCTACTTCAATGAACCCATTAAATCCGGCTTTTTCAACCCAGCCGCGTATTTCAGGGATATTGATGCATCCTTCGCCCATCATCCCCCTGTCATTCAGCAGGTCACGTGTGGGTGTACGCCAGTCACAGACATGAAAAGCCAATATCGTATTGGTAGCCCGTTGGATCTCCGCTCGTAGAAAATGGTCCCACCAGCAATGATAGACGTCTAAAGCTATCCCAACATAGTCATCATTCAGTGCCATAACCATATTGTTTGCCTGGTCCAGCGTATTAACCGCAGATCGACAATCGGCATACATGGGATGCAGTGGTTCAATGGCCAGTTTAACGTTTGCGGCTCTCGCATGGGGTAATACCGCATGGATGCCATCCAAGATATGTTGCCGCGCTACAGCCAGTTCAAGTTCCGGTGTTGCGCCACAAACCAACACGACATGTGGAGCGCCGATTTCAGCGGCTTCATCAATAATGCGCCGGTTTTCAGTGCGGGCTTCTTCTCTGGCTTGTCCACTGGTAGCAGGGAAAAAACCACCTCGGCACAAGCTGACTACTTTCAGTCCTGAATCTTTTAACATCTTGCCCGCTTCTTTGGCACCCAGAGGTTCAATATGGTGGCGCCAAACGGTTATAGCAGGAATCCCGGCTTCCACATAACCTGTAATGGCTTCTTGCAGCGACCATGGCTTCGTGGTCATTGTGTGAACGCAAAGACGTGAAATATCTTTTAATGAGTCTGTCATGAGTTATTACCTTGGTTACTATTAGTTCTTTAGTTTTATTAATTTTAATTTGTGTTACATTGATTTTCTATTCCAGCTTTGCTTTGGCAGCGAAGGTGCCACGGCGGGCAATCATGATGCCACCAAGGATAATTAATCCGCCCAAAAGCTGCCCAATACCGATTGGCTCAGTGAGAATGATCCAAGCGGCTACTGCTGCGACGGCTGGCTGGACCAGTAGACTTGTAGAAGCGAAAGACGCGGGTAGGTGCGCCAACGCGTAGACTATCAGGCCTTGCCCACAAGCATGCGAAAAAAAACCAAGTCCCAACAGCACACCCCAAGTGCGCCAATCAGTCATATTCTCCCAGAGAAGGCTTTCACCGCTCAACAAAGCGACTGGCAGTACAAAGAGGGCACTCCATGCAGCAGTATGGCACATGAAGGTTGCCGTAGCAAAGCGACTACGCAGGCGGGCTACCGATAACTGATAGGCGCCATAAAATAGCGCTGTCAGTATGCCGATCATATCACCCAGAAAGTACTCACGACTGATTTGAAGACTGTTACTCATGAGTACGAAAGCACCGAATACCGCTGTGCACAATCCAGCTAAAAAACCTTTCGTGATCCGATCCCGAAAAAGTACCCAGGCTGCAATGGTTACAAAAATTGGTGCCATGTTTGGGAGCAAAGTTGCATTGGCTACTGCGGTAAACTGAAGTGACCAATGCCACAAAATCAAATCTCCTGCAAAAAAAAAGCCCGGGATAATCAACAGCAGATATACTTTGACAGGTGGCGCTGGCATTTTTCTGTGTTGATGTCGAGAAACCTGGTGCAGCATAAGGGGTAATAAAATGGGCAAAGAAAAAATAAGACGCCAGAATGCTGTAGCAGACGGGCCAACCGGGCTGAGCCGGACAAGGATACCGGCGAATGCGATACAGCATGCACCTGCTACCAATGCAGTGAAGGCAGTTGCATGAAAAACTGGAAGAGGATTCTCCCTGGGAGAGAGAGAATCCCCTGCTACGATTTTATGATTGTTCATAGGGTTGCTACCGGACAGGTAATGAACCAGGTCATATGTCGAGTTTCAATTCTGGTACATCTACCCAGGCTCGCTTCTTCCAACTCTCTATGCCCAACTCGGCCAGTTGTACTCCTTTGGCACCTTCCTGTAATCCCCAGCGAAAAGGTTCATTAAGTACGACATGGCGGAGGAACAATTCCCATTGCACTTTGAAGGCATTGTCGTATACCTGATTGTTTGGCATCAATGTCCAGCCACCCATATAGTCGATTGTGCTGGAAATATCCGGGTTCCAAACCGGTTTTGGTGTTTCGGCATCGTGCTGCACATAACATTCACGCAGGCCAGCGACAGCGGAACCCCGCGTCCCGTCGATCTGAAAGGTGACGAGATCATCACGGCGCACACGCGTACACCAGGAAGAGTTGATTTGACACAGAATGCCGGGTTCGGTCATGAAAGTGGCATATGCGGCGTCATCAGCGGTGCAGTTATACGTCTTGCCTTGTTCGTCACGACGCTTCGGAATATGTGTCGCACCCAGACAACTCACCGAATTAATGTTACCAATAATGTTGTCAATCACATAACGCCAGTGACACAGCATGTCAATGATGATGCCGCCTCCATCTTCATTACGATAATTCCAGGAAGGCCGCTGCGCAGGTTGGTCCTCACCAGTGAACACCCAGTATCCGAATTCCCCTTTCAATGTGAGTACTTCACCGAAGAACCCGGTGTCCATAAGATACTGTAATTTGCGAAGCCCGGGCAGCCACAGCTTATCTTGTACCACGCCGTGTTTAACCCCTGCTTTTTCTGCCGCCTGATATAATTCAAGGGCTTCTTTGCTGGTTATGGCAGTTGGTTTTTCGCAATAGATATGTTTGCCAGCGGCAATCGCCTTCATCACGGCATCATAACGCCGCAGTGTGGTTTGCGCATCGAAATATACAGAATATTGGTTATCGCCAAGAACGGCATCGAGGTCTGTTGTCCAGGGAATATTTCCCTGTGATTTGGCGAGAGGTTCGAGTTTTGCTGCATTGCGGCCGACCAAAACAGGCTCAGGGTAGATACACTCATCGTCACTGATTCGTACACCACCCTGCGCTCGAATAGCGCTGATGGATCGCACCAGGTGCTGATTGGTACCCATTCGTCCGGTCACACCATTCATGATAATGCCAACACGATTTGTTTTCATATTTAAAAAGTCCTTTTTTGTGATATTTAATTTAAGTATCTTATTGTGATTTTTTTAATGAGTGCGATAGATGCTTTGTTATTGTGTTATTAAGCGTAATATCCTGATTATCACATGTGTTGGCTTCTATATGGGGCCATAAAATGTGAGGTAAGCTCCACCTTCCAGTTCGCGTTGAAGGTAAACGGCCAATTCCATTGCGTGATAATCGCCCCACATACAGGATTCGCCCTGGGGAATCTGCTTGCCTTCTGGAACATGATCCCAGCCATTGGGGCGATGGTAGACAGCGTGTAAAAGCATACCATGATGTTCGGGGTCTTCCGATATGTAAGGGGGAGAAAACAGGGTTGACGCTATCTTGAGTCCGGCGTCGTAATAAGGTTTTCCCTGAGTATCTTTACCTAGATAACGCCCGAGCCGCAGCAGGCCCTGGGCGCAGATAGCTGCTGCCGAGCTGTCCACAGGTTCATATAGATTGTCGGGTTGGGCAGGCCGGTTCTGGTAGTCACCTAGATGTATAAGCCCTGGTGCGTCAGTATCCCAATAGGGTATGCCATCAGTCGGAGTGTTCTCGATATAAAAATCAGCTGTTGCCCGAGCCATGTCAGCCAGCAGACCCAGGAAATCGCCTGTATCATCATGGGTTGCATAGGCTTCTGATGGCATGACCGTAAAAAACTCAAGTTGTTCAGCAGCGCCAAGCAATATCCAGGAAAGGCCCCGGGTCCAGGTGGTGAATGGCGAATAGCCCTGCTGTGTACTTGCGCAGCGGTAATTGCCATCATTGGTGTTAAACAGACTTTCATGGGCGACCCGGCCACGCACATCGTAATGATCGCGACCTGTTCCAAAGTAGACATTATAGCGAGCAGTATTTCTAATGTGCTGCATAGCGCGATCCAGAAGAGAAATTCTGCGGTCGTTTTCACCCATCAACGTGTGATTTAACAAGTGGGCAAGCACCAGTGCACGACAGGATCGAATTGTGTCGGAGAAGAGTGAATGGGGGCCGTTAAAGGAGTATATGAAACCGGTTCCGTCGTTGGTATTCGTCCAGCGGGTTGCCTGGATGGCACCGGAAAGTTTCAAAGCCAACTCATAACAGGCAACCGCATCCAGACTGTCATCAGAGCGGTTTTCAAGCGCCAATCGACGCAAGTTACCATAGGTGGAAACATTATTAAAGCCGTGATCATGCACCCCGATATGGCTGATGTGCGGCGCCATGAACTCATGGGTATTTTTTCGGCCCAACTCCAGAAATGCTTCATCACCGGTCGCGTCGTATTGTAAAATCTGGCAGCCATACATGAAACCCTGGGTCCACTCTGTCCAACCGCGTGTGGTGTACTTACCATTTATAGTAAATACAGGCGCACCGCGCTGGGGGTCCCAATCATTTTGCAACCGTCGGATTTTAGGGCCAGACAAGCTGAAGAATTGTTGGAGCTGGCTCGACAAGACACCTGGAGAAACATTGGTATGTTCAATCATTTTATGGGCTGATTCCTGATAATTATGTGCTTTATAGTGACAAGATATCTTTTAATGTGCAGGTAATAATCTTGCACGATACTTCATTTGTACATCTGATTTCCCCGCTTAATCATATACACCCATTCCCTGAAGATCAAGGCAGGTAAAGGCAAAATGATACATTCATTATATTGTTTAGTGAGTTTTTGTTACCAAATTTCTTGAGCTTTCATGAAGCGACTTCATGCAAACAGGCTGATTAGAATAAGGATCAGTGGTAGAGAGAGCGCACTCAGTAAAGTGCTCCAGAAAACAGCCTGCGATGCCAAATCTTCATCACGTTCGTAATGGGCACACAAAATAAAGACATTGACTGCCATGGGCAAGCCACTGATGGCAATGAGTACCAGAGCGAGGTTGCGTTCGAAGCCAAATAAAAACACCAGTACGGTGGCCACTATCGGTGATATCAACAGGCGGACGATTGTAATCACACTCACGGTCAGTTTTGCCTGGCCAGGGTTGCTTCGGGAAAGTTGAACACCGAGGGTTATGAGGGCTACGGGTATCAGCCCTTGGGAGAGATATTGCAACGGTGCCCGCAATGGATCGAGCAGATTAAGATCGAAGGTTCTCAGCAACAACGCAATAACGATGGCATAAATAACGGGTATACGGA
>Ga0334884_1005021_pt1 | contig 12999 bp, 6 predicted proteins | sample GraSluR1_MG_7_FD_207215 | JGI IMG/M metagenome (GOLD analysis project Ga0334884, IMG submission 207215) | Sludge microbial communities from methane-producing bioreactor in Wageningen University, Netherlands - Granular Sludge_12_05 R1 | ecosystem: Engineered > Bioreactor > Anaerobic > Unclassified...
CAGCCGCTTCATCGGACAGGACATCGACTGCAAGATACTCAAGATCGACACGGAAAATCACAATATCGTCGTGAGCCGGCGCAAACTGATCGAAGAGGAGCGTCAGAGCAGCAAGGAAAAGATCCTTCAGGAAATCGAAGTCGGCCAGCTTCGCAAGGGCGTGGTTAAGAACATCGCGGATTTCGGCGTGTTCGTGGACCTTGGCGGCCTGGACGGCCTGCTGCACATCAGCGATCTGAGCTGGGGCAGGATCACGCACCCGTCGGAGGTCGTGGATCTGGACCAGGAGATCGAGTGCATGGTCATCGGCGTCGACAAGCAGAGCGAGAAGATATCGCTGGGTCTCAAGCAGAAGAGCGCCAGCCCGTGGGAAACGGTGGAGGGGCGTTATCCGGTCGGCTCGCGCGTCAAGGGCGTGGTCGTGAACATCATGAACTACGGTGCGTTCATCCGGCTCGAGGAAGGGATCGAGGGTCTGGTGCACATCAGCGAGATGAGCTGGACGAAGCGTATAGCGCACCCGGCGGACATGCTGAGCCTCAACGAGGAGATCGAGGTTGTCGTTCTCGACGTGAACAAGGACAAGCAGGAGATTTCGTTAGGCATCAAGCAGCTCGAGACGAACCCGTGGACGGTGGCGGCTCAGAAGTACCCTGCGGGCACGATCGTTACGGCGAAGGTGACCAGCCTGACGAACTATGGTGCGTTCGTTGAAATAGAGCCTGGCATCGACGGCCTGATTCACATTTCCGACATGAGCTGGACGAAGAAGTACAATCACCCGTCGGAGGCGCTGGAAAAGGGTCAGGAACTGAAGTGCCTCGTATTGGAGGTCGACGAGGAGAAGCATCGCGTGTCGCTCGGGATGAAGCAACTGACGGAAGACCCGTGGCTGCGGGCTATTCCTGAGAAGTACATCCCGGGCCAGATTGTTCAGGGGCATGTTACGAAGCTGACCAACTTCGGCGTTTTCGTGGAGCTGGAGCCGGATCTTGAAGGGCTTTTGCATATCAGCGAGTTAGCGGACCACAAGATCAATACCCCGCAGGACATTGTCAATCTTGGCGACGAGATCGAGGTGAAGATTCTGCGAGTGGATACCGACAGCCGGAAGATCGGACTGAGCCTGAGGCGCGTGCAGTGGGCGGCCGAAGATCAGAAGAAGAAGGTCGAGGGCGGCGTCGAGGAGCCGCGAATCAAGCCGGCTGCAAGACGCGGCGGACTGGACGGGTCGCTCATGCCGGATTCGGTAATCGTATCAAGTCCGATAAACGAGCCGCAACAGGTCGTTGAGGGCGAAGACCGGCCCGAGCAAGCCGATGAATCGGCAGAGCCGCAGAGCGAGGAGGATTCGCAGGCCTGAGGCGTCGGCGTCGGTCATCGGCGGCTTCAACGGCTTAGCCATTGGCTCTAAACCCTGATATAGAAAGTGCCGATAAACAATGGGGCGTCTGCATAACCGATTGCGGACGCCCCTTTACAGGCGCGGGCAGCGGGCACCTTGGGCACGCAGCTTCATCGACGGGTTTCATGGGAGCAACTTATGGCGTTTGACGCGACAATCAAAGAGTATCTCAAGGAGATCGACGAGTCACCGCTGCTTAGCTGGGAGGAGGAAAAGGATCTGGCCTACCGCGTCATCGAAGACAACGATCCAGAGGCAAGAGAGCGCCTCGTCAGCAGCAATCTCAGGCTCGTTGTGAACATCGCAAAGCGATTCAACGGCCGCGGCATGACCTTGGGTGATCTCATCGAAGAGGGCAACCTCGGACTGCTGCGCGCGGTTGACACGTTCGACCCGGAGCACGGCGTTCGTTTCAGCACGTATTCTTCGTGGTGGATCAAACAGTCCATCAAGCGGGCGATACTTTCAAACGCGCAGCCGATTCACATCCCCACGTACATGGTTGAGCTGATCAATCAGTGGCGCAGCACTTCGGGCGAGCTGGAGCCGTGCCTGGGGCGGGTTCCGACCGTTGAGGAAATGGCCAAGGCGATGAAGATTCCGCTTCGCAAGGCGCATGCGATTCAGCAGATAGTGGACGTGGTAAACGCCGGCTTCCAGGGCGACAACGCCGACGACAATTCGGGGCTGACCGAGACCATTCAAGACGACAAGGCGACGGCGCCTGAGGACCTGCTGGGCACGCATGAAGAGCTCAAGAAAGCGGTTCACCTGCTGAAGAAGATCGACAGCCGGGAGGCGGAAGTGCTCACTTTGCGGTTTGGGCTGAATGAGAAGGAACCGCTTACGCTCAAGCAAATCGGCAAGAAGCTGCGCCTTACGCGCGAGCGGGTGCGTCAGATACAGCGAAACGCCCTGGAGCGCCTCAACGAACTGATGACCTCCTGATCCGGCAAATCGGCACTTGACGGATTAAAGCAAACCTGTAGGATGGTCGGCTGTGCCGCGCGCGTGCGGCAGCGGGCTTGCCTTCCGGACGGCCTGCCGCGAGTGTTTGGAACCCCCTGCATCAGGAGCCTGTCAGGATGTCGAGTACAGAAGTAAATCTCAAGAACTATATTCGCGATATCCCGGATTTTCCCACGAAGGGAATTCTCTTTCGGGATATTACGCCCCTGCTGGCGGATGCGGATGCCTTGGCGGCGGCGGTTCGCGGGCTTGCCGAGCCGTACCGCGGCAAGGGTGTCGATCACGTGGGAGCTGTCGAGGCTCGCGGGTTCATCTTCGGTTCGGCGGTCGCTCGCGAGCTTGACGCAGGCTTCATCCCGCTACGCAAGAAAGGCAAACTGCCATCCGTGACGGAGTCCATTACCTACGATCTGGAATACGGCAGCGACACGATCGAGGTCCATCACGACGCGGTCCAGCCCGGTCAGAAGATTCTCATGGTCGACGATCTGCTGGCAACCGGCGGCACGATGTGGGCGGCCTGTGAGCTGATCGAGCGGCTTGGCGCGGAGGTGGCAGGATTGAGTTTTCTAATCGAATTAACATCGCTGCCCGGTCGCGACAAGCTGGGTGAGCATCCGATCAACGTACTGGTCTCTTATTGACAAGGTTTTCGCGGTGCCTGAAGTCGAAGTTAAAATTCCGGAAGTGCCCGCCGGCGGTTATCGAATCCATATCGGGAGCGGATTGCTGGATTCGGTGTGGACACGGCTTGAGGCTGACTGTCCGGGGAGGAAGTTTGTAGTAAGCGACGCGGCGGTGACGGCGGCGGGGCACCTGAAGCGGCTGATCGGTGCTGCTGCGCCGGCAACTTTTGTCATCGATCCGCCGGGTGAAGGCTCCAAGCACATCGGCACGGTGATCGCAATAGTCGAGGCGATGGAGAAGGCTTTTCTGGGGCGTGATACGGTCATCGTGGCGCTGGGCGGTGGAACGGTCGGCGACATTGCGGGATTTGCGGCGGCCATATTCAAGCGCGGCGTTAAGGTCGTCCAGATCCCCACGACCACGGTCGCACAGGCAGACTCAAGTGTCGGCGGAAAGACGGGTGTCGATTCCACCATCAGCAAGAACGCCTACGGGGCGTTCTGGCAACCGGCGGCGGTTTATATTGACGTTGAAACGCTGGCAACGCTTGACGATCGTCAGTACCGGGCAGGTCTGGTGGAATCAGTCAAGCACGCCCTCATTGCCGACAGCGGCTATTTTGAGTATCTCGAGAAGAGCATGCCGGCGATCCTCGCCCGCGAGACGGCGGTGCTGGAGCACATCGCCGTGCGCAACTGCCGGATCAAGGCGGCGGTCGTCGAGGAAGATCCGACCGAGACAAACCGCCGGCGAGTCCTGAATTTCGGACACACGGTCGGTCATGCGGTCGAGTCGGCAAGCGGCTTCGGGCTCCTGCACGGGGAGGCGGTCGCCGTGGGCATAATTGCCGCGGAACTGATTGCCGAAAAGACAGGTTTGGGAGACGCTAAGAGGCTCGGTCGAATCGAGAATGTCCTTTCTTGTCTTTCTGTGCCGATGAGTATTCCAAAAGACTTGCAAAAGACCGAGTTGTTTGATATCATTAAACATGACAAAAAAGCGGTCAACCAGTGGCCACGGTTTGTCCTGCTGGAGGCAATCGGTCGGGCGTTCTGCAGGGACGGACAGTGGGCGCACGAGGTTGACCCGCAAATCGTTGACGAAATCCTGGACCGGCTGTACGCGTAGCGGCCGGTCCCGTTTATTCCCCGGCGAGGCCATCCGACAGATCGGTACCGCGCCATTTAGAAAGAGGAACGGACATGTACAGAGAGGCGATCAAAGTTCTGGATTGCACAATCAGGGACGGAGGTCTGATTAATAATCATTACTTCACGGATGAATTCGTTCGGGCCGTCTACGTTGCGCTGTCGGAGGCGGGCATCGACTATATGGAAATGGGTTATCGCTCCAGCCGGCAGTATGCACCGCCGTCGGACTACGGCGACTGGAAGTACTGCGACGACGAGAAGATTCGGCGGATCATTGACGGCGTGGATTCGAAGGTCAAGCTGAGCATCATGGTCGACGCCCATCGCGTGCTTGAGCAGGAGTTTGCACCGGTCGACGAGAGTCCCATCGACATGATCCGCATCGCGACTTACGTCAAGGATATCGACAAGGCGATCACGCTGGAGAAGAAGTGCCACGATCTGGGGTACGAAACGACCGTCAACATCATGGCGGTGAGCACCGAAAACGAATTCGACCTCATCGAGGCGCTGGACCAGTTGGCCGAGACACAGACCGAGACGGTGTACGTGGTGGACAGCTACGGCTACTTTTTCTGCGAGCAGATTGAGTATATCGTCAAGCTTTACCAGAAGCACCTTCCGAACAAGCGCATCGGCATGCACTGCCACAACAACCAGCAATTGGCCTACGCCAATACTATCGAGGGCATCCGCCACGACTGCAATCTGGTCGATGCTTCGCTGTACGGCATCGGCCGCGGCGCCGGCAATTGTCCGCTTGAGCTGATCATCGGTTTCCTCAAGAACCCCAAGTTCAACATCGAACCCATTCTGAAGGTCATTCAGGACTATATGATCCCCATGACTAAGGAAATGGAATGGGGCTACACAATCCCTTATGCGATCACGGGCATTCTTAATCAGCACCCGCGATCGGCGATCGCCGTGCGAGGCACGCCGGACAAGGACAAGTACGTAGAGTTCTACAACAAGATCGTCGACCACCTGGATTGACGCAGAGCCTGTGAGGTCGAAATGCGGCGTCATTGCCGGGCGTCTGCATGTCTCCAGGATGTGCTGAGGCCCGTCAGGGCGCTGCTGTGCGGATCGACTCGGTCTCCTGCAATGTCAGTGCGCGGTCGTATATTCGAATATCATCCATTGCTCCGGTGAAGTAGACGTCGCCTACGCCGTCGGGCCGCATGCCTATGTAGAGATCGCCGGCTCTGTCGCGTGCGCCGCCGGATATCGCTGCGCCTGCGGCTCCGGCGGCGGCGCCGTTGAGATACAGTCTGGCGGCTGTGCCGTCGAAGACCGCGGCGATGTAGTTCCAGCCCGGCTTCAGCAGCGACGTGGAGAACCAGGTACGGCTCTCCTGTGAGGCGTCGTTCCAGACCGAGAAACGTACGCGGTCCGACACGGTGTGCAAGGCGAAGTTGTAATTGTGCTTCCAGACGAGCCCGGCGTTTTGAGCGGGATTGTCGAAAGCGAACCATCCGCAGATTGTAAACTCGCCGGACGGACTCAGCAAGGCGCTGTCCTGCACGCGGACGTGGTCACCTGCGCCATTAAACGTCATGGCGCCGTCAATTACTCCGGCGATGCAGATATCGGCGGTATTGCGAGCGGCGGTACCGTGAAAGCCGTTGCCGCCGGCGTCGAGGACCACGGTTGTTGCCGAGCAGTCGTCCATTTTCCAGTGTCCGACGAGGCCGGGCTCTTGTGCGGCGCCTGTCAGCGTCCACATGGCTTCGGACCGCCACAGGGCAGCCATCAACGACAGATCGGCCATGTCCACGGCACCGGCCTGGTCCAGATTCGCTTGCAGATCCCCGCCGCCAAGCCACTGTTCCGCGAACAGGATCAAATCGCCTGAATCGGTGACTCCATCGCCATTCAGATCGCTGGCCTCCTTTCCTCCGGCGAACGACATAACAAACGGATCGACCTGGGTTGCCAAGCCGTCTTTGACGACAACCACTTTCTCGATCGTTTGATATTTGGAGTGGATGACAGTAAGGGTGTACGTTCCGGCGGCGAGGTTTCGCACCTGGTAATATCCATCCGGGCCGGCATCAGCGATGCCGACGAACTGTCCGTTTGCCGCATTGGCGATAAAGATGGACGCGCCCAGTACCGGCCGGTGCGTTACATTGCCAACGACGCCGTGCAGCGATCCCTGCGGCAGTGCGGCGTTGAGGGCCAAGGCGGTCGTACCGGCGGCCACGTTGAGGACCTTGTCGCATATTGCGAATGACTCCACGTCGTCTATATCCCAGTACTCGGCTGCCAGGTAAATATCATAATCGCCCGGCGGCAGGATGGGGATGACGAACTCGCCGGTGTCCGAGGGCGCCGTCCCGCAGACGGAAGCGGCCAGGGCGAATTCGTCGGCGGTGAGCTGTGTGCCGGCCGGCAGGGCTGTTACGAAAAACCCGCCGTTTGGCAGCGGCGCGATATTGTTCACCGTGCCGGATATCTGCAGACCTGTTGTGCTTGAGTAGGCGATTATGTCGGGTACATTGACCTCGCCTGACTGGCCGACCGTTATGCCAACGGGCAGTGCCGCCCACTGAGTCGCGGGATTGTCGTCTTCATCATAATCGATAGAGACCGTGTAGCTGCCCGGCAGCAGGTAGAATTCGTATCTGCCGTCGGCGTCGGTTTCCGTGTCGGCCTCATAGGCGGCGCCTTGCGCCTCGACATCCAGCCACGGAACGGGTTGGCCGTGCACGTCTTTGACATATCCCCAGACATGCAGACCGCGGCGAAGCGCAATGACGCGTCCGCTGACTTCCTGGGCCTCGTCGAGATAGATCAGGTTTGCCGGCCAGGACAGCCAGATGTAATCCGGATCGGCCCATGATTCGATTTCGATGTCTGCCATGCCGGGTGGCAGGTTGGTCAGCGTGAAGGAGCCGTCAGCATTTGACCATGCATCCTGCCAGATACTGTACCGCTCACTCCAGTAGCCGATTCGGATATCGCCTATTGGTGAAGCGGTCTGGGCGTCCACCACGCGGCCCGACAGTGTGGCGGCCTGCGGCAGCGCGAAATTGACGCCGGACATGTCTGCTGCGAGGTCTATATCCCGACCGACGCGGGCGTAGGGGCTGCCGGACTCCGGCTCGACCATTATGTACACTTCGCCGGCAGGCAAGTCCGTGAATTCATATTCACCCGCAGAGCCGGTGCGCGTGCTGAAATACTGCTGTGTGTCATCGTTCCAGCAGCCTACGTAAATGTTCTCAAGCCATTGACCCGTATGGGCATCCGTTACGACGCCGGAGATGTTCAGCGAAATCTCTTCCTGTGGGATGTATTCCGTTTCGAGAGCAACGTAGGGGAACTGCCCGATGAAGCCAAGCATCCGTCCGGCGGCGATGGTGTGCGACCACAGCGACTGCCAGTCGCTGTCGTTGATGCGATAATCCATAGTTGCAGTTTGTCCGCCGGTAACCTTCACCCGAATATCCACCACGGTCGAAGCCGGATCGTAACCTGTCAACAGTACCTCTTCCGATTCGGCGCGCACGATCCTGCCGTGCTCCGAATCAATCTCGGCCCAGAGGTGCAGTATATTCTCATAATAAGTGCCTTCGTGCCATCCAGTGAAGAATCCGTAACCGGCCATCGGCGAGATTACGGGGTCCACCCATACTGCATCCTCGCTGTCGACCGAGTCCGATTTCCAGGTGCTGGCATAAGTTGCGTTGAAATAGCCCTGATCGCCGAGCTCACTCCTCGGTATGCGGACCTCCAGCACTTCTCCGACTGCAACGTCAGCATTCAAATCGACCCATGCGACGTCATCTCTCCATCCCCATACTTCCTCGTCGGGCAAATAGACGTGGATCCAGATGTCGTCATGATCGCCGTCATAGAAGTGTTGTCCGTCCTCGTAGTTGAACTGGAGTTCGACGCTGACCACGTCGCTGCCGGCCAGCGCTGCGCCCGTCTGGACCATGAAGTAAACGTACGTGTCGTCCATTGCCGTAGAGATACGCTGTATCCGGGCGTCGGGCGTTCCTGAATAGGGTTTCTCGGAGACCAGTACGGCGCCGGCGACGTCCGCCCAATCGGCTGGGTCGCCGTTGACCGTGATCGTCTTGTAGGGGGTTTCCGTGTTCTCGTACTGCGTTGCCCATGTGCCGCCGCCGATGGTTGCACCGTAATTGTGCTGCACCATGCCCGTGTTTGCGAAGTTGCTCAGGCGTACCTGAAACTGCCAGTCCTCGGGTGCGCCGGCGACGGGTCCGTCGGCGCCCAGCGCGAAAACACCTTCCACTTCAGTCTGCACGGCCTGCAGGGTGTCGTAGAGGTAATCGTAGTACCAGTCGATCGTCTCACACCATAGATAGAACGTCTCGCCGAGCCCGGGTGCGAGGTCCACGCTGGCCTCAAGGAAGGCGCCGTTGACGGCGACCTGTCCCTTCGCGTCAAATCGGTACCACTGGTAGTCGCCGCCGCACACAAAACTTGTCACATTCCATGAGTCGTAGGGATAGTCGAGGTCTATCTGCATGCTGCCGGGCCACCGGATATCACTCGGCGAGGCTGCCAGGAGCACACGATAGAGGATATCCCAGTCGATGGCGTCGGTTACCTTGATGAGAATATTCAGCCTGGTGCGTTCCGGATTGTATGCCAGCTTGACATATTCAATGTCGCTGCCGGGCGCGTCGGGATAGTCATCGCCGGTGTTCTGATCCATCGCGTATACGTCGACGGCCGTCCAGTCGTCGACACTGCCGTCGATGACGATGCTTGCCGTAGGAACCGGCAACATCGTTCCGCTTGCCTGGGGGATGCTCATTCTGCAGTAGCCCGCGGTCGTGTTGAGTTGCTGCGTGCCTCTTATCTGCTCCCACAGATACAGCGTTGTCATTTCCGTTGGCGGCCGTTGGATAATGGCTGCTTCCGGAAGGAGGATGGCTCCTGAGCTCTCCTGACTGCCGGACAAGAAATCATAATCAATCTGACGGCCCGAGCCATCCTGGTAATGAAGGTGCGTGATGTCCGCACTGAACGGATTGCTTTCCGCGCGAAGCATCACACACGGAAAAACCAAGAGCAAGCTGACGATGTGAAAACCAGCCGACCTCAAAGCAAATTGTTTACCCATTGTTCCCTCCTTTTGTTCATAAATAACAAACTCAATCTGCTTGCCACGGACAAGAAGATTTCAAACGCACAAAGTGACCAGTCGATTTTCATTCTCAAACGAAAAACATAGTGCATCGTTTTATGGCGCCGCTGCACACATATCCTGGATTTCCGGAAAGCTCAAAGCTCGGTCATAAACCCGGATGTCGTCCATTACTCCTTCGAAGTAGACATCGCCCACGCCGTCGGGGCGCATGCCGATGTACAGGTCGCCGTCTCTGTCCCTGATGCCGCCGGAGATCGGCGCGCCCGCGGCGCCTGCGGCAGCGCCGTTGAGATATAGACGCGACTCGGCGCCGTCGAAGACCGCGGCGATGTAGTTCCAGCCGGGCTTCAGCAGCGACGTGGAGAACCATGCACGGCTCTCCTGCGCAGCCTCGTTCCACACGGAGAATCGCACGCGCTGCGATACCGTATACAACGCAAAATTATAATTGTGTTTCCACACAAGTCCGGCGTTTTGACCGGGCTGGTTGAACACAAACCATCCGCAGATTGTAAGCTCGCCGGAAGGGCTAAGCAGCGGCGCATCTTGAACGCGAATGTAGTCGATAATGCCTCCGAAGGCAAAGGCCTTGCCCAGGACGCCCGGCACGGAAATATCAGCCGTGTTGCGCGAGGCAGTTCCATGAAGGCCGTTGCCGCTGGTGTCGACGACCGTCAGACTTGCCAAGCTGTCGTCCATTGTCCATCGGGCGACCAGGTTCGGCTGGACATCGGCGCCGGTCCATTGTTCCACAAGCACCGCCAGGTCGGCCGCATCCACCCTGCCGCTGAGGTCAATGTCCGCATCGCGACACCAGCCGGGGGCGCCGCATTCCTTCAGCCAGTACCGGGCCAGCAATCCAAGGTCTGCAAGGTTCACCCTGCCGTCCGGTTGCAAATCGCCGGGGTCGGCCACGTACTCGTATGCACCAACGTCTGCTCGGCCGTAACGCAGGCGGCGGTTACCCTCGATATCGTAGAGGCCTGTGTAATCTTCGTCGGGGCTGCCTGTGTTCAGGCATGGAGACGTCATATTGAGATGCAAGTCCCCGCCGTCGAAGTCCACGAAATTGGGGTCTGTTCTGATGTTGCCGACCCCGGGTGCGCCCGCCGACAACCGCTGCACACAAGAGTAGTTGATATCCGCCGCCTGTGGCGACGAATAGATCTGAGCCGCCTGTGTCGCCGTGCCGCTTGCAGTATTCTGCCAGAAGATGGAGTTGGTGATCTTCAGGGAAGAGTTGTTAGAGAAGATGCCTGCGCCGCTGCCGACAAAGCTCGCCGCGTTCCGCACGAATGTGCAGTTGATCGCCGTGCAGGACGAGTAGCGATTGTGTACGCCCGCGCCCGGTCCGTAAAGGCAGACGTTGTCGACGAACAGGCAGCTCCGAAGTACCATTGCGTCCACCAGTTCATTTTTGAGAGCCCCGCCTTCGTCATTGGCCTTGTTGCCGCTGAAGGTACACCCCTGCACCTGTACCTGCTTGCAGCCATGGTTGTAAGCGGCGCCGCCGTAGTAAGGCACGTCGCCGGCCGACATGGCGGCAAACGCGAAATAGCAGCCCTCGATTAAGACGTCCGCCAGCAGTTCGGTATAAAGGGCGCCGCCCTTCTGGGCGGTGTTGTCGAGGAACGCACAATTTTTGACATGCAGTGAAAGCTCGTTGTCGTCGTCTGCCGAGACGGTGTGGATGGCCCCGCCGCTCTGGTGGGCGAAGTTGTCCGTGAATGTGCAGTTGCGGATGGTCGTGCCGACCTCGCTGTTGTACATGCCCCCGCCACGGCTGTCGGCGCCGAAACCGTCAGCCTGGCCGCCGATGACGATGAATCCGTCGAGGGTCGCGTTGTCGGCTCCCTTGACGACGTGTAAAGCGTTGTCGCTGCGGTTTGTGAAGCCGGCGCCGTCGTTTAATTGCAGGTCGCCCGTAAGCACACTGGCGTGCTGCTGGAAATCTCGCTCGCTGAAGTCGCCGCCGCCATTTGGAAAGCCGCCGTACATAGCCGCACCGGCTACAAGCTGAAAAGTCGCCTGGCGATCGCCGGTTATGCTGGATCCGCCCTGGTCAGGCCTGTAAACGCCTCCTGCCACGCAGATGTTGGTGCCCGTGCCCGCTTCCACCAGTGCATCCTGCAGGAACATGAAGGCGTTCTGCCAACTCGAACCGTCGTTTGCGCCGTCGGCGGTCGGATCCACGTAAATAGCCCCCAGGCGCGCCGCCGCGAAATTCTGCGGAAGGTCATTGACGACATTGTCAACGGTTCTTGACGCGGGTGTGAATGCGTAGTGCTGCTTCTGCGGGGTAATCACTCCGGACCATTCACATTCCACCTGGGCCTCGTAATAGCCTTGGAAATTCGTCGTGACAACCGGGCCATCCTGACCGATCTGCACCATTACCCCCGCGACGGGCTTGCCGCTGGGCAGGAGGATGTGCCCGCTGATGCGGGGCGGCTTCGCAGTCGCGGTGTAGTTCTGGCTGGTCTGGTTGTTCAAGACATTGGTGTAGGTCTTTGAGGCCGGTGTGAAGGCATAACACTGGGCGGACGGCATTACTAATGCCGAAAAGCCGTGATCCACGGTTGCTGTGTAGAAGCCTTGTGCGTTGGTGGTCGGGTTTTGCGGCAGGCCAAACAGGGTGACGCCGGAGACGCCCTGGCCGGCGGCGGTTCGGACGTAGCCGGAAATCGTTGCCTCAGGCAGGATGCCGCTGTTGACGGTTATCCTGTAACCGTGCATTTTGATGTTGTCAGCGGGGTTTGTGTCGTCCGGGGCGCCCGATCCGCGTTCGATTTCCATGAAAACGTAGTACTCTCCGTTGGCCGGGAGCACCCAGCCGTTGGCGGGGGCGGGCAGTGTGACAGTCTCGGTCATAAGAAACGTGTTTGCGCCGAGTTGCTTTTCTCTGGTCAGCAGGAGGAAGTCGGTTGTGCGACTGAAAACGTCATCGCGTGAGAGGTATACTTTGATTTTGAAATAGCAGGTCTGATAGTAGGCGGGGATGTGTTCTGCGTAGTATGTGAAAGTATAAGTGCTGCCAGAGCCGGAGCTTACGAGCGTGCTCGGGGAGATCCAGTTGAAGTTGTGCAGGGTCATGTTGTAGGTCTGGGCGGGCGCGTGGCGTGCGGCCAGCAGTGTTACGATGATGGCGGCAACGCATTCTTTTCTCATGATCCCTCCGGTATTCCAAAAGCTCTATTATAGTGTTCTTGAATCCGCAGGTAAAGGGAAACGCGGGCGGATTTGCGGCCGGCGGTGAAATATGTGCGTTTTCAGTACTGAGAATGGGGTTGCAGCCCCGGCGGCGGGGGGTATAATGCGTTGGAAAAATGTTTGTCAGGAGGGCAAGATGGCGGTTCTGGTTGGCATTGATGAGGCGGGTTACGGGCCTTTGTTGGGGCCTTTGGTGGTATCGTCGGCGGCGTTTTCGATGCCTGAGGAGCTGCTTCGGGCGGACCACTGGAAGGTGCTGTCTCGGGCGGTGGGTCGAGAGAAGAAGAGCCTTGCTGGTCGGATCTTAATTACTGACAGCAAAAAGGCTTACAATAGGTCTGCGGGTTTGGATAATCTGCGGCGGACGGTTCTGGCGAGCGTTCTGGCGATGGATCGGTGCGGGGGATTGGCTCGGACGGCGGGGGAGTTGATGGGGGATTTGAGGTGCGGGTGCGGGGAGGGGCTGGGTGAGTATGCCTGGTATGGGGATTTCTGGGGCAAGG
>Ga0334884_1005025_pt1 | contig 12988 bp, 7 predicted proteins | sample GraSluR1_MG_7_FD_207215 | JGI IMG/M metagenome (GOLD analysis project Ga0334884, IMG submission 207215) | Sludge microbial communities from methane-producing bioreactor in Wageningen University, Netherlands - Granular Sludge_12_05 R1 | ecosystem: Engineered > Bioreactor > Anaerobic > Unclassified...
CTGGTGCATACCCGTCGCAACGGTACCATCCGGGGCAGCCTGCTCCCCCATGAAGCTTCAGTGCATGTTTATGAAAATGTGCGCGATGGCAAGCGCGACAACCTGAGTATGGAAGTGCGCCTGGACCAGCGCGTCATGACCGCCGAAGAAACCCGTCAATTGGGAATCGAAGTGGGTGATTTTGTTTCTTTCGACGCACGTGTTGAAGTTGTTAATGGATTTGTGAAATCGCGCTACCTGGACGATAAAGCCTGTGTAGCCAATATTATGGCTGTAATCAAAGCGCTCCACGATGCCAACCTCAAACCAGCCGTTGATACCTGTTTTCTGATCAGTAATTTTGAAGAGGTGGGGCACGGCGGCAGCAGCGACTTCCCCGAGAGCTTGGACGAATTGGTAGCGCTGGACATGGCTGCCATCGGTGATGGGCAGGCTTCGGACGAGTACCACGCCAGCATTTGCGTGAAAGACGCGGGCGGACCATACCATCACGAGTTGTCGAATAAACTACGCGACCTGGCAGTCGCCTATGAAATCCCGGTCAAGGTTGACACCTATGTCCACTATAGTTCGGACGCGAAAGCCTACTGGCGAGCGGGCGGCAACGCAGCCGTTGCCTTGATCGGACCCGGGGTGGACAGCTCCCACCACTATGAGCGCACCCACACCGACGCCTTGGTAGATACTTCTAAATGGGTTTTGGCTTATTTGTTGAGTAATTAATTTTCAATAAGTACACAAACGGGGTGCACTACAAAGCCATCCCGTTTCTTTTTTTTTGATATGGGTTGAAATTTATAAACGTACTTCTGTTCGTCCGGTAAGTTTATTTTGCACCCAGGTAACCACCTGGTCAACGTGCTGGGGAATTGAGACCAGGTCAAGGTCGTCACTGTTGATGATCAGTACCGGACATTGATCGAAAGAGGTCATCCAATCTTCATAAAGCTTATTGAGGCGGCTTAGGTAATCCCTCGAAATCCCAGCTTCATATTCCCGCCCTCGTTTGGCAATTCGCTGCTGGAGCGTCTCCACCGAAGCCCTCAGGTAGACCATCAGGTTGGGAGGCGGCAGCAAAGAAGCAAGGATATGGTACAGATCCTGGTAAACACCGTAGTCGCGTGTACTGAAATCGCCCTGTAAAAACAGGTTGCGCGCAAAGATTTCAGCGTCTTCATAAACACTGCGGTCCTGCACTACGGATCCTTTTGCCAGAAGCAGTTCTTTGTGGATCTTCAAACGTCTGGTAAGAAAATAAACCTGGGAATGAAAAGACCAGCTTTCCATATCTTCATAAAAATCTGCCAGGTAAGGGTTTTCTTCATGCGGCTCATAAAAAGGAGAAAAGCCCAGCCTTTTGCTCAAAATTTCGACTAAAGTTGTTTTTCCTGCGCCGATATTGCCTGCAACTACAATAAATTTATCCATGAATTTCCTTGAGTGTTAATCCTTTGAAGGTGTTTTTTCCTGTCAGTCAAATCCAATTTTTCACTTTTTGCTATCTAATTATATGCTCAAGTGTTATATAGGTTGAACGAGTAAGTATTGTATAAGGTCGATTGTTGCTTTTACATAACTTATCTCGTACGATTTTAGTAATAAGTTGAATGTTTTTTTATCGTAATATAGAAAAGGAGTAAAAATGTTTGAAGGATTAAATTGGTTATGGACTATTGTTGTTGGTGGTGTAGCTGGATGGTTGGCTGACCTCGTCGTACCCGGCGTAAAAGTAGGCATCCTCGGTGCTATCATCGCTGGTATTCTGGGTGGTTTACTGGGCGGCTGGCTGTTTGGCTTGCTCGGACTTGCCACTACAGGCATTGTTGGAATCTTAATCTCCGCAGTAGTCGGGGCAATCATCGTTTTGTTGATTTACCGCGCTGTCGCAAAGAAGTAAATAATTTACATTTAGTACAGACCAGAAGCCGGCGCATGCCGGCTTCTGTCTTTTCAGATTCAAAGATACTGGCTTTCTATTAAGGTGTGCACGGTTTTGAACTACAACCACTCGCAATGCGGTAGGTTGTGTGTCTCATTTAGGGCAGACTCCTCCTGTTCCAGATAGAGTCACTTCAACATCAACGGCAGGTAGATATCGAATAAATGCGGTACTACTTGATTGACCATTATGGTCACAGCGACTACCTCAGAATACAACTCGTCATCAAAAGCTTTATAGGTAAAGCTGTCTTCACCGTAAAAGTCTGCATCAGGCGTATAGTTGAAGGACCCGTCCAAAGACAGCTCCAGCTCACCATTGGCAACATCTGTTTCCAATTCAGCAATCAGATCATCCTCGTCAATATCGGTATCGTTAGTTAACACTCCGGGAGCTACTACTGCCAGCTTAGTATTTTGATTTGTGCTGTAGGCATCGGCAACCGCTGCTGGAGCGTCATTGATTGGATTAACTGTGATGGTTACATTAACGGCATCAGAGTAGAGTTCGCCATCAAAAGCTTTATAGGTAAAACTGTCTTCACCAAAAAAGTCTGCATCAGGCATATAGGTAAAAGACCCGTCCGCAGCCAGAACCAGCGTGCCGTTGGCAACATCTGTTTCCAGTACAGCGGTCATAGGACCGTTGTCAGTGTCATTGGTCAAGACGCCTTCAGCAGCCGCTACAATCAGTTCAACATCCTCATCTGTAGTGTAGCTATCAGCTGCTGCTACAGGGGGTTCGCCATCCGAAATGGTGAAGAATATGGCAGTCGGAGGACCCCATGATCCAGTTCCGTCCAGAGACTCGACGAAGAGTGTATGCTGACCGGGAGTGAGCCCCGTGGAGGAAACAATTAACGTGCCGCTATACACTGGCAGCTGGTATTGACGTACGACAATCGTCGTAGGGTTGGATCCACTGATCCAGGAAGGTTTGTTGACCGAGAAGCGGATTGAATCGATCTTGCTGGCTGGCACACCCGTGCGGTAGCTGCTGTATAACGTGTCATTTGCTGTGTAACTGACCACCAGGTTCTGGCCAGGCTCAATCGGGTTGGACTGAAGCGAAAGGTTGGTCACCTCAGGGCCGTGAGCCAGTCGGTAAGGACGGCGGGCAATCTTAATTGCCCGCAGTAAAGCTTGCTGATTGTCAGGGTTTATATCGCTTTCAAATAGACTGCAGCTTTGGTGGAAAGCAAGCCCAACTTCAAAGCAGAATCCGGGCACTCCCAGTTCACCATAAACCCAATCGTCTGTCGAACCAGTGGTTGGGTAAAGCTCGGTCGATTTTTGGGGAAGATAATCGTTGTAGTAGGCGAATTTATAACTCATCACCCGCAGGCTGGCATCGTTGGGAGCCAAGGTTTCAGTGTAACCCCAGGGCCAAAGTACGAGCCCAGTATAACTGTGCAGGTCTATGAACATGCCTGTAGCATTCAACTCATTGACCCGGTCACCTGGGTTGGATCCTTTCTGATCCGGGAAAATGCTTATAACATAATTCGTGATCGCCAGGGTTTCTGGTTCTGAACCGGCGGTTGGTCCGGAGTAAGTTTCACCACATTGATTTGGAATTAATGCCCATTGATAAGGATAGTTGCGGTTGAGGTCTGCGCCTCTGCTGGAAGTGCCGCCGCAGTAATTATTGTTAGTATTTTTTCGCCAAAGGACGCTGGTATTAGCCTCATCCTGAACACGTCCATCCGGGTTGGTCAAAAGTACCAGGTGAACACGGTTGTAATCCAGCAGCCACTTCACGTCAGCATCAGTCTCATAGTTTTCGAGCAGGTACTCTGCCAGGCGCAGATTCAATTCTGGCGGTGCCCACTCGCGGGCATGGATGCCGCTCATGAAGAACGCGTCCGACTTCGGTACTGAAAGCGTATTCCGGTTGCCCAATACCAGCACTTCGATATCCCAACCCTGATTTGGATTTTGCGTTTTTTCCCAAGAGTCACCAATATCAATTATTTGCACCAGGTCCGGATAGTCTGCTGCCAGGGTGTCGGCAGAGGCGTAGATCTCGGTGATGGTGCGGTAGCAGGGATAGCCCGGGATACCCGTGGTTTGCCCTGCCAGCGGCTTGACTTCGGTGTTGATCAGAGCGGTATAGGGCAGGTCAACTGTCCAGGTCAATCCCTCCGCAGCCAAAGCATCGCGCGTGATTTGGTTGCTGAAGATTTTGACAGTCTGGGCTTCAGAATCAATCTCTACCACATCATAACGGTTGGCCAGGTCAGTCAGCTGATCGCGATCAGTGTAATTAATTATCAAAACCTGCAGATCATAATCCGCCTGATCTGCTAAAACCTGTCCTGAACGATAGGTGGAAAAAATAAGAGCAATCGCCAACAAAAACAGAAAAATTCTGACCGTTTTGTGAAACATAGAAACTCCTTTGGTTTTCCGAATGCTATTCTGAGAAAGTCCAGATTTTGAGTGAGTAAGTAAACAATATTTTAACCGCTTGTAATCCGTTTGGGGGCTAACCTTTCAATGTCTGAATATTTTGTCCCCTGATAAATCTAAAATTCAAAAACAAATTTCATCTACTCTGATATTTTTGGAAGAATTTCGTGAAAATCCAAAATTTATACTGACAATTGTGCTGAAGACCTTCTGTTTTATTGTATACTTTATTTATCCATTATCTCAATTTTCAAAGATGTCTGTAGTCTTGGCAGTCTTGATCTCATGAAGGATGTCAAGCAAGATTCTCTATACAGATATCAATAAAAATTTTTTGCTGCCACAAATTTTTTGTTCTTTTCGGTTTGACAGGCTATCCTGCTGAAAGGAGGACAAAGGAAATCAAAAACTGGATTTGGATCTGTTTTATTGATATGACCGTTTGTCTTTTTTGTTTAGGAGGAAAATATGTCAAGGTTTAAGTTTTTGTTTGTCGGTTTAACTATCTTCATACTTTGTTTCCCATTATTATCCGGAACAGCCAGCAACACCATTCAAAGCGGTCCCCCGGACTGGGCTGTGGAAGGCGACCAAAACACAGCCCGCCTTGGCTGGTCTGTTTCAACGGCGGGGGATGTGAATTGTGACGGTTTTGATGACGTTATTGTAGGGGCCAAATACTATGATGTCGGTGTTTATCTTGATGCAGGAAAGGCTTATGTTTATTACGGATCCGAAACCGGATTGAGCGCTACTCCGGATTGGGAAGCCACTTCCCCTACGCCTGAATATTATGGTTATTTCGGGGCTGTGGTTGCCTCTGCAGGAGACGTAAATGGGGATGGCTGTGGGGACGTGATGGTATCTTCGTATAATTTTGGGAGCAATGATGTGGGTGCTGTCTTCGTATGGTATGGTTCTCCAAGTGGGCTTAGCATAGCACCTTCCTGGAAAGCGGAACACACAGCCATTTACGCCCACTTTGGCTGGAGCATGGGAGGGGCGGGAGATGTCAACGGGGATGGCTATGATGACATCATTGCCGGTGCCTACCGCTACGACAGCGCCGGAACCTCCAATGCTTACGTCTGGTATGGCTCTGCTTCGGGCTTGGGCGATAACGGCACCCCCGCCAATGCGGATTGGGTAGCATCCTCAGATCAAAACCTTTCCGCCTTTGGCACCAGCGTTGGTTCAGCAGGCGATGTGAATGGCGATGGCTACGATGATGTTTTTGTTGGCGCTTCACGATACAGCAATGGAGAAACTAAAGAAGGTATGGTTTTTGTCTGGTACGGCTCAAGCACCGGTTTAGGAGACAACGGCACGCCTGCCAACGCGGATTGGAAAGCAGAATCAAATCAAGCCGATGCCATGTTTAGCGGTGACTATGCCAATGGACCAGATAAGGGCTCCGCGGGCACAGCCGGGGACGTCAACGGTGATGGTTACGACGAATTTATAGTCGGCAGTCTTCTCTACGACAACGGTGAAACCAACGAAGGCGCTGTCTTTATGTGGTATGGCTCAGCTTCCGGCTTGAATGAAGGCGTATTTGGCAACCCAGCCAATGCGGGTTGGATGGTGGAATCCAATCAGGAAGGCGCCTGGCTTGGAACCGCTGTGGGCAAAGCCGGGGATATCAACGACGACGGCTACGACGACGTGATGATGAGCGCAGGTTTCTACAACTATGGAGGCTCTTCTGACACCGGGCTGGTTGTGCTCTGGTTTGGACGTGAAGAAGGTCTGCACGGCAGCGCGACGGTAGGCGACTATGACTGGATGAATGTGCCTCCGGATTATCAGGATATGTACTTTGGATGGTCACTCGGAACTGCCGGAGATGTTAACAACGATCAGGCAGACGATCTAATCATCGGGGCGCAAAACTACAACAATAGCTTTAAAGGACTTGCGGCTGTTTGGCATGGAATACCGCGTGAACGCATCTATCTGCCGATGATCGTCAGGTAGACCAACGGAAACGCTTGCTAATAAATTAGCGAAAAATTTGAAAATGTTCTTAACAATTATGGTGGGGTCAACCAGAAATTGACCCCATCACTGACGATTTCAGTCCACGAAGCCGTCGAATTATTCGTGTTTGTTGATAAGCTTTTTGGATCAGTTAAACACACTTCTTCCTGGCAGGTTAAATAGAGAGAGAAGGCTTCAGATTTAACAACAGATAGTTGGGTTTCAGCATTGTTTGCAAAACTATCCTCTTTCTGGCTGTTTTTATGAAGAATTTTCCAGCTTAATTGCCCGTGTTCAAGCAATATTCCTTCCACTCCTTTCTCTCCATTCAAGAGAGAAACTTTGATATCTTCCGCTATCAATAAATCAGACTTTTCAAAAAGATATTGTGGAATGTTCTTTTGGTCCAGGCTTTCATACAAGTTGCGGCTGGTTTGATTTGTATCGGGCTCACAGCCCCACAGCACCTGCCCGATATCCAGTTTATTTGCCAGTACGAACAAGCCTGAAAGGCTCGCTCTGCCACAGTTTGGAATGACCAGGCTGTCCAGTTGGTTGGAAAAGAGAGGAAGGTGCTTTGAAACCTGGTCGGTCAGGCTCTCAGAGCCTGCGCTGCCCGCCACCAACAGCGTTTCTCCTTGCCCTGCTTCAATAAAGACAAAACTTTGATCGCTATTATTTGGTATGTGAACGTGCAATTGTCCATCAGGAGCAGATATTACCCTCAACCAAACCACAAGCGTCAAACCAGCCAGAGCAGGTAAAAAATATTGAGGTTGGTATAAAATTTTAGCGAGTTTGCCTGGTTTTGGTCGGAAAACAATTAATAACAGAATCAAGTAGTATAACAAGATCCAAAACAAGTCAAATCGCGGTAATGTCCAACTACGAGGTGCGAGACTTGCAAGCCAGGTAACCATGCGGTTGCTGTATGCTACCCAAGGCCAGGCCGCCCAAGCCAAAATACGTCCAAGCGGCAGCCATAACAGTCCTGCGCTCATCGCCGCCAAACCCAAAATCATTACCGCCGGCTGAACAGGCAAAATTAAGGGATTAGCAATCAAAAAAAGCCAGGAAACCTCCCGGAAGTGCCAGATACTCAGGGGTAAAACCAAAGCCTGGGCGATCATGGTAAGCAGGATGGTCTCTGAAACCAAGCCGCTGACAGCCAGTGCCCTTTTTTGTTCCAATCTCTGACCCAGCCAGTGCTCCAGGCGCGCCCTCAATGGTCCGGCAAATAAAGACAACCCCAGGGTTGCCAGAACCGAAAACTGAAAACCCAAATCCCAGGGAAGATGTGGGTTCAACACCACCATCAGCAAAGCGCTTACACCGAGGTTGTTCAGTGTATTCCCTTTTCGTGAGATGGCGTTGCCCAGGACTGCGTAAGAGCCCATGAATGCTGCCCGAACAACCGAAGCGCTGGCACCAACCAAGAGACTGTAACTTCCCAAAAGCAGGATCGTTACCAGGGCGCCTCGCTTTCGCCCAAATTGGCGGGTGAAAAACAAACTCACCAAACCCGCTAAAACGGACATGTTAAAACCTGATATCGCGATTATGTGACTGGTACCCGTCAGACGGTAGGCATCAGACAGAGCGGATGAAATGCTGCTCTCGTCACCCAACAGGATTCCTTTTAGAAGGCTGTCTTCCGGGCTGGGAAAAATTACACTCAACACCTGTCCCCCGTTTTCCCGCAGACGATAGAGAACTGCTCTCAATGGATTACCCTGATTTTCTCCGATAATTCGAAAACGAGGATATTCCATAGTTGAATAGACACCTTGATGTTTCAGGTACTCCCGCCAGGAAAAATCAATTCCTTCGTCTGGGGGGAGCAATTCGCCTTTGATATCAACTACATCTCCATAATTTACTTCAATGCCCAGAGGAAGGTAAAAGATAATTTTTCCTGTCACCTCTGGTTCCCTGAGTATCATTTCTTCAACTTGGATTGACCGGGATTGTACCAATACCTGCAAGCTGCTTTGCTTCATTTCGGGCGGAGCAATCACCAGAGCAGTGACTGTCACGTTACCCTTATTGTGATAGTACAGAAGGTTTTTTGGCTCTGCCTGCGGTAAACTGAGTTGGTAGAGCATTGCGGTCAGGGCGAAAGCTGCCAATGCCAACGACGCAGGAAAGTGTCGGACCGTCTGGACACTCATCGAAGACTTTCTTCTTAAAATAGCAAATACCAAAGACCCAACCCCCAAAATCAACCACCAATACCAGGGAAAGTTTAGCTCTTCAGCTGCAAATGGACCAACGACAGCTGCCAGACCCAACCAGAAAAATGGCATAAAAGAAGGCCAACGAATCTGGCGGGCGCGGAGATTCTCCTCCTCGATTTCTTGCTCAGTTTGCTGCGAGATATATCTCATCGATTAGTGTGAGTTGCTGTCGCCTGAACGTTTCTCTAAATATTCGCTCAATTTTTCCAGCGACTGCTGTGCCAGTTGCGCTTTGATCGATTCCCGATCGCCTTCCAGTTGAAAATGATAAGTCCAGTCACCCTCTGGGGTTGAAAGCCCGCACCAACTGGTGCCGACTGGCTTGTTGGTGGTGGCGCCGCCCGGACCAGCAATGCAGGAAACTGAAAGCCCGATGTCGCTGTTAAACGCCCGGCGCGCGCCCTGCGCCATCTCAAGCACGGTCTGGCTGCTGACAGCACCATAGCTTTGGAGTGTTTCCCAGTTTACCCCCAATAGTTTGACCTTCGCCTGGTAGGCGTAAGAGACGATACTCCCCATAAAGTATTCCGACGAACCAGGTACATTGGTAAGTTGATGCCCAATCAGCCCACCGGTGCAGCTTTCTGCCAGGCCAAGCGTTAGTTTTTGTTCAAATAAGCGTTTCCCTATGCGGGTTTCAAGATTATCAGTTTCCATTATGCTCTCCGTTACGACCTGGATCGGTGTTTTTGTGTCAATCTGCTTCCAAACACTGACGACATCATTTTGGACAATATATTCAGCAATTTCCTGGCTGAGGATTCCTTCTTCAACCAGATCCGATGGATCAGCACCCTCTTCAAGCCGGACTCGGATATTTCTGGACGAAACGTCAAAAATAACGATTTCTTCAAGGTAGACAATCTTTCCACCCTGGTCAACCAGATTTTGGATGAAATCCTGGTTCGGGGTAAAGCCCTGGCGGGGACTGATCACCAACATTGCATCTTTGATCAAATCTTTCCAGCGATACCACTGCAAAAAATTAGGTTTCTCGCCTGAAAAACTATCTGCCCCAATCAAAAACGCCAACTCGAGGGCGGAATCTGTCCGCGCTCGCAATGCTTCCATTGTCTCGGCGGTAAAGTTGGGTCGGTTACTCTGCCAGACTAATTCACGTTCCAGATCACTGACGCTCACTTTTTCCACCAAGCCATCAAGCGTCCGGGCAAGTTCTTCGGCTGCCAGTTGGCTGATCGCGAAGCGATGGTCAAAGGTCAGGGTCAATGAGCGTTTGATGCCCTCGCGAATGTTGTGATGCCTGAACACTGGCATAAGCATAACCTCTGCCACCTTCCAGCCGTGGGCTGTCAGGGCTTTGACTGCGTCAACAATCAATTCCACATGCCCTTCATGAAGCGGATCGGCTGAGGTTCCAAAAACCAGTAAAAGTTGTTTTGTCATTGAGGTTAATCGCCTGTCTGCATCTGCAATAATTTTTCTATTTGCTCAATCTTTTCCAGCCATAACGCCGGGCTGGCATCGGCCGGCATACGCCAACCGGAACGCGCTGAAAGGCTCAAACTGAAAATGCGCGGACCATCAGGCGCGGCTGTGCGCTTGAATTGATGGCGGAAAAAGCGTTGGTAGAAGATCTTTAAAGTTTTCAAAATAAAACCGGGCTCATACTCACTCGCAAAAATCTGGTTAGCCTCTGCAAAAATAAGGTCTGGAGTTTTGCGTTCTTGGATGGCATGCCAGAGGAAAAAGTCGTGCAAAAGGTAAGGACCCAATACGCCTTCAGTTGCCTGGCGTAGGCTTCCGTCCGGACCCAGAGGCTGCAATTCGGGCGAAATGGGATCTTCGTCAATACGCTTCGCAACACATTTCCCCTCCTCACCAAAAAACCTTTCTGCCGCCCAAGGCAATAGCCGCAGCAGGACCGTTTTGGGTATGCCGGCATTGACGTTATACATGCTCATCTGATCGCCATTGTAAGTTGACCAGCCCAGAGCAATTTCGGACAAATCTCCGGTTCCCACAACCAGCCCTTTGTGTAAATTAGCCAGATTCATCAAAATCTTGGTACGTTCACGTGCCTGGGCATTTTCATAAGTCACATCAGCCGTACCATCATGACCAATTGTCATCAAATGTTCAGATGTGGCCGCTGTAATTGATATAACACGTTGTTTTATTCCTACCAGATTTGTTAAGTCAACCGTATTTTTTTGTGAGTTAACGGAACTGCCAGGTCCGGGCATGGAAACGGCGATCAAATTCTCTCTAGGTAATCCCAACTGCTCCAGCGCGTGGCAGCACACAAAGAATGCCATGGATGAATCGGCACCCCCACTGATCCCCAGCACTAATTTTTCGGATTTGGTATGCCTCATGCGTCCCATCAAGCCGGTTGTCTGGATCTCAAAGGCTGTTTCCAATTGTTTATCCTGATCATTGATCAGTAAAAATGGCAGTCTTAGATCACGCTGGTTGTTTTCGGAAAAAGGTTGTTCGGTCAGTTGACTTTGAGGGTCAATTTGCATGACCTTACTTTCAAAGCCAAGTTCGCTGTCCTCAGCCAGCAGTTTTCCATTTTGCCAAACCTGGCACAGCCCGGAGAAGACCTCTTCTCCTGTAGATTCAGCCGCTCCAACAGAGCATACAGCCAAAAGCCCTTTATTTTGGTCCGAAAACCCTTGGAAAACAAGATCATAGGTACTATCTGCCAGTGCTGGAAGGGCGGTCGGATTGAGAATCAGTCCCTCATCAGCAGCTAATGGTCCATCCGGAAGCTTTCCAATCAAGATCTGAACCTGTTCCACACCCAGGGAGGGAAGATCCAAACAACCCTGCTCAAAAATCTCTACCGGGTGTCCCTTCCAAGTGATTTTCGAAGGGGTACCATCATGCGGAACCTGAAAATAACGGGGTTCAGGCTCTTGGTTGAGAACAAATCCACGCAGTCCCTGCGGCTCGATCACCGCCACCGCGTCGTAGAGTTGGTTTTCCAACAGCAGTGGCAGCCCAATCACCACGCTCAAGTCAGTATTAACAATCGCGTTTTCAATTATTGCGAGCGCTTGCAAACTTGCCTGCGCCAGTAAGGATTGAAAGAAGATATCCCCACAGGTACTGCCGCTCAAAGCCAGCTGAGGGAAGAGGCAAAGTTGTTTGCGCCCGGAACTGGAGCTGCTTTCTTTAAGAATCTGCAAAATTTGGGCAGTGTTAAAACTGACATCCGCCACACGCAGGGTCGGCACACAAAGGTTAAGCAGCCATTTGTTTCCATTCATGCTAAACTTCCTTTTCTTGATTTTAATCATAACAATCTTTTCACTCCCGTGTAAAATTTAAGTACTTACTGAATAAATGCTGCACAGCCTTGTTCTTTTCCACCTTGATCACACCAGGAATTTCCTGATTAAGAGAGGCATAGTTGACCAAGACATCAGTTTTCTTTCGTTTACTTTTTTCATTGGGGGTCGTAATTTTTAGCTCTTTCTCCACTATTCAGGCTGAATACCAGCCTCAAACTACAATTCCCGGCTTCCCATGTTATCGGGATAGCACTTCCATCAGTCAGAGCCTTCAAACTCTCAGCAGCGAGTATCCCGGGTTAGCTGAACTCTCAACGATTGGCTATTCGACGGAAGATCAGCCTATTCAACTCCTAAAATTTACCAATCAATCGATTAATACCTACAAACCACGTATGGTTTTGTTGAGCGGTCTGCGCGCAAATGCTTTTGCACCAGTGGAATTGAGCCTCCGTTTCGCAGAGCAGCTGCTCGCAAATTATGATGAAAATACAGACAACGCCTGGATGGTCGATCATTTTGAACTGCATATAATTTTGCTCGCAAATCCGGACGGACGCGCAAGAGCGGAAGCTCAAGTTGAGGATGGTGATAATATCACCTGGCAGAACAACACAAACAATTCCTGCTCAACTCAGGATATTGGCGTACGCTTGAATCACAATTTTCCTTATGATTGGATCCCTTCAGAAGTTGGACCATGCGATCCTGCTTATAGTGGTGAAACAGCAGTAAGCGAGCCTGAAACCCAAGCTATCATTACTTACCTGCAAGACCTTGCCAACAAGCCGGAACCAATTCTGCTGCTTCATCTTGACAGTTACGAGAATGAAATTCTCAGCCCCTTCCTTTCCAACCCGACCGCTGAAAACCCTCATTTAGATGACCTTTACACCTTAGCTGACAAAATCGCTTACAACACGCTTTCCGTTCCCATCCCTCAAGGCGACCCGGATCACCAACCTTCTTATGGCACTCTGGTCGATTATGTCTATGGCGCACTGGATATTCCCTCCCTGGTTTTCAGCATGGGAGACTCCAAGGCAGGTGGCTATACAAGCTTTTGCTGGTATTTTGATGAAATTTTGGTAGAAAAAAATATTGCCGCCCTATATCGCACCCTTAATATCAGCGCCGACCCATACCATCAAGCCTATGGAC
>Ga0334884_1005029_pt1 | contig 12982 bp, 9 predicted proteins | sample GraSluR1_MG_7_FD_207215 | JGI IMG/M metagenome (GOLD analysis project Ga0334884, IMG submission 207215) | Sludge microbial communities from methane-producing bioreactor in Wageningen University, Netherlands - Granular Sludge_12_05 R1 | ecosystem: Engineered > Bioreactor > Anaerobic > Unclassified...
TTGCATAGCGGTAAAGCTGTGGCGATCCCCTCCGGGATGTTATGCAGCAAGATAGCAACGGCAATAAACAGACCAAACTGGGGATTGTGAAGGTAGCCAGCACCAACAGCAATTCCTTCAGGCAAGTTGTGAATAGTAATGCCAATCGCCAGCAGTAACCCTGTATTGACAAGAGAGTGATCAACACCTTGACCGTTCCCATTCAGAAATTTTCGCTGTCTTTTTCGCTTCCTACCGATGTCTCCACTGTCGCAGTTACATTCTTCAAGTGCTTCTTGTTCCTGCCTGATTTCCCGTTCCCCAAAGCGAATATGCGGGGCATAATTATCCAAAATAAGCATAAAAACTGCGCCCAATCCAAAGCCGATGGTCGCTGTATACCAGTTTGATAATTCGATAGACTCCTGAACTAACTCAAGAAAAGCCAGACAGATCATCACTCCTGCGGTAATCCCCATTAAAAAACCATAAGATCTTCGACCGGGTTTTCGGATGATCGCAATCAGACCGCCAAGACCGGTACCAAAGCTTGCCATTAAGCTAAGCAAAAGGATGTTTACAAGTGGATGCAAGTTTTGAAACATAGTTTTCAGCCATCTTTATTCTTAAGTCCGTGAATTATACTGGATTAATAGATTTTGTATTAGTACTTAAACAATTTTAAGGGGGTACAATTCTTGCACATTCCTAAGGCAGGGATCGACAGCCTATGATAAACATCCTTGAATTTGACCCGGTAATCACGGTGTTTCCTTATGCGCTTTTATATTATGCCCTGCTGCTGGTTTCCAGCGGTCTTGCTCTGCTTACCTCAAACCGATCAACAAGGGCTAGTAAAGCTTCCATCCAAACAGTTTTGGTCATCATTTTCGTCAGCCAACTGGTCCTGTTGACAGTCAATTTACTCGCTTATCAGGGTTTTCAGCCTCTCAAAACGCTTTTTCCTCTGGCACATCGAATACTCAACTTGATTAGCCTGCTTTGGCTGATCTGGGCACTCTTTCGATGCCGTGAGCAAAGTTTTCCTAACTGGCTGCCAATTACGCTTACAGTTGCTGTTTTACTAACCGGTGTCTTGTTCAGTTTGTGGTGGCTGCCAAATACCACCTCAGAGGACTTCAATCATCACTGGATGGATATAATCCTGGTTGGTTTTACCCTGGGGCTGATCTTGTTGAGCGCAATCGTCTACTACGCCCGTTACCGCAGTTGGAATGTAGAAACCTTGCTGATTTTGGCTATTGCCGCTGCTGGTTTTATCCTCTATCTGTTGTTACCCTCGCCTGGCAACATGCCTGCCGTAGTAATGTTGAGCCAGGTTATCTATTATCCCCTTTTAATTAGTCTTTCCTCCCATCGGGACCGATCTGACGCTGACCTCACCGAGTCAAAAACGGAAGAAGATGGTCAATTGAGAGCGAATATCGTCGACGCTTTCCTGAAAGTCAGCCTGCAGTCTGACAAGAACCAATTGGTACAAGCTCTTACTCACAGCTTGAGTCTTTATCTGACAGCTGATTTATTGGGTTTGGTTCATTGCGAACCTGGAAGCCGCCAGGCTACTCTTGAAAACACCTATGACCTGATCAGGGAAGATCACATCCAAGAAATAAGCCTGTCAACCAAGCAGATGCCTGTTTTGTTCGAGAAGTTCAACCAAGGTGAAATTCTTATATCCAATCAGGAATCGGAACTCAAGGCAGAGAAGTCCTATTTGATGGAAGTCAGTGGTTATAACCAGATCGGCAACCTGCTGCTTTACCCTCTCAATAAGCCGCCAGATCAACCCGGGTGGGCATTTTTGGGTCTGACACCTTATACCAATAATGCATGGGGGCTTAAAGATATAGCACGTCTGGACCGTTTGCGAGAAAACCTCAGCAGAGTGCTTGAAAAAGCAGGTCGACTCGAACAGGATGCCCGTCAAATTGGCGATTTACAAATCGAATTGCGTCAAAAAGAGGAAGAAGTAAACCATCTGAGAACCAGTTTTGATGAAAGCCAGTCACAACTGCAAAGTTTAAACAACGAAATTTTACAAACTCAAGCCGCCTGGACTGAAGAAGTAAACTTATGGATCAATCGTCAAAAAGAACTCGAGTCTGAACTTGAAATACTTCAACAGACGATCGAAGAAAACAAAGAAAGTGTCGCGGAAGTTGACCTTCTGAGGCAACAAAAGCTCCAACTTGAAGAAACCATTGTCAGGAACTCTGAACAAACCGCCCAACTGAAAACTGCCATCGACCAAGCCAGTCTTTTGCTGCAGAAATTGTCTGATCAAAACGAAGCGTTAGAACAAGTCGAAGAGAGCAAAGGTTAGAAATTTATGCGATTCAACAAACACCAATCTCTAACATTAACTGTTATTTTTATCCTTTGCATGTCTTTCATCGGCGTAATTCTGGGTAGTGTTGTTATAACCGCTATGGCACACTCTGAGAGTTCGCCATGGTATATTAGCCTTAGTGGTATGGAGCGTACCGCCACACCCTTCCAACCGAATTCTTTTGCCAATATTCTCGAAGATGGCAGTATCGAACTCATCCCCCAACCCATGTTTACCCCCACACCGGTGCCGGTCATCCCTGAGGGGGAATTGCCCGAAAACCAAGTGAACATTTTGATGCTCGGTGCAGATGACTTCGGAGCGAATAACTTCCGCACCGATGTGATCATGCTGCTTTCGATCAATCCGAAGCACCAAACTGCCAGCCTTATCTCTTTCCCGCGGGACCTTTATGTCACGATCCCGGGTTATTGGTCCAACCGCATCAATACAGTCTGGCAATTAGGTGCCTTCCCATTATTGCAGGAAACTTTCCGGGTCAACTTTGGCTTCCGCCCGGATTATTACATGATGGTCAACTATAACGGGTTTAAAGATGTGGTCAACAGTATCGGTGGGATCGATGTGACGGTCAGCGAAGAGCTGCAGGACAGCTGCCAGATAGACCCGAGTGGTTGGTGCGTCATCGAACCAGGCGAGCTGCACATGGATGGTGGCACTGCCCTTTGGTATTCCCGATCTCGAATGACTACCTCAGACTTCGATCGCAATCGCAGAGCGCAGGAAGTGGTCATGGCCATTTTCAAGAAGGCGGTCAATCTCAATATGCTCGTAAAGGTTCCCGAACTGTATGGGCTGTATCGCGAGTATGTGGACACCGACATTCCTCTCACCCAGGTTTTATCACTCCTGCCGATGGCTAAACCTTTGATGAATCCCGATAATATCCGACGTTTTTCAGTCAGCAATGAAATGGTGACAAATTGGATCACATATGAAGGTGCTTGGGTCTTGATGCCGAATTATTACGCGATTTCAGATATGCTCAACGAAGCCCTTTATCGCAACGAGTAATACTGATTTTCCACAAGTCCCCAGCCATTCACCAAAAAAGGTTGGAGGAAATAATACTAGTGCATTCGGCCGTGACAACACAATATTTAACAAAAAACGGAAGGACTGTACTCCTTCCGTTCTAATTATCAGAAATTCCAAATCTAATTTGCTACGATTTACCTCTCATACGTGGGTCAAGCACGTCACGCATGGCATCACCAACAAGGTTCCAGCCCATGACAAATAAAGTCAATGTGAGACCTGGATAGATCACAATGAACCAATAGCGATTCAAAACGGTGATCCAGTTGCGGGCAAAACTGAGAACCTGTCCCCAGTCCGCGTATCCAATCTCAGTGCCGATGCCCAAAAAAGAGAGCGCTGCAAAGCCAAGTACGACATCTCCAATGCCAAGAGACGCCAGAACGAGTGTAGGGAAAATGGCATTGGGCAGAATGTGCTTAAAGAGAATTCGCCCATTCTTGACACCAGAAGCCCTGGCTGCCAACACAAAATCGCGCTCCTTGATAGAGAGGATATCAGAGCGGATGATGCGAGCATAACCCATCCAACTAAAGGTGATCATGGCAATTAAAGGCGGCATCAGACTCCGCCCTAGAATTGGCGTCAATACCGATGAGAAAATTAGTGCCATCATAATATATGGCAATGTCATAAAAATGTCCGTGATACGCATGATCAGATTATCCACCCAACCACCATAATATGCCGCGATTGAGCCTAGAATAACACCAATCAAAACAGTGGCAACTACAACAATAATGCCGGTTTTGAAGGCAGTCCGCGTACCCCAGATGATGCCGTAAAAAATATCATACTGTCCCTGGGCAGTACCCAGAAGATGAACCCATTCTTCATTTCCTGTAAGTGGTGTGTACCAGAAAGGAATTTCAGGAACATTTCTTTTCCACTCTGCTCCCGGTGCTTTTGGTTCTCCGCTAAATCCATCTCGCGGGATTTTCATGGGGTCATCTCCCACGGGTGGTGCGATCACAGGGGCAAAAATTGCCACCAAGATAAAAATAAGGATCAATAGGAAACCAATGATAGAGGCGGGTGTCTTGAACAGTCCTGTAACAATGCGGTAATTATCAGGACCCAAAAATCTTTCAAACCAGGTAATTTTTCGGTCTGACTGCGTTTCTTCGAGGAGTTGATTATCTCCGCTTGGAATAGTTGTCATTTCAGTCATGCATTACTCCTTAAGAAAGCCGTACGCGCGGGTCAATGAACGCATAAAGGATATCGACCACTAAATTGGATATGATCAGAATGGCGCCTGTAAATATTGCTAACCCAAGAATGGTAACTACGTCCAACTGGGAAGCAGCTTCTGCGGCTGCTTTGCCAATCCCCGGATAGTTAAATACAGTCTCAGTAATCACAACCCCTCCCAACAGTCCAACAATGCTGCCGCCCATCATAGTAACTACTGGCAGCATGGCGTTTGGTCTGGCATGTTTATTGATCACATCATTTTCCCTGATACCTTTAGCCCTGGCAGTTGTCACATAATCCATGCGCAAGGTTTCCAACATAGAAGAACGGGTAACGCGCACAAAGGTTGCCCAGCTTATATAAGATAAAGTGATAATTGGCATGATCATGTGCCGTAGTGCATCCCAAAAAATATCGAAACGCAGATTTAAGAGTGCATCGATGCTCAATAATTTTGTGTACTGCTTGAATTCTCCCGAATAAATCAACTTGCTGACCCAATCAGACATTTTACCGGGCAAAAACCACTGATTATTAGCATAAAGCAGCATCAATAAGAGCAGACCAAATACGAATGTAGGAAACGAGGTGCCAATAATGCTATAAATGCGGGCTGCCTGATCAAAGAACTTATTTTGATTAACAGCTGCCTTTACTCCCATCCAGATGCCAACGGAGAGCATTGGGAAAATTGTCCAAAGTGCCAGATCTACCGTGTTGGGAAACCGATTTTTGATAATTCCTATTACTTCTTGCGAAGCCGTGCGTGAGTAACCAAAATCTCCATAAATGATACCGCCATCCCGCTCACCAGTTACCGGATCTTCAACACCGGTCAGCCAGCGCCAATACTGTTTGAAAAAAGGCTCATCCAAACCGTATTTTTTGATAATTCCTTCAATTTGCTTCTCATTCTTGGGAAAATCAGTGACATATAAAGCAGAACGTTCGACCGGACCAAGCAACTGGAGCATGCCAAAAATGATTAGTGTGACACCAATCAATAAAACCGGAACCAGAAGCAGGCGGCGGATTATGTAGTTTGTCATTCTTTACCTCTCACTTCATTTTACCTTTCGGTATGCGCAAAAAAAATGATTTTTTATGCACATGCCGAACAGCAAAATTTACTTCAGGTGCGGGAGCCTTTGCAGGCTCCCGCATCGATCATCAATTATTTTGTGAAATCCTATTTAATATTGAAGTTAAAGAGGATCACATCCTGGCTCAAACCAGGTCGTCCAAAGTACAGGGTCAGAGGTTGACCATTTCCATCTTCGCAAAGTTCAAAGCGGTCAAGTCCAAGCCTGGTAGTATCAATGGCGCAAACTGGAACTGCTTCGTCATAAGCATTTGTTTCAGGATTATAGATTCTGATCTCACCCACCATTGGGTCAACAGCCGCACGGTTCTCAGCAGGAACTGCGATGATGTCAGCATCACCAGCCTGAAGCATGGCGAAGCGGGTGCCAAATTCTGAAATGTTCAGAAGTGCCACACGCTCGGTCTTGGCAGGCTCGTCCCAATAACCATCGAAGGCTGTCAAAATAACTTCCTGGTCTGGTGTCCAGTGATCAAGCACATAGGCGCCCGTACCATTAGTAATGGCTCGGAAGGGGTTGTCGGCATCAGCCATGGAGTAGTAATTCTGCCATGTATCGCAGCTTCCATCCCAACCGCCATTCTCGATGACCCATTCCATATCCATGACCGCACCCCAGTTGTTGGCAATGGTGGCCAGGAAAGGTCCCCATGCCTGGGCAAGGGTCATGGTGACTGTGCCGGCTTCATCGTCAGCAACAATCTTGGATTTTACAGTCTCGCATGCAGCAACAAGGACTTCCGGATCGTTGGCTAAAAGAGTTTCGCGATCATCAGCGGACTCAAAGTCATCAACGAGACCGGTGATGTCGTCGATACCCACACCGAAGAAGGGTTCAGCCAGGAGCCACTGCGGGGTTGAATAACCACCCTGCAGCAGACCGCGCTGGAAGGAATAAGCCACATCAGACGGGGTCAAATCGCCACCTTCGTGGAATTTTACGCCTTCACGAATCTGGAAGGTCCAGACGGTGCCATCTTCTGAAACTTCCCAGGATTCTGCCAGCTGTGGTACGAAGGCATCAGTCTTGATGTCATCATAGAAGACCAGGGTTTCGTAAATATTCTGCAAAACCTGACCACTGGCGGTGTCATAGCACGCGGCAGGATCAAGTACCAGAGGATCACCAAATGAAGCGACGGTGAGGGTATCTGGATCAGGAGATTCTTCGGTCTCGAACATAGTCTTGAAAACATCACCTGAGAAAATCGGGTTCAAAACGCGCCCTTCAACCCATTTTTGCTCATAACCATGCGAAGTTGCCAAAACAACGGGTACACCCACTGCCATGTCAAAGTACAACTGATTGAACTCTTTATAAACTTCATGTCGTTCATCAGGATCAGTCAAGGCAACGCCCTTATCAAGTAAGACTTTAAATTGGGCTTTCAGATCATCAGGTAACTGCTGGCGACCACCATAAGTACCTGTGGTGTAGGGCTGATACCAGTTGTGAGCGTCGTGGATATCTTCCAACCAGCCGCCGGTCATGATGGGAATTTTGAAAGCGCGCTGAGCGGTTAGATATGCTGGCCAGGGCAGACCAAGCACTTCAACGACAAACTTGCTGTTGATCGCAGCCAGGTTAGCTTGCAGAATTTCTGCATAAATCTGGCGGGTGGTATTGCCGGTGTTATAAAGCATCTGAAGCCTGAAGCCCATTTCCCATACATCATCGGGATCCTCACCAGCAGGAATGCCATCTTTATCAACATCTGCCAGTTTAAATTCCTCAGCTGCCCTTTCTGGGTCAAAGGAATAGAAAGAAGCGTCCGGGTCATAACCGGGCATGCCTGGCAGAGAGAGGACTTTGGACTGAACAGCCTCACCCATATAGACTTCATCAGCCACAATGCTGGCATCAAAAGCGTAAGCAAAGGCTCTGCGGATATGCACATCATCAAAGAATGTTGGGGGAACGCCATTGCCATCCAGTTTATTTGAGCCCAGATATGGGTTCAAAGCCACAGGTTCTGCAGGTTCTTCAACGGCAGGTTCCTCTACAACAGGCTCTTCAACAACGGGTTCCTCTACAACAGGTTCCTGAGCAGGGGGTTCAACTGGAGCGGGGGTTGTAGGGGTGCAAGCGCTCAAAACCAGGCTTGTTACCAATACAATTGCTAAAAACAGATAGAATTTACGCATTTTTCTCCTCCTTGAGAGAATTGGTATTTTGATTTGTTAATAGAAAGCAAATAGTAATGGGTTTTCTTTTCTATCGAGCTACCTCCTTTTATTATCCGGGTGATCAGCCTTGAAACATTCGACAAAATGACCGGGCATGATCTCACGAAACTCAGGGCGTGACTCAGCGCAGTAACCTTCCGCAATCGGACAACGGGTTCTGAAACGGCAGCCTGAGGGTGGATTTGCAGGTGATGGAACATCACCTTCCAAAACAATACGTTCTCGGGTTTCATAGAAACTCGGATCCGCGACTGGTATGGCTGAAAGTAAAGCCTTGGTATAAGGATGGATGGGATTGCTGTATATTTCATTGCGATCAGCAAGTTCTACAGTAATACCAAGATACATGACTGCTACGCGATCACTAATATGGCGCACCATGGAAAGATCGTGGGCAATAAATAAGTAAGTCAGGTCCAATTCTTTTTGCAGATCCTCAAACAAATTGATTACCTGCGCCTGAATGGACACATCAAGAGCAGATATGGGTTCATCACACACAATAAAGGATGGATTATTTGCCAGGGCTCGTGCAATACCAATACGCTGACGCTGACCACCGGAAAACTCATGAGGATATCGCTGCATAAAATCGGGGTCAAGTTTAACCAAGCCCATCAGCTCATTAACACGATCATCAATCTCTTTACCGCTGGCAGTCCCAAAGGCTACTATAGGTTCTGCAATAATATCGCGAATGGTCATGCGAGGATTCAGACTTGCGTATGGATCCTGGAAAATCATCTGAACATTTTTGCGCATCTGGCGCATTTGTTCATTCTTTAAAGAAGATAACTCGATATCTTTAAAGAAAACTTTACCTGCGGTTGGTTTGTACAATTGCAGCATCGTGCGTCCTGTGGTGGATTTTCCGCAGCCTGATTCACCCACCAATCCCAGGGTTTCCCCTCGATGAATGTTAAAACTAATGCCATCCACAGCACGAACTGACCCAACCTGTCGTTGGATAACTCCCCGGTAAATTGGGAAATGCATTTTTAGATCTTCTACTCGGACAAGAACTTCATTCTCTGTCATGCGCGTTCACTCCCTGTAACAGTGTCAACCCAACATGCCACTTTATGACCATCGTTGATAGATTCTAACAACGGATTCTCATTGCGACAGCGTTCTTTTACCCAGCGACAGCGGGGAGAAAACGGACAACTGCGCGGTTTTTGGTAAAGCATCGGAGGCATTCCTTCAATCGAATACAAACGCTTTCGTCCCTGCTCCTGGATCTGTGGGAGGCTGCCAATCAACCCAATGGTATAAGGATGGCGCGGATTGGCATATAACTCTTTTACCGGTGCTTCTTCAATTATGAATCCACCATACATGACAGCTACTCGATGGGCAATGCTGGCAACCACTCCCAGATCATGCGTGATCCATATAATTGCCATGCCCAATTCTTCACGCAACCGGATAACAAGTTCAACAATCTGCGCCTGAATGGTAACATCCAATGCCGTGGTAGGCTCATCCGCAATCAGGATTTGAGGTGCACAACTAAGTGCCATGGCAATCATCACACGCTGACGCATGCCGCCAGAATATTGATGCGGATAATCCTTCAAACGGTCCGCAGCCCGTGGGATACCGACCAACTCAAGCAATTCAATCGAACGATCGCGGGCTTGCTCTTTGTTGAAACCCATATGCAGCATCAATGGTTCAGCCAATTGCTTACCAATAGTCATCACAGGATTCAGTGAGGTCATTGGGTCCTGAAAAATCATCGAAATCTGACCACCACGAACATGTCGAATTTCTTCGTTGCTCATTTGCAGCAAATCTTGCTCTTTGAACATGGCGTTTCCAGCCACGATCTTGCCGGGGGGTTGAGGGATCAATTTTAGGATGGAAAGCATCGACACGCTCTTGCCGCAACCGCTTTCGCCGACAACACCCAAGGTTTCGCTTTCATTGAGTTTGAAATCGACGCCATTGACAGCATGGACAATTCCTTCCGGGGTTTTGAACTGAGTCTCCAGTCCTTTCACGTTCAGTATTTCAATTGTCATCAATTTGTCCTTAAGTGAAATTGCATTAAGTCTTTGTATTTAATATTTGACTTCTTTGCTATATTTTTAAGCTAATTGGAAAAATAATTGGTTCGATTATATCATTTTTGAAAATGTCAAGCCTGTTCATTTTATCAGAAGGAACAGATGTAAACTTCTCAACCCGGTTGAATCGCATATGGGTTATCTCGCAAAAAGTAGGTTGAGAATACACTATGTGGCAAAGTGCATACTTACCGTCGAAATCAACCAACACCTTCATTACTCCCAAATAATGATCTACTGATACTAAGGTTAGGGAGTATGGCTCTAAAACAAGATCATCTAAAGGTCGCACAATGCTGAGATGCAGCTTTCTGGCTTTCAAAGCATCAACTTCCTGATCGTAATAGATCGCCCCGTTTTCGAGAAGAGTATCAACAATCACGATCGGTTCACGGAACTTGTTGGTCATCAGCAAATCGCCAGAGGATCCTGCGGCTATCATGATGACCATGCAGATAATAAAAGGAAGTATTGCACCAGTTGTGCTTGAAGAAGCCAAACTTTGATCGATCAGAATATTTTCAAGAATCCCACATAAGATGCATGAAAAACCTATCGTAAAAATTCCAAAAAACCAATAATGGCCGAGATTTGACACTTCCTCAAAATTAATGACAGGAATGTATTCTGGGTTAAACTTGGATGTTAACGAAACTAAAAAATTGGTAGGAATATTGATGACCAGATAAGTAAACATAATGGATAAACCTATCCAGAGCACCAGCCCAAACAGTCCATTATCAAATTTTGCCGTCAAATATCCAGCTAAAACAGTAACAGGCACACAAATCAGAAATGCCGGAAGAATTTTTAATAAAGGCAGCGAACTATTGTGTCGAACTAAAATCGCAGCATCCATCCCCCAGGCAGCCAAAGTAAAGAATAATCCGGCAATTAGTCCATATAAAAGGCCAAGGTTTGTTCGCTTACGCGAAAAATTACTAACCATAGTAAAAGTATAGCTTAAAATTCCAACCTTGGATAAACGAATCGGAAGAAAAATTTTTGAGTCTCAGGTTGAAATTGTGGCTTACCAAGTGTTTCGTTTGACAAACACGCTTACAAGTACTACACTTAAATTTACTCATTTCGACTATACGAAATTTTGGAGTTACAATGAAGCAGATAAACGAAGGAATTAACGCACACATATCAGAGAGCACACTGCTCCAACCGGCTATTCAAGCCTGGAAATACTATTTAAAAGATCAAGGTCGTTCTCACCACACACTCAAGGCGTTTGAAGCAGACATGATGTTGCTCGAAGAATTTATGCCTACTGACAAACAAATCGGGCAAATCTCCACAAAAGAACTCGAAGATTACCTGACCTGGCTCGAAAAAGATCGCGGAGTGCCATGCAGCCCGAAGACGCTCTCCCGTCGAATCACATCATTGAAATCCTTTTTCCGTTGGCTGGCTCAGAACGCAGTTATTTCTGTTGACCCCGCTGAAAAATTGATTCAAAAAACTGTCACCAGCCCCCTGCCAACGGTACTTACCGCCCATGAACTCGCAACTGCTCTCGAAACAGCCGATTCAATCTGCACTTCTGCAAGTACTGACCCAAGACCCTACGTTTTGCTGCTTCTGGTATTGGAAACTGCAATGAAAAAAGGCGAATGCCTCAATTTGAAAACCAATCATCTTGAGTTAAGCAACCCGGAGGAAGCCTACATATTCGTACGTTATCCCAATCAACGCTATCGTTTCAAGGAACGCAAAATCTCGGTTTCACCGCAATGGGTGGAAGCCTACAATCAATACGCTGAAAAATATCAGATCAAAGATCAAGTTTTTCCCTGGTCTCAACGACGCCTGGAATATCTATTGGAAGACGTGACCGTCGCCGCTAAGATGGACAAACATATCAGTTTTGACATGCTGCGTTGGACGAGCGCGCTCAATGACTTCTCTAACGGAGTTGAGCATGATAAGATCCGTCAGAAACTGGGAATCTCAAAAATTCAATGGCGCGAAGTAAAAAGCAAACTGCGCAACCTCGCTTCGGAGTATGGATACACACTTCCAGAAGTTGAAGAAAACCAGAGCTAACTCGTACCCTAATCATAGAGAAACAATGAAATATACAACTCGTAACGAACACAAACGCGGTTTTCCATTTGGTTGGATACTGCTCTTTATAAGCCTGGCTTTGCTCGCAATGGCAGGCATCAGCATCAACAAGATGCGCGATGGTCAGCCTGGTTTCATGACAAACCTTTGGGAAGCCGAAACTAACCTTGAACCTGACCCTTACCTTGACGGCAGCGCCCTGACCCTGCCAGTGCCCGGTCATATCAAAACCGTTATGCTGCTGGGGTCTGATTATCAACCAACAATTGGTTTCCGCACTGATGTGATGTTGCTGGTTGCAATGAATACCAAGACCAGCGAGTTTCATCTGCTGTCTTTTCCCCGTGACTTGTGGGTCAATATCCCGGGTGTCGGTCCACAGCGTCTCAATACTGCCCTGCCTTTTGGCGGAACAGAGTTGCTCAGCGATACACTGGCGCTCAACTTTGGTTTCAGACCAGATAATTTCGCCATGGTGGATTTTGACGGCTTTAAGTACATCATTGATGTGATGGGCGGCATTGACGTTGATGTTGATAAACGGATGGAAGATGAATGCTGGCTGAATGATACCGGCTGGTGTGTGATTGAACCCGGCAGGCAATATATGACCGCTGGTGATGCTTTTTGGTATGTCCGCGCACGCAAAAACACATCTGACTTCGATCGCAACCGCAGACAGCAGGAAGTAATCAAAGCAATGGTCAGCAAAGCTCTGCGACCATCTGAATTGCCCAACCTGGGCAGGGTTTTCAAAGCCGTCGGCGACACAGTTGAAACGAACCTCAAGATCTCAGACATGTTCTTGTACGTCGTACCCCTTTCCAAATTCTTCGGTGGACCAGACATCACAACCTACCAGATCACGCCTACAGAAGCCGTGCCCGGCATGACCGATGGCGGCGCTTCTGTGCTTTACCCGAATATTCCTGCAATTCAGGCAATTATTCGACAAGCACT
>Ga0334884_1005030_pt1 | contig 12978 bp, 5 predicted proteins | sample GraSluR1_MG_7_FD_207215 | JGI IMG/M metagenome (GOLD analysis project Ga0334884, IMG submission 207215) | Sludge microbial communities from methane-producing bioreactor in Wageningen University, Netherlands - Granular Sludge_12_05 R1 | ecosystem: Engineered > Bioreactor > Anaerobic > Unclassified...
CCAGCGAGGACGAATCCTTCTTGATATCCGCCGGGGCCAGATTGATCGTGTAACGCGCTGAATGATAGCTGATTCCGCTATTGCGCACAGCGGCAAACACGCGGTCTTTGCTCTCCTTCACGGAGTTCGAGGGCATACCCACGATGTTCACATTGTGCGTCATGCTGCCCGTGCTGTCACACTCCACCGTCACCTGCAACGCGTCTATCCCCAGCGTGGTATAGGTCAAAGCGATTCCTACCATTTAGCTAACCTCTTTGCAAATATTATTCTTTGTTCGCAAGGCAATTGACGGGGAGCGGGGAGTCAAGCTTTTTCTTAGGTAACTGCATAACTACTGCACCCTTTCGAGAGACGTTTGCTATATCAACGACGATTTTTCTCATCGCATCGCTGTTCTAAGCTGATTGGATTATCGTATCTACGCAGGTCCGACCTCGTTCTGAGTTGTTGATGATGCAAGAATGTGTGCATTATCGGAAACTCAGATTACTCTTACCGCAAGGAAAGTAATATCATCTCTTTGATCATGACTATTAATACTACTATCAAGTATGTCTTTCAACATTCGATGTTCCTCAGGCATACTCAGATTTAACTCCAGTAAACTCAGCAGACCTTTTGATCCAAGTTTGCGCTTAGTGCTATTATCAGAAACCAATTGATCAATTACCCCGTCAGAATACAAATAGATGCATGTGTTATCATGTTTTTCAATATAGTTTATCGTAACATCTTTGTAATTAAACAATTCCCAGTTGTTTGTGAGATTGCATGCTTGCTTCCTATGGTGATTTAATATCCCGTTTTGTCGAACTATGAAATCTTGTCCCAAGCTCACAACCTTAGTATCATTCACGGACTCATCTATCTCTATGATGCTAATTACAAATCCGTCACTGATTGGATAGTCTTCGTCTGTACTCAAATAAGACTTTACTTCACGATAAAGGGCAACAACTCTCTGAGCTAAAGTTAAATTTTCTGAATGCCTGAATACTTGAGATAAAACACTGAGAACGAGAATAGACATAAACGCCCCTGGTACTCCATGGCCAGTACAATCAATCAACGCCAACCATGTTTTACCTGATTCATGATCTTGATGAAACCAATAGAAATCTCCACCGACAATATCTCTGGGCATCCAGATGCAGTAGCTCTTTGGGAACCGGGTCTGTAAAGTCTTCATTTTAGTTAGAGTGTTTAATTGAATTACGCGGGCATATCTAATTGAGTTTATGAGCTTATGATGCTGATGCTTGATGTCCTCTGTTTGCTTTTCTACCATCTTCTGGAGCGTAACCTTTTGTCTAGCAATTGCCCTCAATCTCAACTGATAAAAGGTCACAACCGGCAATAGAGTTAAGATTAAGTATAAAAATATAGGCGATAGTTGCAATCTACGATTAATGTCATAAATTCTGGTCACGTTGTTTGAGCTATCGTGAACTAGCAGACGATATTGATCTCTAGAACGTATCAACAGCAGCCTTGATGGATTAGCAGAGCTATACTGAAAATCTTGCAATTCTCCGATTTCTCTCAATTTCCAATCCAGCCACAACAATCTTCCATCAAGAGTTATTATTGACATTTCCGGCAAGCCATCTCCGTCAGCATCAGACAATCCCAAGGGCATAAATGATACAGCCTTTTTGGAATACTTATATCGTTGAACAAGTTTGGAATCATAGCAAGAGACGCGGCCTTGACTGTCCACTAAATAGATATAATTATCACTTTTTACTCTTGACCCTTGTCTCGAGACTTGTTGAGGGGGCAAAGCAGTGTCAAAGTGATGCTTAGCAAGCACTTCTAACCCATCTATACCTACTTTCACTCGAGCAAGGTAGTTTTCTTCGTTAAGAGTGCTGCTTCTAACTAAAAACACTTCACCTGAATGATCATCATGGCTATACACTCCAGAAAAACCAGGATGATTACCAAGCTCTTCTCTCCAAATCAAATTGCCGTCGCAATCAAGCAAAAATAGCCACACTTTTGTGTCGATCAAACCATTAATTGTGCTGCTGTTATTGACAAATGGGATTGTGCTGCAAAGCAATTCCTTTTTACCATCTCCATCCACATCCAGAACCTGAATATGACTCACATGAACGGGGCTGAGAAACTGCCACTTAGTTTTCAGGCTATCCCTATCAATGCAAAACACTTCCCTGATTCCATCCATTGAATAGTATTTTCCAACTAATTCCTCGTTCCCATCTCCGTTCAAATCCACCGATTCCATTATAGAATAGTAGTCTATGTCCATACCTGGGAATTGTGGCTGATAATCGATTCTTCGAATGAATCTTTGTCTCCCTTCTGGAGTAAATGAGTATGAAACGGATAACAACTGGGAATTTCCTGTTGTGTCCATTAAACTTACATAGAAAGCCTCGCTACCATCATCCTTGGCTTTAGACTTAGTAATGCCAGATACAGTAAGTCTCCCAATGTTTATCTGAGAAAATGCAAAGCTAAGATACTTGGAAGCAGTTATATGGTTATTGGGTTGATCCAGAGCATCAACAAACCTATGAGCTCTGATGATCTCATCGTGCCCATCACCGTCCAGATCAACATTGATAATGTCCATCAATTCACTATTTAAACTATTCTCCACTTCTTTAAAAACTATTCTCGTCCGAAATATTTCAGATCTAAGTAGAGGGGCTATCCCACAAATCACTACTAATAACACCAATAGGGGCCACAATTTAAACACAAACAATCTCTTTCTGTCTTTCATCATCTCTCCAACAAAGTGACAACACGCAGATGTTCACCATTAATCGTCTCATACGATTGGATATGCGCACAATCAGTAGCATTCGTTATCAATTCCGTCCGTTCAAACTATTTGTTGCGCCCAAGAATGAATACTTTGATTATACCTAAGGAAAACCCTCGCAATTGTGTTGACTTAACCACGGTATCATCAAAGCAAATACTGTAGACAAACTATTACAGCATTCTATTCATGTCAAGTACTTTGTGCTTAGCACCACCATGATCTTAGTGTATACATAGGTGGAACCTAAGTTAAACAATGGCATAATGTGCGACAAAATTCCTATGTTCATTTTCATTAGGCTCCACCATATTATGGCACAACAATTTATTGTGAATTTGAAAAGACTAGACTGACACAAATTTTATTGTATGTTCCCATCTACAGGCATGTCAATCCAAAACTGATCTGACCCTGAAGAACATCTTTTCAGCATTCATCGTCATCAGAGGCACTGACCATGTAGTTCTATCGTTTCTAGTTGAGAATGATCCAAAAAAATCACTAATGTTATAGTACTGCCCCGTAGGGCTGCCAGATGCTTCAACTATGTAAGTATCGTGTCCCAGCATAGAAAGCCAACTTATCGTAAGAATCCCACTATCAATGCTGATATCAACACCTAAAGGAGTTACTGAAATAGAGGGATTAGCGCTTAGATGTACAGCAGCAGTCGCTCCAATGACAAACATTGGGTTGCCGTACTGATAGGAGACACTTAGGACTGGTTCAGAATACTCTGTTTGTGTATGAGAGTTCCAAATTTTGAACGTTACTGGGTTGTTGGGCGAATATCCGTCAATTTGTGGAGTAAGTGGGTCATTCATGGATACAATAATTGGCAGGACTCCATTTGGATACTGACTTACTGGTGAGTTTAAGAGAATTGCCCCCACACAGTATTGGCCATCAAAGATTCCAATCTCATCACCCTGCTGCAATTCATTGTTTCCTACAGAAGCCGTAAGAACATAAAAATTCATGTGCTGAAATCCGTTACCATCCCACACTTTCACAAAATGAGGTCCACCTGATGCAGATCCTGCTTGTTCAATTACACAAGACACCGTGATACCCCCTCCGGTTGCAGTAATAGTCCCTGTCCTTGGGCTGGCGCTAGGATTCGCTGAATAACTAACATTGATTGTAGCATTATTGCTTCCATTTGACGGTGAATATGTTAGCCAAGGATGTGAGCTAGTCACTGTCCAGCTTATGTTTGATGATACAGATATTGGAAAACTCCCCGGTGTTGATGCTACATTTTGAGAAGTGGGCGAGATTGTAAGCAGTTGCGCCACTCCAGTGCCACTGACAGCAACATTGCTGGTCATCACACCAGTTGAAGCATTACTTACATTGCCTGGAACTGTCCCGGGAGCTATGGGATTAAAGCGAACATATATGGTTTGGCTTACATTGCCGCTACTGGGGGTGATAGATAAGCTACTGCCATATCCGCTGCCGGAACTAAATGATACTTGGTATTTATCTGGAGCTGTTACAGTAACATTACCTGTGAGATTGCTGCCAGTCAGCGCATAGGATTGAGGAGAAGAATATGTATTCACAACGACATTGCCAAAGCTAAGAGATGATGGGGACACTGCAAGAGTGGGGGTAACTCCATTACCACTGACGGCAACATTTCTGGTTGTCGCCCCAGTTGAGGCATTGCTTACATTTCCGGAAGCTGTACCATTTGCATTGGGATTAAACCTCACGTATATGGTTCGGTTTACACTACCGCTACTGGGAGTGATGGATAGAGAGCTGCTATAACCACTACTCGAACTCAGTGAAACTTCGTATCTGCTGGGAGCTGTTACAGTAACATTACCTGTGAGATTGCTGCCAGTCAGCGTATAGGATTGGGGAGAAGAATATGTATTCACAACGACACTGCCAAAGCTAAGAGATGATGGGGACACTGCAAGAGTGGGGGTAACTCCATTACCTGTTAAAGAAGCATCGTCTTGAAAGCTTCCATTCCCATATACATCCAGGTAATCATTCTTTGTCCCTGTAGATCCGGGTTGAAACCGGACTGTTACATTTCTTGTACCACCGGCAGCTAAGGTAAAACTTCCACCACCAGAGATTATCGAGTAATGCTCACCAGTCCATATCTCAACGTTGCCGGGGCCACCGCCACCAGTATTTGTGATTGTAAACACTTTGTCCACATGTTGACCAACTAGTACTTCACCAAAATTCCAAGATGATGGCGATATCACAAAATTGGGTTGCTGAGTGGCAGGGTCTCCCCGAATCTCCAAGTTATCCAAGTATACTCCCTCATCAGTAACGCTGCCATCAGAAGTGAACTCAAAGCGCCAATGCAAAGCATTCCATGTCCCCGTCAGGTCACTGGTTACCGTTTGCCAGGTATTTGGCCAACCAGACGTTGTCCCTGACTGCGAATGTATGAGAGTCCAACTAGCACCACTCGTAGAAAGCAAGTATCGATACCAGTCATAGTTTTGCTCTGTTTTATATTTAATACGAAAAGTAAACTGAACATTGCTATAGTTTCCGACGTTTATTCCCGTTGTTTTATATATATGTGTATTCATGTTATTTATGTATGTAGTTCCATAGTTTTGTCCTTGCGGGCCACCACCAGCGCACCAAAGACTCCAGTTCCCTGCAAAACTAGTATTATTAACATCTTTCCATTGTGCCTGAGCGGCACCGCTTGCATATCCTATAGTATAGGGGGACATGGAACCTTCCCAACCCTCAAACCATATCTGTTGTGAAGTCCTGCCACTATCGCTTGGTTGTTGACTTATGCTATCATCATTTGCCTTTGGAAAATGGACGTCAATCCCCTTATCCATCAGTGCATTGATGTCAACAAAGGGAAGCATGACTAATACAGTATCTTGATCGTAGTAATCCGGGACTTGGATGGCAACTGTTTGCAATTCGTATCGTGTGTAAGCAGTAAGAGCGACTCTTACGATCGAAAATGAGGGTAAGCTGTTATCCAAAGATTTTTCCCTGCTTCCACTAATTCTCGCAAAGTAAGCACTTACATCGGTGATAGTTGGGGCAAGAAAGTACTCGCTATCCCCATATCGCCTTTGCCATATAGTCTCTCCAAGCAGGTATGTCTCATGATTAGCACCGAGAAATGGGGTTTTCTGGGCATCTTGGAACTCGATCAATTTTTCCTCCAGAGGATTTTCCTGGGAAACCCTAAGCAGATTTGCCCGTCTGTCTGCTTCATCAAGATGCTTTTCATCATAGTGTCCGGTAGCAACTAGTTTAGATACTTCAGAGAGTTCTCTTCCTGTGAAAACCCCATCATGATCAAGTCCGTCTGGAGATTGAATAGCTCTTGTGGCACCTTCATTAAGCACACTTTTTCTTGAAGTCCTTGCCTCTGATTGTCCGTGCAAACTCATACTCATTATTAGTATGAACAACATGATACCGAGATTTTTCATAACTAGCCTCCACGCTAAATTATTGTGTTTAATACACTATTTAGTTATAATCATTTTTTTTACGTTACTCGATCTTCCATTTATTAACCTAACATAGTACAATCCTGAAGGTGCTGCTTTCCCTGTAGAATCTGCTCCATCCCAGAGACATTGATGTCTACCGGCATCTCGATACTCGGACAACAATTTCTTTACTAGTTGCCCCTTAGCATTGTAAACTGCTAAACTTACAGATGAGCCTTTGCTTATGTCGTAGTTGATTATCGTTTCCGGATTAAATGGATTTGGGTAGATGCTCGCTATACGAGACGATTCCATTGGGATTACTGTCACATCGTCAACATCAAGAGTTGATGATAGACTAACAACCGCCGTACCTCCCACCTGAAAAACTTCAGATCCTTCCAGCAGTGTTAAGTCAAAGTCAGTTAGTTCAGTTTGTTCATTAGACAACCAAACTCTTAAGGAATAACTATGACCGGGTATATAACCGTTAATATCATCCACGGAGTCATCATTCATTGATGATAAAATGGACACTATCGGCTGCTGACCACTGTAGACAACTGCGCCAACACAGATCATACCATCAAAGATGGCTATCTCATCGCCGGCTGATGTGATCGAACGGAATGTGTCATCTACTACTAAATACGTGTTAAAATGATGCCAACCATTGCCCTCCCATGCCGGTTGAAAATGGGAAGTGTTTGAATTGCGATACGGATCTTCAGAGATACTGCCTGAATAGATATGCATATTACCTTTTGAGATAGACGCTGATACCGTATTGTAGGTCAAGTTTGTTTGCTGATTGACATTAATCGCATATCCTTGACCAGGAACGAAATCACCGATGTAATTGACCCATTGGCCTAAGAAGCTGAGATACTCGAGGGCATTTCCATCTTGAGATTGAGCTTTAACAAGGGTATTGCTATCTATCAAGCCCTGCAATATCTGAAGTGCATTTTGAGATTCTGGGTATGGATAGCTCACTAAATTCCAACCAGTACTAAGAGGAATGCTCTGTGGTAATCCGATAGTACTTCCCATATTATTAAAGACTGTGTCGGCATTTGAACGCAGCCTGTAACCCTGTTGTGGATTCACGTCACCAATGTAGTTTACCCATTGCCCCAGAAAATCCAAATACTCCAAAGCATTGCCACTTTGGTTCTGAACTTTGATCAAGGCCCCATTACTTATCAAAGGTAAAAAATAATTCAAAGCATTCAGGTCGTCCGGGACAATATAGCTCGAGATTATATTCCAACCATTGAGTATTGATACATTATGCTCATTCGAAGGGCTTACTCCCGATTGTGTAACTGAACAAGTTCTGGCGATTCCTCCCCCCGTTACTGTGATGGTCCCTGTTCTTGGCGAAGCATCAGGATTTGAAGAATAGCTTACATTGATTGTAGCATTGTTGCTTCCATTTGTCGGTGAATATGTCAGCCAAGGATGTGAGCTTGTAACTGTCCAGCTTATGTTCGATGACACATATATTGGAAAACTCCCAGGTGTTGATGCTACATTTTGAGAAGTGGGGGAGATTGTAAGCAGTTGCGCCACTCCAGTGCCACTTACGGAAAGATATAGCGTTGCAGCGTCTGAGGCTGAATGACTGATTTGTCCTGAACCAGAGCCAGTACTTATGGGACAAAACCGAACATATATGGTACTGTTAATGTTCCCGCCGCTGGTAGGGATAGATAGACTGCTACCATAACCACTGCCTGAGCTCAATGATACTTGGAATACATTGGAAGCCGTTACAGTAACATTGCCGGTTAGATTACTGCCAGTTAAGTTATAGCTCTGTGGGCTTGAACAGGTTCCTACCAGTACATCTCCAAAATTGATTGATGAAGGGGACACAAAAAGTACTGGGACGATGGGGTCTATACCTTGACCGTTGACAGCTACATTCCTGGTTGTCGCCCCAGTTGAGGCATTGCTTACGTTACCGGAAGCTGTACTATTAGCATTGGGATTAAACCTCACATATATTGTTCGGTTTACACCACCGCTACTGGGAGTGATGGATAGAGAGTTGCCATAGCCACTACCCGAACTCAGTGACACTTCATATCTGCTGGGAGCTGTTACAGCAACATTACCTGTGAGATTGCTGCCAGTCAGCGTATAGGATTGGGGAGAAGAATATGTATTCACAACGACATTGCCAAAGCTAAGAGATGAAGGGGACACTGCAAGAGTGGGTGTTACTCCTATGCCACTTACTGATACATTTCGGGGCGTGGCACCAGTTGATTCATTACTTACGTTACCAGAAACTGTACCATTTGCATTGGGATTAAACCTCACGTATATGGTTCGGTTTACACTACCGCTACTGGGAGTGATGGATAGAGAGCTGCTATAACCACTACCCGAACTCAGTGAAACATCGTATCTGCTGGGAGCTGTTACAGTAACATTACCCGTGAGATTGCTGCCAGTAAGCGTATAGGATTGGGGAGAAGAATATGTATTCGCAGGGACATTGCCAAAGCTAAGAGATGATGGGGACACTGCAAGAGTTGGTGTTACTCCGATGCCACTTACTGCTACATTTCTTGTTGTGACTCCGGTTGAGGCATTGCTCACATTCCCCGATACTGTACCATTTGCATTAGGATTAAACCTCACATATATGGTTCGGTTTACACTACCGCTACTGGGAGTGATGGATAGAGAGTTGCTATAACCACTACCCGAACTCAGTGACACTTCATATCTGCTGGGAGCTGTTACAGTAACATTACCTGTGAGATTGCTGCCAGTCAGCGTATAGGATTGGGGAGAAGAATATGTATTTACAACTACATTGCCAAAGCTTAGAGAGGATGGGGACACTGCAAGAGTGGGGGTAACTCCATTACCACTGACGGCAACATTTCTGGTTGTCGCCCCAGTTGAGGCATTGCTTACATTTCCGGAAGCTGTACCATTTGCATTGGGATTAAACCTCACGTATATGGTTCGGTTTACACTACCGCTACTGGGAATGATGGATAGAGAGCTGCTATAACCACTACCCGAACTCAGTGACACTTCATATCTGCTGGGAGCTGTTACAGTAACATTACCTGTGAGATTGCTGCCAGTCAGCGTATAGGATTGGGGAGAAGAATATGTATTTACAACTACATTGCCAAAGCTTAGAGATGACGGGGACACTGAAAGAGTGGGATTGGCTATTGTAAAACTATATGTGCTGCCAAACTGGCACCAATTTCCGCTTGAATTCCTTGCCGCTACTCTCCAATAGTATTGACCGAGGTTAGAGATTGTTAAAGCTGTAGAAGTGGAAGTAAGCTCGACATTATAAATGTAATTGTTAGTAAAAGTCTGATTTGTACTAACTTGCAGCTTGTATCTGTTCGCACCGCTGATGCTCTGCCAAGCGAAATAAATGGACCCTGGACCTGATGACGAAATGTTTGCTGGCGATGTAGGATTGGGACCGTTAAGCCATGTTCCAGAATTGCCTCCTTGAGTTATTGCTAGTGTCCAGGGTTGAGTATAAAGTATGTTTTGCGTTGATAACAAATTCACGTAATTCCAATATACAACAAAATAATTATCCTGTGATCCATTGGTATACACACCGATGCAGTTTCCATAATTCTGACCTCCAAAAATGAAGCTATCATTGTATGCTACGATAGCAATATCATGTCCACCAGAAACAGGAAAGCTATCAAATGCAGAAGTCCAACTAAACTTATTAACTCTTAGTACCATAGGCCTATACCAATCAATCTGCTGTTTTATTTCTGCATAGCTATGCGGACTTGAGGTAATCGTTTTGCGCTTCTTTACAAATGAAAAATTTAGCCCTCTATCGGTATTTGTGTAGCCCTGTAGCCCTGCGTCAAAATCACTCCAGTCAATAGGAGTGCCTCCGCTGTTGAAATTATATCCAACTCTTTGTGCAAGCTTGACCAAGGATTGTTCAAGGCCATAATATAACGGCCAACCATGAATTGGATGTGTATCTGGACTATCGCCTGGTGTATTATAGAAACCAGCAGTTTCTGATTGATAGTTAGAGCCCGTTTTCCAGCCAAAAGGAACCATATTCCAGTAAGAGCCATTGTTGTCATCCCTGTAGAACAATGCAGATGCAGCAGCCATAACAGCACAGCTACCACCGCCAGTGCAAACAAAGCTGTTCCAGACATGTTGGTTGAAGTAAGGGACATCACTAATGACAGCTGCAGCACGCGTATTGATGCTAAACTCATCCAATAAATCGTTAAGGCCTTTCGCAAGAAGTTCTTGCCAAACCAGCTTGTTAGCATCACGGTATTCTTCTGGTAATGGGACATTGTTGAAAACATAGCCTCCTAGTTTTTCCAGTGATGCTTCGATAGTTTTGTCCTCAAGGTGTAAGAGAGATTTCGTGTGTGCATCTTTAACGAATATCTGTGCAGGACCGTTGTAATAGATAACAATGTTCTGAGGAAGAGGTGAACTTTTGCGAGCATATACTTGCTCTATTCTGTGTGTCTGGTACTTTTCAGGTAGCCCTTCCCGATATTCCCATAATGGCATCTTGTTGCTACTTGCTGAAATATAAACAGTAATGAAGTCATCATAACCGCTGACACTCCTTAGTAATTGATCAGCATAAGAGCTGTAGCCAGCCAATTGAGCTTGAATACTCATATCATCGCCAATCTCTCCGGAATGCTTTTCTACAAGCACATTATCATCTTGATATCTGGAAGAGTGTAGGTCACGAATCTTTGAACTGACATCATCGAGTGCTTGGCTTGTTCGATAGATGTGTTCCAGTAATAATTGCTTTTGTCCTAACCACTTGGTGTTTTTGGCGTAGACATAAATGTCAGCAATTCTCGCTTCATCCAAGTCATAGTAGCTGAAGGAATCGTACAATATGGGTTCATGTTCCCCGAAATTCGTGAGTACAAAATAGTCTGCCGCTTTGCGGGTTACATCCTCAGATACAAGGTTTTTTTCTACAGCATGACATAAATGTGTCATAATGATAATGGTCACTATAACTACGGCTCGTTTTAGATAATGGCACATAATAACCTCTCTTTTCTAATGATTAACATACTAATCGTATCTCTTAGTTAAGTTGAATTCAAAAAGTAAACCACAACCTCGCAGCCTTGTTTGGAAAGAATTGCTCATCAGATGGTTTTCTATGGTTTTTCTCTTCTTTATTCTGAAGCTGGTTGACACTCACATGAGTTATCCCATCAACATACACTAGTTCCACCATGTTGACTGCCAATACAGGCAAAGACCACTCCAAAAATCCAGCTGGAGCCTCATGACAACACAGCAAGACAAAGTGAGCTTCAGTTTTACCAAAACATTTCATGGCATCAATACGCTTCGACTCTCCAGAATGCATGACAGCATATAGGCCTTCTTCATCGAACTTCTTATTTACTGTTTCGATGGTTCTCATGCTTTCCAAAGTAATAATGCTTGTCACTTTGTTGAAGCACTTTGGGCTGTTCCCCTCTACGGCACAGTTCAAGAGAATCATCGCATCATTTACCTTCGATACTCGATGACTGCCTTCACTGATAAGAAACTCAAGCTCCGTTCGCTCTACCTTGGTTAGAACTACCTTGTATCTGATAAGACTCCCCTTGCTTTTTACGACAATCATTCCTAAGCCATGCGCCTTATCAGACTTGATTGATACTAATTTGCCTCAAGTAGACTATCACCGGAACTACAGTTGATGACACAGTGTAGTAGTTTCCAATAGGGGTTATGGACATGTAAACCCAATCTCTGAAGCATTGTGTATCGCAGCGCTTCGCTCATAACCCCAATACGTTCGAATGGGTTGCCTTTGTTCGTTGGTGCCTAAACCGATAAACACTCCATCTCGCCCTGGGATTGCATTACTCTCAATTTCTGGCGTTGTTGCCTGATAGTTCTCTACAGGTATTATGTTCGAAGAAACATGCCCTATTCTAGACATACCAGACTCTTGTCCCAGCAATACGCCAAAACTCATGAGTAAAAACAATAAACCGTAGACATGTAACATCCTGCTCATGGCTAGCTCCTTGTTACTTAGTAATATTTGATGCTATCCGGCTCAGTCGCATTATAGCATACATGATCATAACTATACGCAATTTTTGAGCCAATATCCTTTACGAGCACAATTGATTGAATGCCAGCACGATACGGTTTTTGCAAGGTAGGTGACATGTGGTACAAATTACCACAGCGGCAGCACGATTAACGACATTAAACCACTATATATGATTGCATAGCAATACCATAGATGCGTGTTGACGACTTTCCACAGAAATGGTAAAAACTACCACACATCTGATCAAGATAGAATCGTGCACTACCAATAATCCTTAACTTTGGGGCTTTGGTTTCGCTCTAACAGACCTGACCCTTTGAACCCACCTAACTTACACTCAGCTTAACTACTATTATGCGCGCCAATGAATATCCATATAAGTGGCCACACAACAATCTTATGTGCTTGCAGGAAAGGTAGTTAACTACTTATAGCAGCCAAGATGGAGTCAGGGCAACTGAAGGGATGATCCCATTGTGCATGAGGATGGCTATCGCGATCGGCAAATCCAGCGAGGACGAATCCTTCTTGATATCCGCCGGGGCCAGATTGATCGTGTAACGCGCTGAATGATAGCTGATTCCGCTATTGCGCACAGCGGCAAACACGCGGTC
>Ga0334884_1005038_pt1 | contig 12967 bp, 13 predicted proteins | sample GraSluR1_MG_7_FD_207215 | JGI IMG/M metagenome (GOLD analysis project Ga0334884, IMG submission 207215) | Sludge microbial communities from methane-producing bioreactor in Wageningen University, Netherlands - Granular Sludge_12_05 R1 | ecosystem: Engineered > Bioreactor > Anaerobic >...
GCCCCTTGCGCGTTGAGTGTTTTGTTATACGAAGTTGGACTCCCACGAAGCCAGAGCAGCAGGACGTAGCGGCCTTAAATAATACGTCATCTAGAAGTTACTTTGCGAATACTTAACTGTTATAACAATTACGCATCTAGTATATTCATCTACTCTATAAATCACAGTAAAATTTTTGACGAATAACTGACGATAACCCTTATTTGCATAGATCCCTGCTTTTCTTTCCGATCCCCTATACGGAAATTCTTCAAGACTTAAAATTGCTTCCTCGATAGATCGAAAGATATTTTGGGCTGTATTGGGCTACATAAGCTCATTCTTAATATAGTCAAAAATTTCATCAATATCCCTGTAAGCCTTGGGAAGTAATTTTACATCATACTTCTCCAAAGTGCTTCCTCCTTAAAGCAGATAAGGATTTTTTTGCGTCTAAAATGTTTTTTTCATTTTTGTATTCAGCCTTTGCCTCGGATATAGCCATATCCGTTTGATTTACTTCAAGCATTTCCTCATAGGTCTCTATACTCATGATAACAAGATCACCATATCCGTTTTTGGTTATGAATATGGGCTCTTTTTTTGAATGGCATATCTCAGAAATTTCATTTGTATTCCTAAGATCTGTGATAGGACGAATATTTGGCATAACAGAACCTCCTTATGTACATTATTGTATCATTATTATGTACAAATCGCACCCCAAATATCTGGCCTCATTTACGCCACCGGACACGTCATCTATAATCTATGACATTTAACGTTTTGCACTCGCGACATGACTCAGCCTTACAGGGAGCCGCTCATGCCAAGCGAGACTTCGCAGGCTAATGCGGCGAACCGACTCGGTCAGGCTGAGACATGTGGGCAGATGGTGCTCCTTGTGCTGAGTGTGTTGTTAAGTGATTGGCTCTGCCCCACGAATCCAGAGCCACACGTTGCGACGCACTACGACATAACGCCGGAGTCACGTCTGCTTTACCACAAGGTCAGGTTAGCAACCTGATCCGCAGGTCCGGTAATGCATACTTTATTTTACAAACGAAAACATGTTATTTTTTGTTTGAAATTGAGAGCATATATTATGGCGCAAAGCATTAAAAATAAAATACTTGCGAGGATTTATGGGAATGGAAGGGGTTGGGCCTTTTCCAATGTAGATTTCATATATCTGGCGAAGAAAGAGACGATCCGTTGGGTTCTGTATTGGATTACGCAGAAGGGAACGATCCGGCGGGTTCTACAGGGTTTGTACGACTACCCTCGATTCAGCGAGCTGCTACAACAGTCTATGCCACCCGATATGCACCAGGTAGCGCAGGCGTTGGCGCGTAAGTTCAGCTGGCGAATTCAGCCCGGTGGTGCGGCAGCATTGAATCTGATGGATATCTCGACGCAGGTGCCCAGCCGTTTTGTTTATCTGTCAGACGGCCCCAACCGGACTTACCGAATAGGTGAGACTGTGCTTACTTTCAAACACCAAGTGCTGAAAGAGGCAGGGTTGCGACACCATGAAAGCGCCGTGTTGGTTCAGGGACTGAAGGAACTGGGGCAGAGCTTGATCACGGACGAGGTGATTCATCAGATGCGTGTTTGGCTACCCGCAGGCAAGCGAGTGGTAGTGCTGCGCGACGCCAAGGGCGTGACGGCCTGGGTGTACGAAGCAATCAGGCGTATTTGCCAGGAGGACAACGATGGATAAAGTGGCGCAGCTGCCGGGGCAGGACCGCAGGGATCTCTTGGTTTTTGGAAACAAGCATTAAGGTGATGACCTCAAGACCCCGAGTGAAATGTATCATGGATTTGATTTGCAAGGCTACCGGACACGCGCCTCGCACTTTGGGTCGGGCAAAAAAAATTTTAGTGATTGGTGTTGATGTTTTTAAAACAGGCGTAGGCCAGTTTCTTGCCTTTTTGCCAAATCAAGCTTCCGCAACACAAACTAATTTATATGATAGTTAATTGTGGATATTGTGAATAAGCAGGATGAATATTTGAGTTCAGTATTCATTATTGTGTGATCGTGTTGTCCTGCTTGATTTTTCGATCCGTAACAGCCCATGCTATAGCTTGTATTCCTATATATTCTGTATGATAGGAAATACTAAAAACATATTTATACAGGTCGTGACAATGACCGGAGGATTAACTGGAATGCGTGAAGTAAATCGAAGAAAATTTTTACACATGTCCACGCTGGCAGGGTTAGGCGTGGGAATCGGAACAAGCTGTGCGAGCACTCCTGGAGATCGGGCAACAGATATGCCTTTCCAGGTGGCACAAGCAGACATCCCAGCTGTGCAGGCAAAAGTGGCACCGGGACGCGTGACAGCCAATGATAAAATTTCTTTGGGGTTTATCGGTGTAGCGGGTCGGGGTATGTACCTTCTGGACCGCTTTCTAAGCCATGACGATGTCGAGGTTGTTGCTGTATGCGATACCTATCAGAAGCATATGGATGCTGCGGTAGAACGTACCGGTGGCACAGCGCGTGCTTATAGTGATTTTCGCGAGTTACTGGATCAACCGGATATTGATGCTGTGGTTTGTGCTACACCACCACATTGGCATCCCCTGATTTCAATCATGGCTTGTGAAGCAGGGAAAGACATTTATTGTGAAAAGCCCATGAGTTTCAGTCCGATTGAAGGATTGGCCATGATTAAAGCTGCGCGCTTGAATCACCGGGTTACACAGATTGGAACACAAATTCATGCCACAGACAATTATCACCACGTGGTAGACATCGTTCGTTCTGGTGTATTGGGCAAGATATCGCGTGTTCATTGTGTATTGAATATGAATGATGCCCCGCACGGGCTTGGCAACCAACCCAATACCCCTCCACCAGAAGGTCTGAACTGGGATATGTGGTGTGGGCCTGCTCCCATGCTTCCTTTCAATGAAGCTTTCTTTGTTGATGGACGTCACCGTTATGTCCGTGAATTGATCGGTAGCTGGATTCATGAAATGGGACCGCACATCGTAGACTTGCCGGTCTGGGCATTGAACTTGGGCGAACCTAAATCGGCTGTAGCGATGGGTGGAAAATTCGCCACAGATGACATCAGTACAATTCCCGATACCTTTGAAGTGATTTGGGACTATGGTGACATGCTCATGACCTGGACCAATCAATGTGCCAACAGTCATGGTTTGCAATTCCAGTCTGGCCGTGGCATAGGGCGTCGTCTTGGGATTTCATTCCATGGAGTCAATGGTACCTTAACCGCAGATTACACCAACAATGAAGTCATCAGTGAAGGGGAACGGATAGATCCATCTGACTTGCCACCAGCTCCAGAGCGTACTTGGCCAGAGCATGACCGTGAGTTTTTGAATAGCATTAAGACTCGGGAACTGACCAGTTGTGATTTCGGCTACCACTATAATGTACACGCGGCATTGAATCTGGGGCAGTTGGCCTATGATATGGACCGAAAGCTCCGTTGGGATAGTGAAAATAAAGCAATCATTGGTGATCCTGAAGCCGATGCCGCATTGTATCCAAAGTACCGCGCACCCTGGGTGTTGCCGGTATAGTGGCTGATTTAGAAACAACCAGATAATGGAGACCAATTCATGAAGGTTAGAGGAGTTAATCGACGTGACTTCCTTGTGCAGGCAACGCTGACGGCGGCTGGTGCGGGGGTGGTTGGCAGTGTTGCAGCAGGAACTACTTTGGCTAGTGCCGGTACTCCTGGCAGCGCTGCTCAGGTGTTGCATACTGCAATGGCTGCACCACAAGAACGCCCGGATACCTATCCTGTACTGAAAAAGGGAATTCAGTGGGACAAGGCACCCAATAGCCGAAGCGATGCAGAGCGAATGGCATTGATCAAGGAAGCAGGCATCGACGGTATCGAAGCCTATCCGGTGGAAGACCTGGACGCGGCGAAGATGTTTGGCGAATTGGCCCGTGAGATAGGAGTTCCGGTGCATTCCATAACGTATGGCGGTTGGGGAGCACCAATGTCCTCCCCAGATCCCGAAGTCATCGCACGTGGCCATGCGGAGATTGAACAAGCCTTGCGTACCGCTAAGGCAATGGGCGCAGATACGGTGTTGCTGGTTCCTGCTGTTGTAACAGAGCAAGTCCGTTATGGCGAAGCCTGGGAAAATTCACAGAAGAACATTCGTCCCATGATTCCGATAGCTGAAGAACTTGGTGTTGTGATTGCTGTGGAGAATGTGTGGAATCGGTTTTTGCTGAGCCCACTGGAATTTGCCAGTTATGTTGATGAGTTTGACAGCCCCTGGGTTGAAGCCTACTTCGACATTGCCAATGTGATACTTTTCGGGTATCCACAGGACTGGATTCGTACGCTCGGCAAACGTATTCGACGTATTCATGTGAAAGATTTTCGGCGGGACGGCATGCATTGGCCTAATCTTCCCTATGATGGCGATGTAAACTGGCCGGAAGTTCGACAGGCCCTGTATGAGATCGGGTATACCGGTTGGGGAACTGAAGAATTCGGTGGTGGTGATGAAGACTGGTTATATGAGCTTTCACGTCGAATGGACCTGTTCACTGCTGGTGCTGCGGAAGCATAACAAGCCGGAAGGCTGATAAAACTGTTAATGCGTTTTAAAACTAGTAGACTAAAAAAAGATCAAGGCGTTTCAGGTAGTAAGAAGCATGGCCCCATCGGTTTGCATGCCAATGAGTCTGTACTGCCACAAATAGTTAATAAAACCAACAATACTCCAGTAATACCCACTACTGCGGAGTCGACGCATATTGATTACCGTCGACTCCGCGATCGTTTGGGTATTTTTCTTTACCGACAACGGATGAACATGCAGTTATATCATGCCGCACAGGTAATGGGTGCGGGTAGAACCCGGTTTCATCCGGAAAACATGCCGTTGTTAAGAAGGGTATTGTCTTTGGGGCTCAAGGCTACGGGTTTGTACTGGTTAGGCAATCGCAATGCACGCAGGATTCGTGTACAACATAATGAAGTTGCATTGCGGCGACTGCCGGATGTATTTATCGGTTATCGCATTCTGCAAATCAGTGATTTACATCTGGATATTGACCCCGGAATAACCGATGCGCTGCTGAAGAAATTAGACAATATCGAGTATGACCTATGTGTGATCACAGGTGATTACAGGGCTGAGACCTATGGCGACATCACACCAGCCATGGAGCAGACCAGAAGGGTCATATCCAGCCTGAAAACACCCGTGTTGGCTATACTTGGCAACCATGATTTCCTGGAAATGCTACCCTGCCTGGAGTCTATGGGGGTAAAGATGCTGATGAATGAGCATGTACCTGTCTCGGTAGAAGAGCAGGTCATTTACGTCGTCGGTATTGATGATCCCCACTTTTACGAAACCGAAGACATTGAACAGGCAATTAAGGGAGTTCCCCCGGAAGCCACCACCATTCTATTGGCACATTCCGCTGAAGTTTACCGTAAAGCCCTTGCGTGCGGCATCGATTATGTCTTGTGCGGACACACGCATGGAGGCCAAATTTGCCTGCCGGGCGGTCGTGCCATACTACACAATGCACATCACCCCAGACAGATGATCCGGGGTGCTTGGCGGTACCATGATTTGCAAGGCTATACATCCACTGGTACCGGTTGCAGCATGGTTCCAGTGCGTTTTTTTTGTCCGCCTGAAATAGTGCTGCATACACTTCGGCGTGCTGGCACCCAGTTGCCACAATTTCCCATTCCTGGACTGGATTGAATAGTCTGAGTGGGTCATCCAGAACATATACTGCACCGTTCTTGTGCCTGCAGTTCAATAAAAGCTACAATTCCCTGAATACAGGAGTCTCTTATATTTATGAATGACCGTGGTTATGTCAATTATTTTGAAATACTGGAACTGGATCACGACTGCAAACCAGGCGAAGTGCGCAAGAATTACAAGAAGAAAATGAAGGATTTGCTGGTTGAGATCAGCCGTAGCAATCTGAATCAGGAAAGACGTAATCATTTTCTACTGGATATTGCGCGATATAATGCCGCATTTTATATTCTGCGTGATAATGAACGAAGAGAAAAGTATTGGCAGGACCGCTCTACTGTCATTGAGCTGGAAGAATCCTGGCGTGAAGCCTCGGAAACCAATTCGAATGATGCAGAACGTTTACGCCGTTCCTATGAGGCTGCATTACGGCACTTTCTTTCCACCTATCTGGAAGAATATATGCTGGTTGCGGGACGGGATGTGGAATGTGTTGAAGCCAGTAATTGGGATGTGGCTCATGAGCGGCATGCAGGACCAATACTGCGTCACTACCGACAACGCATGCACCAGGAAATCCTAGAGCGCCTTCCATTTTATGCCGTTACCAAACCTAAAGTGGATTGGGAAGAACGTACCCGGACTGTAGCAAACATACTTGCTGGATGAACAAGGATTGTAATCGAACGACCTATGGCAAAAAAAAACACCCCAATACACACCGTATCTCAGGATATGATTGAACGCTGCCTGGCGAAAGCGGTTGCGCAAGGCGATATCGTGAATTTCCAGTTTATGTTTCTTCCCTTGTCCCCCTTACGGGATGACAATACAGAAGAACTAAGTCAGGATAAGTATGCTTATCTTCTAGCAGAAGAATTCGAGACCTCTGACAAAACATACCTGGAAGCATTGGGTGAAATTAAACGACCAGACATTAAATCATTCATACAACAACAACTTCAGAAAAAAGCTGGCCTGCCACAATTACCCGCATCCTGCGTACTGCAGTTGGCAGACAATGCGGTGCGGTTGAGGAAATACACCAGTGCAGCACAAGCCTATGAGTTGTTGCGGTTAAGACGTCGCATGCAGGAAGAATTTTTTAACCAGGCTGATGCCGCGCTGGAAAAAGGCAATATTCCAAAAGCTGTGCGGGGATACCGCATCGCGACGGGCTTGAGCTATAATTATGCTGCGTATCCCGAACCCATGCCTTCTGTACCCAATTACCAAACCAAAGCACTGTTACTACACGCATTGTATCCTCAGAAACCTGAAGACAGTGTCACTACATTACCACTTGAACAACAGTTAAAAACAGCCATAGAATACCTGCTGCTTGATGGTGAATCCGCGTCACGGTTGGAGAATCTGTCGCAAGAGGTCAAGATAGCGTTCATAACGGAGTTGGTTAATCAGATCGATCCGGATTGGGAAGAATTCCGTAAGCGTTATCGTGAGAGTCAAGCGATTGTTAAGCAGCTAAATACGTTGCTTCAATCCAGAGAGAGCAATGGTAAAAATCCAGATAACAACGGTTTGACATTGATGGAAGAAATACAAGCACAACAGGCCGAAGTTGATTTTGAAGCCATACCGGAACTGCTTCTGGGCCGTAAAATTCCCAATGGCGAATGGTGGCAATATCTTAAAGAATTGGCCTATGTGCATCCTGCCGCAGTATTCTTTGTCATACGTCAGTTTGTAAGCCGTGATTTGGAAATTATCTTGCCACCCATTATACAAGGTTCACCCTTGGTACAGGCATTGGGACTGGATACGGTATAAAACGGGTCAATTACAATATATGTCGTCAAAACAGATCAGTTTTCGTGTGTTGTAACAAAATCTGGAATTAACGTTATAATACTCTATAGAGCATACCATTCGAACTTGATGATTGGCTGATGGACTATTTCATTTCGTGAGGTGTTGAGTTATGCCTGATGTGTGAAAAACATCAATGTACCGTACACAATGCATCATGCAGCATTCATTTAATTCAGTAAATGTACGTAATATTACACAAATTAGTATCATAATAAGGGTTTGGAAACAGTGGAAATAAGAAAAGAGCTTACCACTTCTGACTCTACAGACTCTACGCCTAAAGAGGATGTAAAGCGCGAAGTATACGAACTGATGAAGTTGGTAGTGCTGTTCCTCCTGATATTCTGGGGACTAAAAACATTTGTCGTCGAAGGCTATGAAGTCCAGGGGGCTTCAATGCAGCCCACATTGGTCGACAGTGAGCGTATTCTTGTCTTCAAACTCGGAAACCAACTGTCCCGTCTGCCATTCCTGGCAAACCTTGAAACAGTTGATTCTGGCGATGTCATCGTGTTTGATAGCAATATAGAAAACAACAAGCGGTACATCAAGCGGGTTATTGCAAAAGGCCCACCCAATGAGTCCGGTAAAAAGGCTGTTGCACACCCGATTGAAAGTACATTGCCTGGTCTTTATGATGTCAATGTGCGCTTTGAGCAGGGCCGTATATTTGTGGACAATCACCTTCTACAGGAAGACTATCTCCTGGATGAAGAACGTTATTCGCCTGAACGTGACGAACGCTACCTGAGACCCGGTGAATATTATGTTCTAGGTGATAATCGAAGTGAAAGCAAGGACAGTCGCAGCTTTGGTCCGGTTCACCAGGAACAGATAATCGGCAAGGCAATTTTCCGTTTTTGGCCAATCAGTAAAATTGGGTTGTTGTGAAACAGACTCTGATATTTTCTGATGTCCATCTGCGGGTAACGGAAGATGACCGTTCCCGACAAGACGCATTCATTCAGTTTCTCCGTAGCTTTGATCCCGCCTCACTGGACAGCATTATATGTCTCGGTGATCTTTTTGATTTCTGGTTCGAATACAAGCAGGTCATTTTCTCGGGTTATTTTCAGACATTGCGCGCACTGGCTGAATTTCGAGAAGCGGGTGTAAAGCTGCATCTGGTGTGTGGAAATCATGACTTCTGGGCCGGTCGCTTTCTTCAGGAGGGCCTCGGTATGGTGATTCATACCGAAGGTACTACCATGACTTTCGGAAATAAACGTACCTACTTTCATCATGGCGACGGCATCAATCCCCGGGACCGGGGGTATCGGATTTACAAACGCTTTGCGCGAAACGCTTGGGTCATCCGTGGATTTCGTCTCCTGCACCCTGACTGGGCAATGCGCTTGGCACAGTCTGTAAGTCACAGTAGCCGCACAATGCAAGAAGCAAAAGACCCGTCCGAAGGCGCCGAAGCACAGGCACTCCGCAAGTATGCGCATTCTTTGCTTACGAATGGCGATGCCGATGTTGTCCTTTTCGGACATGCCCATGCACCCTTACACGACGTAGTTAACACCACTTTCGGCCAGGGTCATTATTTTAATACAGGCGACTGGCTCACCAACCGCTCTTATGTGCTTTGGGATGGTGAACAATTCAATCTCAATTACTACGACTCGGCTCAACAGACCCCGTAGCATTTTTACTGTGCGAAACTATTCTCCCCGGTCTACCGAACAGCAACCAGCTTGATAAAGATGCATATGCTGTATGGATGCATGCTACAATGAACTCCCTGTATTATGTTGACTCGTGGTTTTCTATGAATTGAGGTGACGTATGCACATTTCACGCCGATTATTTTTGGGAGTTTGTGCCATGACCGGATATCAGGGATTGCGTTCACAACCAGGACATGCCAATCCGGCGATATCCTCCACTTCTATGTCAGTATCCAAACCCAGTCCCAATGGTGTTCGCGCATTTCACATATGCCTGAACCCGGACTCCCTCGATGGGCATCCTGAGTTGCTGGACATCATGGTAAGTGCCGGGATGGACCAAATTTGGCTGCCAGCCTTTTTCTATGGCTATTGGCCCTATCCAGAAGAATCACGTATGAAGTGGCACCGTACCATTGAAGACAGAGGCATACAAACCGGCGTTATCAATATTCCTTTGGGCCACCCCGGTGACTCGCTTGGCGCGATGCATGGCAATATCCCACTGACACCACCAGAGCACTGGTCAATGGGGCAGTATCCTGACGGCAGACAATTTTCGGGTACCTCACTGCATCCCCCTGCATCGGAAGAAAATGTAATGGCAGTCCGGAAATTGGCAGAAGAAGGTGCAAAAGAAATTTTCCTGGACGATGATTTTCGGCTCGCTGTAACTCCCGGCATGATCGGTGGCTGCTTCTGTGATAAACATAAAAATCAGTTTCTGGATACGGGCGGTTATGAAGAATCCGAGTGGGAATCACTGCTTGACGCGGTACATCACCGGAATCCGACGACACTGTTGCGCAGTTGGATAGAATTTACTTGCGACGAGCTCACTACATCATTCCAGCAACAACAAGCAGCGGCACCGGATGCCATGCTCGGTAATATGGTGATGTATTTCGGATCGGAAAAAGCCGGTATCCGTCTTGACGATTATCGTAACGCATTGTTCCGTGTGGGTGAATCAAAGTTCAGTGACCCCCTGTTTACACCCGTAAAAGGCAAAACCGACTCCTTGTTTAGTTGCCTTTTTCATCGTCGCTATGCGCAACCGGAGTTGGCCTACAGTGAAACGACGGCTTACCCTGCGGATCAGTTGTCTGCCCGAAATATAGCTGCAAAACTCGCCATCAGTACCCTGGCCGATGTGCGGAATACCATGTTTATGAGTGGGTTGACCCCTTATCCCATCGAACACTGGGACACCATCATACCTGCCATGCGCCACAATGCCGCCTTACACGAACATGTTGCAGGCTATAAACCACAAGGTCCGCTCAAGCATTACTGGGGCGACTACAGCAGGCTGGTAGGCAATGATGACCCCTATAGCCTGTTTCTGGCATTGGGCATTCCCTTCGCGGTATGTGATGCGCCAGCAGATGAGGGTTGGACCTTCCTGTCCGATGCTGACACCCAGGGCTTCAGAGATGGCGCGTTTAAGGCTGCAGGTACTCGGTTTATTACGCGCCAGGAAACAACAGGCAATTCTGATGGAAATGATTTGCGCACGATACCGGAAAACCTGGAAGCGCTTTTCTCCCTCAAACACGAAATTGTTCAACAACTCGACGCATCGGTTCCATATGTAGTTGAAGACGTACCAATAATCTGTGCCTGGTATCCTGAGGCAAACACAGTACTTGTATGGAATCTGGCGGAAGAAGCGGTTTCAGTCACCTTGAAACTTGGAAAATCAGACTACAGCATCAATTTAGAAGCACTTGAAATAAACCGCGTAAACCTGTCCTGATTATAGGTTTGGACAAGTATGCCTTGTAAAACAATGGTGCCATGCAAGATTGCAGGGTTGCCCTACCTGCACATTTTGCTTGCCGCTACATCCAGTTGCCCCGTACCGGATGTTGCAACAGCGCATTGGCTTCATCGTCCCCTTCGAATTGCTCTATATCTGGATTCCAACGTAAGGGACGTGCGACTTTTACGGCTATGAGTCCAATCTGACACAATGAAACCGTGCGATGCCCCACTTCTACCGGTTTAATGGTTTTTCCACCGGTCTGGATAGCATGGAGGAAATCTTCCTTGTCTTCCATTGTACCGCTCAAGTCCAACTCATCCGCACCAGGGCTTTCTTCCAGCCAATCTGGATTCGATGCTTCTATGGCATTGGGATAACCCACACGTATCCAACCTTCTGAGCCTCTGAATGCAACGGTTGGGGTACCTCCCATGGTGTAGTACAGCTTGACTCCGTTTGCGTATGAATATACCAGGTCAAAGGCAGTTATGGTGTCCCAGAGTCCCTCAGAAAACGAACCACTTCCAGATACCGATACTGGCCCGGACCGATCACTGTTGTTAGCCCACTGTACAATGTCATTCAGGTGGCTACCCCAATTAGTAATCATACCGTTCGTATAGTCGGAAATACGCAGCCAGCCTGGTCGCACCCGCATTTGGTTTGGCGGATGAACCCGCAATTCTGTGTACGGAGCTTCCGGCGCCGGCCCCAGCCAAAGGTCATAATTCAACCCTTCGGGTATATCCATCGGCTCGGGATTCCCCACCGGTTCGGTATCGCCGGGGGTACTTACACGTACTTCTTCGAGTTGGCCGATACGGCCATTGCGCACGATTTCCACCGCTTTCCAGAAATTGGGTAAGGAGCGGAATTCGCTGTCCGTCCGGGTTACCAGACCGGTTTCATCAGCGACATCGCAGAGCATCCGGCCATGGGCGATACAGGTACTGAGCGGCTTTTCTATGGAGGCATGTTTACCGGCACGAAGCGCAGCAATCCCCATGGGTACATGCCAGTGGTCGGGCGAAGAGATCATGACAGCGTCGATATCGTCCCGGGCCAGTAATTCCCGGAAATCATCGTACATCTTACAGCCATCATAGCTTCCATTTCCGTTGGCCTCAGCATAGAAATTGTTGACCTGGTCCCGCTCCTGCTCCATACGCCAGCGGTCCACATCACACACGGCAGTTACTGTTGCACGGTTAGATCGCAAGAATTGCGGCACATTAATCACATGCGACTGACGCCCAGTACCGATTATGCCTACACTGATTCGGTTGGAAGGTGATTCTGCACCCAACATGCCCGAGCGAAGAATTAACGGTGCTGCAATAGTAGCCGCAGTACCTTTAAGAAAAGTGCGCCGTGTACAAGTTGGATTAATCGTATTCTCAATCATAAGGTGCTCCAGTATATTTGCGAGACAATGTTTCTGAGTAAAATCATCCTACACCAAACAGACATTATTCGCAAATATCTTGGCTGTATGCTCTAAATCCTGGAGGTGAAAGTGTATTTCAGCAAAACATGACCACGTTAATGATGGCAGGAAGTCCGTTGTCAATATGGTTCGAAAAAGTATAATTCTTTAGAGCACAAGTCAAAATGATGATATACTTGATTGAAACCATTTTTTATACAATTTTCAATTAAGGATAAAGTGATGATGCGTAACTTTACTGGATTGACTTCGCGTTGGCTAACACAAAACCTGTTATTTATACTGTTCTTTGCTGCATTCTATCTATCATTCAGCATTTTTTCGTTGGCAGCAGAAGAAACCCTGATAAAGTACTATCCGCACACCGGTGAAGTGGAGCTGGTTTCACCGGATGCAGAACACCTTAAAAAGAGTCTTTTCTCTGACACCATAATAAAAACCAAATCCGTTAATCTGGTGATTGACTATCTCGACGAACCGGGGCATGGCTTTTTCGATGATGCAGATGGTGCCAACCGTAGAGCGCGATTG
>Ga0334884_1005047_pt1 | contig 12943 bp, 6 predicted proteins | sample GraSluR1_MG_7_FD_207215 | JGI IMG/M metagenome (GOLD analysis project Ga0334884, IMG submission 207215) | Sludge microbial communities from methane-producing bioreactor in Wageningen University, Netherlands - Granular Sludge_12_05 R1 | ecosystem: Engineered > Bioreactor > Anaerobic > Unclassified...
CAGGTTGAAGCGTGGTCTAGGGGGGACTGGGGGGGGCGTGGACAGTGCGCGCATGATGGTACTCCGCGGCGGCGTGGGTCCCTCGAGACCTAGGGTGCGGGAAAATGGGGGCGTGTCGGCCGAAGCCACCACCGGTTGCGGTCAGAGACGTCGGTACGGCACGCCACTATTCATCCTTAGCACAAGTCGGGCCGACAATTCCACGCAGACTACGTCAGCATCTCGCGACCACTCGTCACAGCAAAGAGCAAAGGCCGATGACGCAGTCATCGGCCTTTGCTCACGCCGTCACTGACGGCGACTCACGTAGCGCGTGCGGCTCAGAAGTAGAAGGTGAAGCCGGCGTTGCCAAGGAGGTGCGGGTTGCCAAAGATGTTGAAGGACACGCCAGAGCCATCCTCGAGGCCGATGTTGTCTTCATTCAACAGCGAGATGGCCACGCCGACCTGGGTGTGGATGCTGAAGTGATCCGTGATGAACCACTCGGGGCGGAGACCGAGGTCGAACCAAATGTGGGTCTTAGAGCCGTCCACATCACCGGCCTCAGATTCCATGGCCCAACCCGAGCCGGCCACACTGAAACCCACCACCGCGTTGAGGTTCACGTCGTTGGTGAAAGCGATGGGCACCAGGCCGCGCACCGAGACGCCCCAGTAATTGGCCGAGTAGTCGACGTCGTCGTCAGAGGCCATGCCGAAACCCACCGAGGCGATGAGCTGGAGGCCGAACATTTTCGAAACCTGGTAGACGATGGACAGGCCCTGATTCATCGGACCCATCGCGGAATCCTGGGCCACGTAGCCCCAGCCCAGCGTAGAATCGGCGCCGACGCCCAAACGACCGCTCATGTCTTTCGCAGATGCCGTACCCGCGCCCACCACCGCAAAACCGAGAACAAGCGCCACTACCAATGCAACTTTCTTCATCACGTTTCTCCTTGGCATAAGAAAAGGCCCGCCCATTTCGCTGTTTAGACCGCGAGCCGTTGGTCTCGGAACAAAAAACGCCGTCGCACATACCACGTCAACAGCGCCTCAAAGGACGATCGCAATACACTCACAAAGTGGTCAGCCACTTCGCCCGACATCTTAACCATCTCTCTGGCCTTGGCAAGATGGTGACGTGTTGAATAGGCGATTAACACCTACATCGACGTCTGGCAGCCACCCATCGCCTGACCCGTCGGCTGAACCGGCAGGCAATTTGCGCACGTTACGACATAAGTCCAGCGGCAATTTTCTTATTCCACCCCTCGGTCCGTTTTTATCGGACCCGCTGCATGGCGATCGAGGCGCTGGCTGCTTTGTCGCTGCTGGCGTCCACCAACGCTTCGCCCTGCAACTCCACGTCGTCGCCGCGATAGCGCAAGCTGACCTTGTGCCGCCCACAGGGCACCACGAAGGAAGCCCGCGAAACCCCGCGCGCGATCAACGCCTCACCCACGTAGACGTCTGCCACGCCATAAGGCGCTGGATCGTCGGGGATGCGCGGCTCCACCACGTGTACCACCACCGGGCAGAAACGCGCCTCCATCTCCGTCTGCTCCAAGCCGCGCTCTACGCTCGCCGGATCGAAGCTGCGCTGCCAAGGCAGCCCCAGCCCGCGCGGCGTCACTTTGATCTGCACGGCGTCCTGGCCGCGGTTGACCTGCGCCGTGAAGGGCGCCGCACCACTGCGATCACCGAGGCTGACCGTCGCCTCGACGTTGGAGCGCACCGTCACGGCCAGCGCCCGCGGGCTGCGCTCCCCCTCCTTGGGCCGCTTGCCGTTGCCATCCCTGCGGGAAGAACCATTGGCAACGCTGCCCTCGCCGCTGTCGGGCGGCGCAACCTCGACCACCACGTCCAGCTTGGCGAGCTGCACGGCGATGCTCAGTGTGCCATCGGGCAGGGGGGATCCCCCGGCGATATAGGCGCTGAGACAGCCTTTGGCGTGCAGGACGGGCACCTGCACGGGCTCGCCCATCAGGGGCGCGAGTTGCAAGTCCAGCGTGCAGGCCGCATATCCCTCGGCGGAGAAGGTCAGCGACGCCTGGCGACTCGTGTTGAGGCGCACCAGATCGGCGCTGTGGTCCACATCGGCGAGCCCCGATTGGACGACCATCAGCGCTTCTTCCGGGCTGGTGACGAAGTCGAAGCTGTGCCAGCGCGCGACGGGTTCAGTCTGGGCCGGGACCTGGGGTGGCTCCACGTCGGCTTCTTCTGGATCCACCTCCGGCGCCGCAGCGGCGGCCGCCGCCGCAGGCGTGATCTGCTGAGGCGCTTGACCGCTGCGTTGGGCCAGCCACTGTTGCCCGAGGAAGAGCACCAGCCCCACGAGCAGCAGGGCCGCCAACCACCGCCACCGACGCGAGCCCTGGCGCTTGGGGGCAGGGCTAGGCTCATCGCGTGGTGGCGCCGTAGGGGTCTGCCCCGGTGACGAGAGGGTCGCCGTGTCCTCTTCGCTGAGCGGGGCGAGGAGCGCGGCGCCGTCGTTCGTGCGGTTCGAGTCGGCCGTTGCCGTCAGCGTCTGCGCGCTCTGGCGCCGCTCTGCGGCGATGAGCCTGTCAACCTCCTGCCCGAGCAAGGCGTCGAGGCAGGCAGCGCCGCCCATGGCGTCGTCGCCGCCGTCCATGTCGGCGGCGACCTCTTTGGCCAGGTCCTGCGGCGTCACATGTTGGCCCGTGGTCACCAAAAACTTCAGCAACGCGTCGAGGAAGTCGTCGGCATTGGCGAAACGATCCGCTGGCTTCTTGGCCAGCGCTTTGGCGACGATCTGGTCGAGCTCCTTGGCGATCCCTGGGCGCAACGTGCTGGGTGCCGCCGCCTCGTGACTCTTGACGGCCTCGAGGGAGGCCAGGTCTGACTCCCCTTCGAAAGGACGGGCGCCGGTCAGGCATTCGTAGAGAACGACGCCAGCCGAGAAGATGTCCGAGCGCAGATCGAGGGGGGCGCCACTGGCTTGCTCAGGGCTCATGTAGCCGAACTTGCCCTGCAGGCGACCCGTCACGCTGCGGGTGATCCGCGAGGTCGCTTTGGCGATGCCAAAGTCGACGAGCCGCACTTCTCCTTCGAGAGAGACCAAGATGTTCGAGGGGCTGATGTCGCGGTGGATGATCCCCAGGGCTTGACCGTCGGTGCCGCATTTGCGGTGGGCGTAGCTCAGACCCTTACACACCTCACAGAGGAGGTGGATGCACATGGCCACCGGCAGAGGACTCTGGCGCTGCGCCCGGGCCTTGAGCAGGGTGCGCAGGTTGACGCCAGGGATGTAGTCCATGGCGATGAAGTATTCCCCCTGGTGCTCACCCATGTCGAAGACCGGCACGATGTTGCCGTGGGTGAGCTGAACCACCGTGTTGGCTTCGTCGATGAACTTGGTGACGAACTCCTCTTCGGTGGCCAGATGCGGCAGGATTTTCTTGATGACGCAGCGCTTCTCAAAGTTGGCGGGGCCCTTGACGCGGGCCAGGTAGATCTCCCCCATGCCGCCAACGGCCAAGAGCTTGATCAGCTCATAGCGGCCGAAGGTCGTGGCGTTGGCCATGCTCTGGGCCATGGCGTCGCGCACTTCGCGGAGGGCTTGGCCAAAGTCGCTCGCTGTCGCGTAGCGCCCCTCGGGCTGGCGCGCCAAGGCCCGCGCCAAGACCTGCTCCAACGCCAGGGGCAGCTTGGGGCAAAACTTGCGCAGGCCGGGCAAGGTCCCCGAGGTGCGTTGCTCCAAGGAGCGCATGGGGCTGGAGACATCGAAGGGCAGCCGCCCTGCCAGCAACTCGTACAGGACCAGACCCAGGGCGTAGATGTCCGAGCGGGCGTCGATGGGCTCACTCAGGGCCTGCTCGGGTGACATATAGACCAGAGAGCCCAGGACCTCGCCGTCCAGGGTGATCCGCCGCCGGTGGCAGAAGGAGGCGATGCCAAAATCGAGGAGCTTCACCCGCCCATCGTCGGTGATGCGGATGTTGTCGGGCTTGACGTCGCGGTGCACGATCCCTTCGCGGTGAGCGTAGTCGAGGGCGTCGCACAGGGCGAGCCCCACGTCGAGGATGGCCACGGCGTCGCTGAGCTCGGCCTCGCGGATGCTCTTCCCCGGCAGATACTCCATGACGATGAAAGGTTGGCCACGCTGGAGCTCGCCAGCGAGATCGTCCCCGGGGAGGCAGGGCGGGTTCTGCGACAGACCCAGAGCGCTCAGGGCCGCGTGGTTGCCCTCTAGGTAATCGTAGTCGAAGACCGTCACGATGTTGGGGTGATTCAGACGGGCCACGGCCATGGCTTCGGCGCGAAAGCGCTCGACCATGCTCGCCTTGTCGATGCGTGGCAAGAACTTGATCGCCACGTCGCGCTGGAGACGGAGATCCTGAGCCCGGAAGACACGGCCCATGCCGCCCTCACCCAGGAGGTCACCCATACGGTAACGATCGTTGAGGAAAATTCCGTCGCCCATCACGTTGTTGCGCCACCCTCTCTCAACCGATCGTCTGTGTGAAGTCGGCTGGCATCGCTGTGGGCGACCATGCCCAATGCCAGCTTGGCTGTCAACGACGATGGCGCGAGCGCCCCAGCGGCCAGGCGGCTACTCGGCTGCGCAGCGACCGAGCTAGAAGGTGCGCTCCACTGCGTTGGCCGCGTCGACGCCGTTGGATGTGCCGCCGACGAAGTAGATGAAGCCGGCGCCCGTGATGGCCACCCCGAAGGCGCGCGGGCTGAGGAGAGAGCTGGCGGTCGAGTTGACGGCGCCCGAGAGCATCCCTACGCCGTCGAACTGGGAGTCGCGCCCATCGGTGCGCACTGCCGTCGGCGCCTCAGGGGTGCCACCGGCGCCGCCCAAGAAAAAGGCTTTCTGGTTGGTGATGACCGCCATGGAGCCGCCGCGGGCCAGCACCTTCTTGCCGAGGGTTTCCCAAGCACCGAGGCTGGTGCCGAAATCGGCCCACTCGATGGTGTCCGTGGCGGCGGTCGAGGTGTAGCCACCGGCGAGCCACAAGCGCGAGCCGTTCTGGTCGTAAGTGGCGACGTTGGCCTTGGTCTGCACCACGGCCGCGGGAAAGACCCGGCCGACGGCCAACACTTCTGCCGATGGGTTGAAGCCACCCAGGTTGCCGTCGACGTCGAAAGCGGCGAACTCGATGGTGTCGAGCACCACTTGGCCGGCGCTGCCGGCGACGGCGGCCAAGTGGCGGTTGCCGTCGTCGCCTTGGACGAGGAGCGCGTGGTGGCCCCAGCGCGGCATGGTCATGCGGCGGTTGATCTCGTGGAAGACGCCAGTGGCACCGGGAAAGTGCGGCGCCGCGTCGGTGGTGGACTGTGAGCCGTCGTCGGTGTAGGACGTCGTGGTCACCTCGGCGAGGAAGCGTTCGTCTTGGGAGCGACCGTCGACTTCGGGGCTGCGGTAAATCCGGTAGGCCACGGCGGCGCTTCCACGCACCGTTACGGGCGCCCAGGACAAGGTGACGGCGCCGTTCGCGCCGGTGCGGATGATCGCCTCGTCTGAGGGGAGGGTCTCGCCGCCCGGGTTATCGGCGTCGTCCGCGGCGAGGACCGCCGAGACTTTGTAGTACCAGGTGCCGGCAGCGAGGCTGCCCGCGCTCGCGGCGGGTTCGGCTTGCAAGGTTGGCGCTTCGGTCGAGCTCAGCACGACGGCGCGTTCGACCGTGTTCAGGACGTTGCCGCTGGCGTCGCGACCGCCGACGACATAGACGTAAGTCTTTTCGGGGATATATGGGGAGTAGGCAGGGTTGAAGAGGGGCAGCGCCACGGCCGATGCGCCGCGGCGCGGCACCGTGAGGGTGTTGCGCTGCACTTGCCAGGCGCTCAGGGCGCCGAACTTGGAGAGTTGGGCCCTTTCGATGGTGTCGAGCACCTCACCGTTCTGGCCCGTGTCGCCCCCGATGGCCACGATATAGCGGTTGCCCAGATCGTCGGCGACGGAGGTGCCGGCGACCATGCGCCGCCCGATGACCGTGGGGCTGTCTTGCTCGAAGGTGTTGAGGTTGCCAGCCGGGTTGGTGACGAGGAAGCTGGCGTAAGAATAGTAGGTCTCTTCGTCTTCATTGACGACGCGCACCAGGTAGGGCCCGACGCTCATGCGGGTGGTGGGGACTTGGACATCGATCTGTTCCGCCGTGACCCGGGCCGGGGTCAGGGACTCGACCACCGTCATGGATGGGTTGAGGAGCTCGACCCGCGCCGGGCCGCGGAAGTCGCGCCCGAAGATGGTCAAGCCGGTGTTGACCTGGGTGGTGCCGCGCCCAGGGAGGATGTGGACGATGCGCGGGATGGGGAAGCGGACGATGCGGAGGGAATCCTCGAGGAGGCCGATGCGGCCGTCACTCTCTGGATTGATGACCACGAGATCGTAGGTGCCCAACGGGAGCCCTGCCGGCACGACGGCCGTGAGGGTGTTGGCGTCGACGAAGGCCACGCGCTGCAGGAAGGAGAGATCGTTGAGATCGCTCTGGTCGGCAGGGCGCACGCCTACGACGGGGGTGGACACGAAAGCACCGTCGGAGACGATGGTGACGAGCTGATCGGCGCAGGTGCAAGCGAAAGGTGGGTCGATGGAGGTGATGGCGAAGAACGAGGGTGCGCGTACGGTGATGGCAGCGGTCAGGGTGTGGCTCGAGCCATCGGGGTTGATCACCTTGAGGTCGTAGATGGCGTCGGGTTCGCCCAGGGCGCGCGGTGGGACGAGCTGGGCCGGCACGGTGACCACGAGGCGTGTGCCTGAGATGTCGTCGGCGGGGAAGGAGACGTTGGCCTGATCGATGTGGTAGACCGTGCCGTCTTGGCCGATGAGCTCGATCTTGGGCATCATCACGCGGGGGTCGTCGAGGGCCCCTTCGATGGCAGGGGAGAAGCCCGTGCCGATGAGGGTCACCGTGGCGTCTTGGTTGGCCGTGTGGATGACGTTGGGCTCGACCCGTTCGATCTTGGGACTGGGGCCTTGGCGATCGGCACCGCAGGCGGCGCTCAAGGATGCCAGAGCGAAGAGAGAGAAGAGGAGCCAAGGGCTCGAGGCCAGGCCACGCTGATTCCAGTGCTTCATGGTTCAACTCCTAGTAAACCCAGAGAGTGGGTTCCCGTTAACCAGACCTGCTGGGTCGCTGCAAGACACACGGCGATGAGTTTAGCAGGAATTTATGGACTGTGCGCATTCTTTGCAGTTAGAAAATGTTCGCTTGCGTATTCAGATCGTTGGTTGCGCGAGGCTGGAGCCGCGGCTGCGCCAGAGGTGGTCATGCCTGTATTTCTCCTCGACCATGAGATTCGATTTCCCCAGCCCCACTTGGCTGACGCCCAGGGCTTGTTGGCTATCGGGGGAGACCTGCGCCCGGAGCGCCTCCTTTTGGCCTATAGGCATGGGATTTTTCCTTGGCCCCACGAGGACTACCCCCTGATGTGGCACAGCCCCGATCCGCGCTTCGTCCTCAGCCCTGCGGTGCTGGCCGTGCCCCGCTCCCTGCGGCAGCGCATCTACCGGCGTCCCTATAGGCTGAGCATGGATACGGCCTTTGCGCGGGTCATCGAGGCCTGCGCTCGGGTGCCGCGGCCAGAGCAAGGGGGCACGTGGATTCTCCCCGAGATGGTGCAGGCCTATATCGAGCTCCATGAGATGGGCTATGCCCACAGTGTGGAGGCTTGGGAAGAGGAGCGCCTCGTCGGTGGCCTCTATGGCATCGGGGTGGGGAATGCGTTTTGTGGCGAGTCGATGTTTGCCCTGCGCCCAGACGCCTCGAAGGTGGCCTTTGCCCTCTTCGTCAGGGAAATGGGCGCCTGGGGGATGGACTTCATCGACTGCCAGGTCTACACGGAGCACCTGGCGCGCTTCGGCGCCACCCACTGGCCCCGGGCCGTCTTTCTCGAGCGCTTGGGGCGTGCTCGCCTTGGGCCTGAGCGGCGGGGGCGGTGGTGCTTCGAGGGCGACCCCTATGACCACTGCCCACGTCCGGTGTCTTGATCAGTTCTCCTTCTTGACACGCCGCTCGAGGCGTTCGACGTTGCGCCGCAGCTCGCGCAGCTCTTCTTTGGTGACCAGATCTAGGGCCGAGGCGAGCTTCCTCTTGGTGCTCTGGACTTCGTTCTTGACCTTGAAGGAGGCCTGGAACACGAAGGACATGGCGTTCTGGACGCTCGGGCTCGCCATGACCTTCTGGGCCGTGTCGGTCTGGAGCATTTTCATCGCCTGGTTCACCAACTGTACTTTGAGGTCTTTCATGGCTTCTCTCCGCTTGAACTCCCTAAGGGGGCGTTGACCTGGGCTAGGCTCTCGGGGGCGGCACTATGCCTCCTCTGTGCTTTGGGGTCAACGGGCACTCGCTGCGTGTCGTCCGTGCAGGGGGGCGCCTTGTGGTCGCGGGGCGGCCATGCTGCGGCCACCGCGAAGAAGGTTCTGGCGGGAGGGGTGACTGTCGCGCCCGGGGGGAATCCGGCGTGGCAGGTGCTGAAGGGCGCGCCGGAGAGGAGGGGTGCGCCTGTAGGGACGTGGCAGCAAAAAAAAAGGGCCGCATGGAGGCGGCCTCGGCGTGGCTTGGGGGCGGAGTCCTAGGTGTGGTCGTCGTTGGCGAGGTCCAGGCCGACCTGCATCTCTAGGTAGCGGTGATAGGGCATGCCCGTGCCGGCGGGGATGAGGCGGCCCATGATGACGTTCTCTTTGAGGCCGCGCAGGGTGTCGAGTTTGCCCGAGATGGCGGCCTCGGTGAGCACCTTGGTGGTCTCCTGGAAGGACGAGGCCGAGATGAAGGACTCCGTGGACAAGGAGGCCTTGGTGATCCCGAGGAGGAGATCTTCGGCCACCGCAGGGAGGCCGCCTTTCTGGATGATCTTCTCGTTCTCTTGCTCAAAGAGTTGCCGCTCCACTTGCTCGTCGATGAGGAAGCCCGTGTCACCGACCTCGGTGATGCGGCAGCGGCGCAGCATCTGGCGGACGATGATCTCGATGTGCTTGTCATTGATGCGCACACCCTGGAGGCGATAGACCTCCTGGATTTCGTCGACCATGTACTTGGCCAGGTCCTTGCGGCCCTTGACGGCCAGAATGTCGTGCGGGTTGGACGAGCCTTCCATGAGCTGCTCGCCAGCCTGGACGCGGTCGCCGGGGTGGACGTTGATGTGTTTGCCTTTGGGGATGAGGTATTCCTTCTCCTCGCCGACGTCGGGGGTGACGATGATGCGGCGTTTGCCCTTGGTGTCTTTGCCGAAGGTGACGATGCCGTCGATTTCCGAGATGATGGCGTGTTCCTTGGGCTTGCGGGCTTCGAAGAGCTCGGCGACGCGGGGCAGACCACCCGTGATGTCCTTGGTCTTGACGGTCTCCCGGGGGATTTTGGCCAAGGTGTGTCCGGGGGTGATCTCTTCACCTTCGGCGACCATGATGATGGCGCCAACGGGGAGTTGGTATTCACCGATGACCTTGCGGTTGGATTTGTCGCGGATGACCACCTTGGGGACGGCGTCGGCGTCCTTGCCCTCCATGATGGTTTTGCGCGCCAGACCGGTGACCTTGTCGAACTCCTCCTTCATGGTGCGGCCCTCGGTGATGTCTTCGAACTTCACCAGACCGCCGCGTTCGCTGACGATGAGGTTGGCGAAGGCATCCCATTCGACCAGCAAGGTGTTGGTCTTGACGGGGGAGCCGTCTTTGACGTGGAGGATGGCGCCGTAGATCAGGGGATAGCGCTCGCGTTCGCGGCCCTCGTGGTCGTGGACGCTGAGCTCACCGTTGCGGTTCATGACGACGAATCGGTTGTCGCCATGATCGACCGTGTTGACGCTGTGGAGGCGCACGGTCCCTTCGTTGCGGGCCAAGTGGCGGTTCTCGGCGCCAGCGAGGGTGGAGATACCGCCGGTGTGGAAGGTGCGCATGGTGAGCTGGGTGCCGGGCTCGCCGATGGATTGAGCGGCGATGACACCGACGGCCTCACCGATGTTGACCAGGCGCCCACGCGCCAGGTCACGGCCGTAGCAGCGGGCGCAGATGCCTTGTTTGGATTGGCAGGTCAGGGCGGAGCGGATGGCGACGCTGCGCAGCGCCGCGTGGCGGATGCGGTCCACGGCGTCTTCGTCGATCTCTTGGTTGCCCTCGACCAAGAGCTGGCCTTCCGTGTCGTAGACATCGAAGAGGGCGACGCGGCCGAGGATGCGATCGCCCAGATCTTCGATGACCTCACCACCTTCCACGAGGGAGGTCATGTCGATGCCGTCCAGGGTACCGCAGTCTTGCTCACAGACGATGGTGTCCTGGGCCACGTCGACCAAGCGCCGCGTGAGGTAGCCCGAGTTGGCGGTTTTCAGCGCCGTGTCGGCCAGACCTTTGCGCGCGCCGTGGGTCGAGATGAAGTACTGGAGGACCGAGAGGCCTTCGCGGAAGTTGGCCCGGATGGGGGTCTCGATGATCTCCCCCGAGGGCTTGGCCATCAGGCCGCGCATCCCGGCGAGCTGCCGGATCTGCTGTTGGCTACCGCGGGCGCCGGAGTCGGCCATCATGAAGATGGAGTTGAAGGAGTCGTTCTTGATGGTGGCCTTGGTCATGGGATCGACGATGTGCTCGTAGCGAATCCCAGCCATCATCTTCTCGGAGACCTTGCTCGTGGCGTGGTTCCAGATGTCGACGACCTTATTGTAGCGCTCGCCGTCCGTGATGAGACCTTCGTTGTATTGGTTGTGGATCTCGTTGACCTCATTCTGGGCGGTGTCGAGGATGGTGACCTTCTCTGCCGGCACGCGCATGTCGCCGATGCAGATGGAGATACCAGCGCGGGTGGCTTCCCGGTAGCCCGCCGAGCGGATGCGGTCGGCCAAGAGCACCGTCGCTTTGTCACCGGCCGTTCTGTAGCCTTCTTCGATGAGGCGCCCGAGGGCCTTCTTGTCCATGGTGCGGTTGACGAGCTCGAAGCCCAGGCCTTCAGGCAAGACTTCGTAGAGGAGGACGCGCCCGACGGTGGTCTTGATGAGTTGACCTTGGTGCCGGACCATGACGCCCGCTTGGATGTCGGCCCGGTTGTGGTCATAGGCCATGCGCACTTCGTCGAAGCTGGCGTAGAGCCCATCGGTGGGTCTGCCGTTTTCGTCTTCGCGATAGCAACCACGTGCGAAGGGGCGCTCGCGGGTCATGTAATAGCAACCGAGGACGATGTCCTGGGTGGGCCCGATGATGGGTCCGCCGTGTGCCGGCGAGAGGATGTTGTTGGTGCTCAGGAGGAGCACCCGCGCTTCCATCTGCGCTTCGAGGGAGAGGGGGACGTGGACGGCCATCTGGTCGCCGTCGAAGTCGGCGTTGAAGGCCGCGCAGACCAGGGGGTGCATCTGGATGGCCTTGCCCTCGATGAGGACGGGCTCGAAGGCCTGGATGCCGAGGCGGTGCAGGGTCGGCGCGCGGTTGAGGAGGACCGGGTGCTCCTTGATCACCTCATCGAGGATGTCCCACACCTCGGAGCGCTCGAGCTCCACCATCTTCTTGGCGCTCTTGATGGTGTTGACGATGCCACGGGAGACCAGACGGTTGTAGATGAAGGGCTTGAAGAGCTCGAGCGCCATCTTCTTAGGCAGACCACATTGGTGCAGACGCAGGTCGGGACCGACGACGATGACCGAGCGCCCCGAGTAGTCGACGCGTTTGCCGAGGAGATTCTGACGGAAGCGCCCGTGTTTGCCCTTGAGCATGTCAGAGAGCGACTTGAGTGGCCGTTTGTTGGGGCCGTGGATGGTCTTGCCGCGCCGGCCGTTGTCGAAGAGGGCGTCGACGGCTTCCTGGAGCATCCGCTTCTCGTTGCGGATGATGATCTCCGGCGCGTTGAGTTCCAAGAGGCGCTTGAGGCGGTTGTTGCGGTTGATCACGCGCCGGTAGAGATCGTTGAGATCGCTGGTGGCGAAGCGGCCGCCGTCGAGGGGAACCAGGGGGCGCAGATCGGGGGGGATGACGGGGATGACCTCGAGGATCATCCACTCGGGCAGGTTATCGCTGCCGCGGAAGGCCTCGACCACTTTGAGGCGTTTGGCGATCTTCTTGCGTTTCGCCTCGGAGGTGGCCTCTTTCATCTCGTGGCGCAGGGTCTGCGCTTCCATGGGGATGTCGATCTGCTCCAGGAGATCCCGAATGGCCTCGGCGCCCATTTTGGCTTCGAAGGCATCTTCGCCATACTCTTCGAGGTAGGAAGCGAACTTCTGCTCCGAGAGGATGTCGCCCTTGGTGAGCGGGGTGAAGCCGGGATCGGTGACGATGTAGCTGACGCAGTAGAGGACCTTCTCGAGATCTTTGAGGGTGATGTCGAGGAGGTTGCCGATGCGCGATGGCAGGCTCTTGAGGAACCAGATGTGGGCTACGGGCGTGGCCAAGTTGATGTGGCCAAGGCGTTCGCGCCGCACTTTGGATTGGATGACCTCGACGCCGCACTTCTCGCAGACCACGCCGCGGTGTTTCATGCGTTTGTATTTGCCGCAGTTACACTCGTAGTCCTTCACGGGTCCAAAGATCTTGGCGCAGAAGAGGCCGTCGCGTTCCGGTTTGAAGGTCCGGTAGTTGATGGTCTCGGGTTTCTTGACCTCGCCAAAACTCCAGTCACGGATTTTGGCAGGGCTGGCCAGGCTGATCCGGATCGCGGAGAAGTTGAGGGGATCCTTGGGACGTTCAAAGATGTTGAAGATTTCCGTCACTTTCGACCTCTCGACCCAACGCCCGCAGGCGATGATCTACACAATGGGTTAACGCTCGATGCTCTCTTGACCGTTGCGCCGCCGGTGCCACCCCTCGGGGGCGCACCGGGCACGTTGGCTCAGCCTGCTTCCTCGAGAAGCTCTGCATTCAAGCAGAGAGACTGCAGCTCTTTGATGAGCACGTTGAAGGACTCGGGCAGGCCCGCCTCGAGGGCAAAGTCACCCTTGACGATGCTCTCGTACATCCGGGTGCGCCCGGCCACATCGTCTGACTTCACGGTTAAAAACTCCTGTAAGGAATAAGCTGCGCCGTA
>Ga0334884_1005049_pt1 | contig 12939 bp, 9 predicted proteins | sample GraSluR1_MG_7_FD_207215 | JGI IMG/M metagenome (GOLD analysis project Ga0334884, IMG submission 207215) | Sludge microbial communities from methane-producing bioreactor in Wageningen University, Netherlands - Granular Sludge_12_05 R1 | ecosystem: Engineered > Bioreactor > Anaerobic > Unclassified...
CGTCCGGAGAAACAACCGCCGACAGCTCTCCCCAGAAGGATGAAGAGTCCTTTCGTCGGAAGGGGGCCTCGAATCTGTCCAAAAACCCTTTCTCGAAGCGTTCCAGGATCGTCCGTCGTAAAGCCGGAGGAGGAAACAGAACCTCCGCTGTGGACGTGTTTTCAAAGGCCTTGCTGCCCTCGACACCGAAGAGCTGCGCAAAGAGGGGATTGCACTCCAGTAGTCGTCGGAAAGAGACGTCGGTCTTGAAGAAAGGGTAATACTCTTGTGTTATCAGGTTTCGGCACGTTACGCCGAAGGGACGGGGCTCCTTCCCTTTCGAACACCCCGAAAAGAGCGGAGAGTCTTCGTCAGCGTGCATTCCATGAATACGTACCACTACCCCACCTCCGGCAATATTTCATAAAATAAAACAATGTCTCTTTTTCCATCTCCATTATTCTTCTTAAAATACCACAGAGGAAATAATTCATGAAAGCCTTCTCCGTGAGTCGCGGGAATCATCTTGAACAAACTGTCGAAAACGTTATTCCCCGCGCTCCCGAACGAACCGATACCCCGCCCCGTGCACGGTGCAAAGAAAGACCGGCCTCGACGGGTCGTCTTCAATTTTTTGCCGCAGCCGGACCACGTGCTGGTCGACGGTCCGCGTCGTCACCTCGCAGTCGATTCCCCACACATCATCCAGAAGGGTGTTTCTGGAAACAACCTTCCCCTCCCGTTCCATGAGAAAACGCAACAACGCCGTCTCTTTCGGGGTCAAGGGGAACTCGGCGCCGTTTTTTTGCCCGCTCATGCTCTCGAAATTCACCGTAACGTCCCCGAAGGAGAGCGTTGAAGAAGGAGATTCCTCGGCCGGCGGCATTGCCGCCAGAGCGCCTCTTCTCAACGCCGACCGGACGCGGGCCAGCAGTTCGGCCATGCCGAAAGGCTTGACGATGTAGTCGTCGGCGCCGAGTTCGAGCCCGATCACCTTGTCGATCTCCGCACCTTTCGCAGTCAGCATCAACAGCGGAATGAAGGGATCTTCCGAGCGGATGGAGCGGCAGACGTCGTATCCGTTCATTCCGGGCATCATCACGTCGAGGAGCACAAGGTCGGGACGCGCGGCACGGTAGCGTTCGAGCGCCGCAAGCCCGTCGCGTGCGGTGTCCACCTCGTACCCTTCGCTCTCGAGAAGATCGGCCACCCCAGTCAGGATGGCGAAATCGTCCTCCGCGATCAAAATGCGTTCGTTCATTTTTTCTCTCCTTGTCCCGAGCCGACCGCCGTCCCCTCAAGCGGTATCCTCAGCGAAAAGACGCTTCCTCCGCCTCTTCGGGGCGCATACGTTACGTCGCCTCCGTGCCGCCGGGCGATCGACCGCGCTATCGAGAGGCCGAGACCGGCGCCGCTTTTCGACGCCGTCAGTGAATCATCTCCTCGAAAGAACTCCTGGAAAATCTTTTCTCTCTGAGAAGAGGGCACTCCCGGCCCCCTGTCCGCAACGTCCACGAGCGCACACCCGGACTCTCTTCCGCACCGGACGCCGATCTCGCGAGCATCCCCCGAGTACTTCTCCGCATTCGACAACAGGTTCATCAGCACCTGCCGGAGGCGCTCCGGATCGCCGCGCACCGGCGACGGTCCTTCGGAAGAAAAGGAGCAGAGGAACCCGTTCTTCGAAAGGGCCGGCTCCAGCTGCGAAAGGGTCTCTCTCGCCAGTTCGGAAAGATCGAACGATTCGGTCGCGCACTCTCCGCCGCCACCTCCGCGCGAAAACGCGAGCACGTTCTCCACCAAACGGGAAAGACGCTCCGCCTCGGAGACCATGGTGCGCAGATACTCTTTTCGGCGTTCTTCGTCCTTCTGACGCCCCGAGAGCAGCATTTCGGCGAAGAGGCGGATTGAAGTGAGGGGTGTTTTCAGCTCGTGCGAGACGTTGGCGACAAAGGTCGTCTTTCGACGGGCACGACGCATTTCCGACGAGAGCATCCAGAGAATGAGCGCGCCCCCGCTGAGAATCACAAGGAAGAGCGCCCCCACCAGCAACCAGACGGCCCGAGCGGCAAAACGGGCGCGGGAAGCGGCGTCGGAAGGATCGGCGAGCCACGCCCCGGCCTCCCATCGCGGCAGAAGGGGCGAAATTTCCCTGGCGACGAAGGGACGCCTCCAGTCCGGGAGTTCGTTGATTTCCGGGGCGAGAAGAGGCTCGCCCCGTTCGTCCAGAACGGTGAGGATGCGGGTATCGGTCAGTATCTCGGGGAGCACCCCGGCGATTCTGTCTTTCAGCACATCTACATCCACAAGAAACCCGGCGACCGTTCCATCGGCGCGGGAACTCCAGAAGAGCAGATCGATGCCGTCGTCCGAAAGCCTCGGAAGAAAGCCCCCCAAGGACTCGGCCCGCACTTCTTCGAAGCGCTTCCCCCTGGCCACCGTCTTGGAAGGTTCTTTTTCGGCCTCCCGCACGGAAGGCGTTCGGCCGACGGGAGCGACGTTCCGTTGCAGCACTTCGAACCCCTCTTCCTCGGCCTTCTTGAAAACCTCTTCACGCAGGACGGAATCCGCGACGATGCGGCTCTCCGCCATCTGCCGCTCAGCGCCTCCGGGGAGCGCGAGTTTCTTCGGAAGCGGAGGAGATGAGAGGGAGAGAGGGGCGCGCGGAGCGGCGGGAGCGGGCGCAACCGCCGCTCTACGAGCTTGCTCCCTCTCCGCTTCCTCCTTCGGAGAGGGGGTATAAGCGGCGCCCGTTTCTTCGTCCGCAAGAGACGCTCCGTCATGAGAAGGAGATTCCTCAGGCGTCTCCGACGATTGAAATGCGAAGGACTCCTCTCCCGGGTACCGGGCCGATTCCGTTTGTACACCGCCGAGGCGTTCCTTCTCCGCCGGAGGGGCGACGCCCGCCGTGTCCGCAACGTCTTCTCTGCGCGAGAAGATGTATGGAACCGCATCCTCGAGATCGTTCAGCTCCTTGCGGTAGACGCCGGCAATATGGTCGTATACAGGCAGTTCGGCGCGCTCTTCAAGAAACGCACCGAAAGAAAGGCGAAGCGTTTCCGCGGCGGACGAGGCTGAATCGGGAATGGAAAGCCGTCCGTGCACGAGCAAAAAAGGAGAGGCGGTCAGCGCTCCTCCGCCTTCCCACTGCGAAAGAAGCGCCGGGTTCGATGGAATTTCCGAGGCCTCGCCCACCAGTTCCGCTTCGATCGCGCCGAGCAGGTCGGCTACCCGGTGAGCGGCGAGGTTGACCTCCGAGAGCAGAGCGCTCTCCAGGCTGCGTTCGATGTGGAGCGCCTCTCTGTCCGCGGCTCGAAGAGCGAGCATGCTCAAAACGATGCTCGGAAGAAGCACGGCAAGAAGAAAAAGCAGCACCAGGAAGAACGGAGTGGTGCATTTTCCGAGCACTCCTTTCAGTCTCTCCATCGCGCAGCCCTCCTTCCCTTTACGTGAAGGCCAGGAACGAATGCGTCCCCGGCCTCTTCATCATACCATCGACTGTTCTTCAGAGAAACCGCCTTTACTTGGAGGCATTCTCGTCGTCCTCTTCCTCCGGCTCCTGCTCGGGGATATCGCCGCTCTCCATCTCCACGGGAGCCTGCTGCGTCTTCTGCATATAGGCGTCGTTCAGAACTTCTTTCCGCTCAACGTTCGAAAGCCCCCCGGTCGCGAGCAGGTTCTCCGCCAGCTCCTCGAAATACCCCGATTCCTTCTCCATCTGCGGGGCAGCCGCTCCGACGGAAGGGGCAAGCATCCGAAGCTGTTTCGTCCGCTCTCCCAGCATCCGCGCCGCCTCCTGCGCTTTCCCCTCGTCGGCCAGACGGACGGCCTCCTCTCTGATCTCCGCGTTCCGTGCCAGGGCAACCTGAGAGACGATGTCCGCCCGCTGGTTTTTCTCCACCTCCGCGGCGTTTCCGGTGAAGGAGAACGTCAATGGAGCACTCTTCCGGACGGAGTTCCCGCTCACAGGATCGATGTACTCAAGAAGAACTTCGGCGGCTTCGAGCCGCGCTCCGTCTTCGCCCTCGGGAAGTTCCATTTCGAAGAGCGCGTACTTTTCTCCGCTGTAGAGATTATCGATGGAGGCCTCCAAGACGCTGTCCGCGAGGTTCCCCGGACGACCGATCACGCGCGCCGGACGCGCCCCGCCGAGAGCGCGGAGCGTGATGCGCACTTTTCGCGCCGTCAGCGTCACCGCATCCTCCATATCCCGCGCGAAGATCTCGGGCAGCATCCTCGCGTTGCGGGCAAAATAGGCGTTCCCGCCGCTCTCCGCAGCGAGCGCGGTCATCAGATCCTCGTGGTAGTCAAGTCCGAGCCCTATCGTCGTGATGGTCATCTCCCTGCGCGCCAATCCTCTTCCGAGACGCGCCAGCTCCCCGGTCGAGGAAGGACCTACGTTGGCGATGCCGTCGGAAAGCAGCACGATACGGGGGATAAACCCCTCGTCCACGAAGGGTTCGAGCTGCTCCGCCCCAAGGACGACGCCGTCGTGCAGCGCCGTCATCCCCCCTGCGCGAACGCGTGAAATCGCTCTGAGAAAGGCCGGTTCTTTCGCACCGTTTCCGACGGAGCGCGCCCGGACCAGAACGGAAGCGTTGTCGTCGTACACGACGATCGTCGCCACATCCCGGCTGTCAAGCATCTTGAGGGCTTCGAGAGCTCCAAGCTTCGCATTTTCCATCTTCCCGTCGGAGGCCATCGATCCCGATTTGTCGAGCACAAGGGCGACAGCCAGCGGTGCTCGAACCGTTTCTCTTTTGGCATATGGACGAACAAGCGCCCTCACGACAACCTTCCTCGCTTCTCCGGTCCGCACGACCGGAGTATCCGCATCGACTTCGAAGACCACCGTTTCTTTCTGTTCCGCAAACACGGCTCCGGCGCCGAAAAGAACCACCGCGCACACCCCCAAAACCAGCAACAGGACTCCACTCTTTTTCAACAACATCTTCACCACCTCCTAATCCGAAGGATACAGCGAAGAAACGGGCGGAATGTCATCGCTCCGTCAAGCGGATGTCACAAAAATGTAAAAAGCATCAGAGTTTCCCCACGGGCGCCATGTAGAGAACGAACTCATTCTCTCCGTCCACGCCGACCAGGGCGTCGGCGAGCTCCTGGTCGTATGCGGCGATGGCGCACGTTCCCGCGTCGACGGCTTCGCAGGCGAGATAGAGGTTCTGGCAGACATGCCCCGCGTCGAGCGCGATCACCTTCACCGACGCCTCGGAGTAACGCCATTCCGTACGTTCGGGAATCGCCGTCCAGAGGAACGAGACCGCGCATTTCCCGGCGAACGGCTGATTGTGCGCCGCTCTGCTCATCCTCGATTCCAGTTCAGCCGGACATCCAAGCGGAAGAAGGGCGCGCTCGAAAGGGAGATACCTGTAGATCCCCTTCTGGAGCGTTTCCACTCGGAAAACAGCAAGGTACGTCTCGAACGGATGGCGGCATCCCGCGGAGGGAACCGTGCGGTAGGAGCGGACGGGGTCGTGTGCTCCCCGGACTCCCTGCGTCGCCCACAACAGAAAGCTCAACTCTTGAAGGCTCAGAGACTTCGACGAGTATTTTCTGTGGGATCTGCGGCGACGGATGGCCTCCGCCACGGAGATATTCCCGAGGACAGCCGCCTCATCCGGTCCGGGCAGCGGAATGATACAGCCCCCCTCCGGGCGCGGTTTCTGCACAGGAGGCGGCGGATACCCAAGATTCTGCTGCGTCTGCGAAAAATCGACCGATGCGCGCACCGTATCCTTTAAAAACCAGCGACAGTCTTCCTTTTTCATTCTCATCATTCCTCTCCGGCAGCACTCTGAAAACATGCGGAGATCGCAGTTCCGGGCGCCCCTTCACTTCTTGATTATATACTGCGGCGGTTCAGCGGCAAAACCGAAACATCAACTTCTCCGAACCATCCACGCCGACAGGCGCGCAGTCCGTGGTTGCTTGCGAATGCGTTTTCTGATAAAATGCATTGCACACAGCAAAAAATCTGCAACTTGTGCACAAGGCACATATCTTAAAATACTTGCCGTTTCCGCCTTTATTGTGCGAAGGATGCTTTCCTCGTTTCGTCCACATACCAGGCATACGCAGCTCACGAAAGGAAGTGGTTCACTCATGAGAAAAGCCGGCCGTATTCTCCTGCTCCTCCTTGTCGCGGCGCTCTTCATCGCTCTTTCCGCAACGGCCTTCATGCTCGCGGCCTCGACTGGAAGCACATCCAGAGTCCGCCTCGACTGGGCGCATATGACGAATATCAGCGCCGAACGCGTGCTCTCTCCCGCCGACAGGTCGTCGCCCCGCGCGGCAATGGAATCCTTCATGAACCATATGAAAGACGGCTACGACCGCCTGCTCAAGGCGAAAGAACTTGCCTCCATCGCTCCGGGGTTCCTCCATCACCCACCCGAGGCGATGGAGGAGGCTGGACGCGCCCTGTATAACTTTGAACGCGCCATGCACGTCCTCGACCTCTCGCGAATCCCCCAGGTCGTCCGCCTTCAGAACGCACGGGAAAGCATTCTTCTCTTGAAGGAGATTCTCGATCGGGTGGGAATCCCCCGGTACGACCAGATTCCCGGAGCCAAGGAAGTCGAGGAACAGGGGTTGGTCCGATGGACCATTCCGAAAACCGAAATACGCCTGCATCGGGTGGATTCCGGGATCGACGAGGGGCGATGGCTGGTCACTCCGGCCTCGGTGGCCGAACTGGGACGTTCTTACCGCAGGGTACGCCATCTGCCGTACCTTCCGGGAGCAACCGAAAACGCTTATGAATACTACACAGCCTCTCCGGGCGCTTTCTTTCCTCCCAAGTGGGCCTACTCCATTCCGGCGTGGCTGACGCATCGCATCCACGGGCAGGCGCTCTGGCAGTGGGCTCTTCTCATCTCCTCCGCCATCCTGTTCACGTTTCTGTTGTGGGCCGTCCGGAAACTGAGCTTTAAAATCTCGGAGGGCAGGTCGCCTGTCGTCAAGCAAGTTTTAAAGTTGACCGCGCCGTTTTCGCTCGCTCTCGGAGCGATCGCCATGGTCTGGGTTATCGAAAAACAGATCAACATCACCGGAACGCTCTACCTTCTGCTGATCAATGTGCTCACAGCCGTCGAGTGGGTCGGCTGGACATGGGTGGTTGTCCGCGCCGGGGAACTGCTCGCCGAGCTCATTATTCTCTCGCCCAAAATCGAATCGGGAAGCGTCGACGCCAGCCTTGTCCGCACGCTCAGCCGGCTCGCGAGCATCGGCGCAGGCATCGGCATTTTGATGTTCGGAGCTTCCGAACTCGGCGTTCCGTTGATGACCCTCATCACCGGATTCGGAGTCGCCGGTTTGGCCGTCTCGCTGGCGGCCCGACCAACACTTGAGAACATCATCGGAGGCCTCATTCTCTTCACCGACCGTTCGGTCAAGGTCGGCGAGTTCTGCCGTTTCGGCGACAAGGCGGGAACCGTGCTTCACATCGGATTGCGGAGCACGAAAATCGAGGCGCTCGATCAGACCGTGATCTCCATCCCGAACGCCGACTTCTCGCAGATGCAGATCACGAACGTCAGCCGCAGGAGCAAAGCGCTGCTGCAAAAAACCATCAATCTCCGCTACGAAACGACGCGCGACCAGCTCCGATGGATACTGGCCTCGATTCGGGACGTCCTCCATGCGCATCCGAAGATCTACGCCGACCCTGCGCCCTTCGCCCGGTTCGAGGGCTTCGGAGAATCCTCGCTCGACGTGCTCATCTTCGCCTACGTCAAGACGAAGAAGTGGTCCGAGCTGATGGCGATCCAGGAGGACATTCTCTTCCGCGTCGGCGAAATCGTCGAGAAGTCCGGCTCCGGCTTCGCCTTCCCCTCCACCACGGCCTACATCGCGAAGGACGACGGACTGAACAGGGAGAAGGGCGCCGCCGTCGAGAAAGAGGTGCAACAGTGGCGCGAGGAAGACGCGTACCCGTTCCCCGACACGCCGCTTGAGCGGATGTCCACGCTTCTAGGAACCATCGAGTATCCTCCCAAAGCCTAAGATATCACCTTCTCGAAACGGCCCTGATCGCACGGGCCGTTTCGTCGGGCGCTCACCGGAGAGGAAAATGCGTGCAAATCGCGCTTGCTTCATGACCGCGTCGTTGCCGGCAATGCACCGCTTTCGAAAGAATACCCTGTGAAAAGAGGATGATCATCCGATGAAATTTTTCCGTTTCCTTTCGACTCGTATCCTGTTTTTCGCGCTGTGCATTCTTCTGGGGAGCGCTTTTTTACTGGCTGCATCGACGGATTCCTCCTCGCGTCTCCGCCTCGACTGGGCGGATATGGCGCATATCAGCGCCGGAAGAGTGCTCGCCCCGGCGGACAGATCTTCGCCACGAGCGACGATGGAGTCCTTCATACACCACATGAATTCCGGCCATCGGCGCTTGCGGAAGGCCGTCGAGATCTCCGCCGCCGACCCGAGTTTTTTCCATCATCCGCAGGAAGCGCTCGAAGAGGCCGGCCGGGCTCTCTATGATTATGAACGCGCCATGCACTGCCTTGACTTCTCCGCCATTCCCCAGCTCGTACGCCTTCAGGAAGCGCGTGAAAGCGTGCTGCTCTTAAAGGAGATACTGGACCGCGTCGGGATTCCGCGCTACGACCAGATACCCGGAGCCGGAGAGGTTGCTGAACGGAAGCTCGTCCACTGGACGATTCCGAAGACGGAAATACGCCTGTATCGCCTGTCTTCAGGCGAAGAGGAGGGAAACTGGGTCGTCCACCCCGAGTCGGTAGCCGAACTGGAACGCGCGTACCGCAGAGTGCGGCATCTTCCGTATCTGCCCGGCGCAACCGAGAATGCGTACCATCAATTCATCACCACCCCGGGATCGTTTTTCCCTCCCAAGTGGGTGCAGCGACTCCCCGAGTGGTCCACCGCCCTTGTCTATGAACAAACTCTCTGGCAGTGGATCGCTTTGTTCATCTGGCATCTGTTCTTCATCGCGGCCTTGGCGGGCGTCTGGATGCTCTGCCGGAAACTCGCCGAACGATCGACTCCTTTCCTCGGCCAGGCGCTCCGGATCATCCCTCCCGTCGCGCTCGCTCTCGGGACGTTGCTCATGGGCTTCCTCATAGAATCGAGGCTGAACATCACAGGGGCGCTCTACCTCTCGTTGAGAAACATCTTCGCCGTAATTCAGCTCATAGGGTGGGCGTGGCTGAGCGTCCGCCTGGCGGAACTGATCGGCGAGACGCTCATTCTATCCCCCCGTATCGACCCCTCCGGAGTCAACGCGAGCCTTGTCAGGACGATCGGCAAGCTCCTCGGCATCGCAGCGGCGACGGGCGTGATCATGTACGGAGCCTCGGAAATGGGCTTCTCGCTCGCCACGATCCTTACAGGATTCGGAGTCGCCGGTTTGGCCGTCTCGCTGGCGGCCCAGCCTACCATCGAGAACATTATCGGCGGCATCATCCTCTTCAGCGATCAATCGGTCAGGGCGGGCGAGTTCTGCCGCTTCGGCGACAAGGCGGGAACCGTGCTCTCAATCGATCTCCGAACCACGAAGCTCGAGGCGCTTGATCAAACCGTCATTTCAATTCCGAACGCCCATCTTGCAAAGATGCAGATCACGAACGTCAGCCGCCGGAGCAAATCTCTGCTGCAAAAAACCATCAACCTCCGCTACGAAACGACGCGCGACCAGCTCCGATGGATACTGGCCTCGATTCGGGACGTGCTCCACGCGCATCCGAAGATCTACGCGGATCCGGCCCCCTTCGCCCGATTCGAGAGCTTCGGGAAATCCTCTCTCGACGTGCTCATCTTCGCCTACGTCAAGACGAAGAAGTGGTCCGAGCTGATGGCGATCCAGGAGGACATTCTCTTCCGCGTCGGCGAGATCGTCGAGAAGTCCGGCTCCGGCTTCGCCTTCCCCTCGACAACGGTGTACACGGCGAAAGACGACGGCCTCGACAAAGAGAAGGGCGCAGCCGTCGAAAAAGAGGTGCGGCAGTGGCGCGAGGAGGGCGCGTATCCGTTCCCCGACACGCCGCTGGAACGAATCTCGACGCTCCTTGGAACCGTAGACTACCCTCCGAAACTCTAGCCACCTCAAGGGCCGCGCCGGTCCGGCGGATTCGCCCGTACGGCGCGGGCCCTCCTCGAACCGTCCCGCCAAAAACTTGTTGCCGCACGAACACACTGCCTCGTCACAGAGGAAATGATTCTCTGTTGCAAAAATATACTCTTTTTGGTAGAGTACCGGTGAAAAGCAAAGAGTCCATTTTTTCAAAACAGGCAGCCGAAAAGAAGAGAGGGGGAATGCGTCGGTTTCTTCGGACGGAGCGTCTGCAATTCGCGTTCGGCAGTCCTCCGCCCCCCGAAGGAATTCTGGTTTTCTCCGGAGGGCGAAGTGTTCAGGGTACCGGAAAAACTTGAAACGGAGGTCAAAAAATGTTCATTCGCTTGTCAAAGAAAAGAGCGCTTCTTGTTCTCTTTCTCGGTACGTTGCTTGCAGGCTTCTTTCTCTTCGTAGGATCGGCCGCCGCCGAACCCACGCTTCTTGAAATCTACGACATCCTCAAGACGAAGGAGTTCGTCGACCTGACGCACACCTTCGACACGGAAATTCCGCACTGGCCGGGATTCCCGAAGGAGAAACGCGAGACGATCTACTGGTACGACAAGGGCGTCGGCACGATGGGCTACGGCTTCTTCGCCCAGGTATTCTGCCATGTCGGCCAGTGGGGAACGCACGTGGACGCTCCCGCTCACTTCGTCCAAGGAACCAGAACTCTCGACCGGATCGACGTGAAGGAGATGCTGCTTCCCCTCGTGGTGATCGACGTGCACGAAAAGGCGGCGGCGAATCCGGACTACGCCCTCGTGCTCGACGACGTTAAGGAGTGGGAGAAGAAGTACGGCCCCGTCCCCGAGGGAGCATTCGTCGCGATGCGCACCGACTGGTCGAAGAAATGGCCGGACGCTGCGGCGATGCGGAACGCGGACGAGGCGGGAACGGCTCACTACCCCGGCTGGGGTCTTGATGCCCTCAAATACCTTTACGAGGAACGGAAGATCACCGCTTCCGGGCATGAACCCACGGACACGGATCCGGGGGTGTCGACCTCGAAGGGCGACTATACCTGCGAGGCGTACATACTGGGGCAGGATAAGTATCAGATCGAGCTCCTGGCGAATCTGGACAAGGTTCCCGAACACGGCGCGATCGTGGTGGTCGCCTTCCCGAAGCCCTTTTTCGGCTCGGGATTCCCCGCGAGAGTCTTCGCTATTCTCCCCTAAGCTCGGGAAACGGAAACAAAACGGACGTCCCTCTCTTTCCGGGGACGCCCGTTTTTTATTTGACACTCCGTACCCGGCCCGAACTATATCCGACGCGCACCATCTCCGGCGACGCTCCTGAAGAAGGAGCAGTCGTAGCCGATATATCGCCTGTATCGCTCTCCTACAAAACGAGTGAACGCATCCACCCCGTCGCTCCGGACAATGGCAAGCGCGCTTCCTCCGAACCCGGCGCCGGTCATCCGTGCGCCGAGGCACTCGCCGCTCTGCCACGAAAGTTCGGCAAGGCAGTCGAGCTCTCTTCCCGTGGTTTCGTAGTCGAACTGCAACGACACATGCGATTCGTTGAGCAGACGGCCGAACTCGTCGATTTTTCCCGATTCCAAGGCAGCGACGGCTGAAAGCACCCTCGCGTTCTCGAAAACGGCGTGCCGCGCCCGCCGCCGGCAGACCGGGTCGGCGACCGCGTCCGCCATATCTTCGAATTCCTGCGGAGAAAGGCCCCCGAGGCTCCCGATCCGGGCGCCGCTCTTTTGCAGATCCGCGAGCGCACGGTCGCACTCGCTCCTCCGCTCGTTATACTTCGACTCGACGAGCGCCCTGCTCTTGTTCGTGTTCATCACCACGATCTCGTACTCCCCGAGTTCAAGGGGGACATAGCGCCGTTCGAGCGTCGCGCAGTCGAGGAAGAGCGCCGTTCCGGCGCGTCCCAGCGCAACGGCGAACTGGTCCATGATGCCGCTGTTCACGCCGATGAACCTGTTCTCGACATCTTTGCAGAGCAACGCCATCCCGACGCGCCCCGCCTCGTCCTCCAGTCCGAGGGAGAAGAGAGAGGAGAGCATAATCGCGGTCGCCATCTCGACCGACGCAGAGGAAGAGAGTCCCGCTCCGGAGGGCATGTCTCCATGAACGACCATATCGAAGCCGGAGTCGACAGTGAGGCCGTTTTCCCGGAACGCTTTCACGACTCCTTTGGGGTAGTTCGCCCACCCGTGCCTGGGATCGTTCGCTATCTCATCCAAATCGAACCGGACAGTTCCGTATTCGGGAAAGTTCTCCGAATAGCAGCGCACCGTACCGTCGGGCCGTTTTCGGGCCACAATGTACGTGCCGAAGGTCAGCGCGCACGGAAGTACGTGCCCCCCGTTATAGTCCGTATGTTCTCCGATAAGGTTTACTCTTCCGGGGGCGAAGAAGAATTCCGCCCCCCCGGAAGAACCGTATATCTTTTCAAAAAGAGTCAGAGCGCATCGTGCATCCATAAGCATTCCGTGCGCGGCCGTTACTTCTTCGCGATGTACTTTCTGATGTCGAAGGAGACCGCCGCCACGATGATGAGTCCCTTGACGATGAGCTGCCAGTACGGATTCACGCCGATGAAGGTCAGCCCGTAGTTGATGACGCCGAAGATCAGCACGCCCGCGAGCACGCCGGGAGGCGGCGATCGCATCGAGTTCGTACATGTTTCCGTAGTTGTTGGTGGCGCCGCCGGAGAGAGGACGAACGAGGTTCGTTATCCCAAGTGCCTGCTCTGCGCCGAGAACGCCGGTTACCAGGGACGCCCCGGACACCCGGAGCGCAGCAACCACCGCATCGTTCCGCTCGAACTGTCGGGCGAGCGATGGTACATGCAATTCTCCCCGTTTGTCTACTACCACCACCACTGCATCGTCTTCT
>Ga0334884_1005050_pt1 | contig 12938 bp, 10 predicted proteins | sample GraSluR1_MG_7_FD_207215 | JGI IMG/M metagenome (GOLD analysis project Ga0334884, IMG submission 207215) | Sludge microbial communities from methane-producing bioreactor in Wageningen University, Netherlands - Granular Sludge_12_05 R1 | ecosystem: Engineered > Bioreactor > Anaerobic >...
GACCATTACACTCTGTTGTCATAAGACTGCTCCTTGTCTTTGGGATAACCTCCTTGTACAAACGACGTTATACCAAAAAGAGCAGTCTTTTTCAATTCATCGGTGAGAAATGCGGGTTAGTGCCTTCAAGGTTGGCCATGCCCAATACCGCCGCCCGCAAATCTGCTCCCCAGAGGTCAGCGTTCGCCAGTTTTGCCCAATGGAGGTTGGCACCTTGCAGGTTCGCCTCGTGGAGGCTTGTCTGCCGTAGGTTTGCCTTATGCAGGTTGGCCCCTTCCAAGTGTGCACTCTGCAGGTTTGCGTTCGATATGTTAGCGAGATAGAGATTTGCGGCTCGCAGGTTTGCGTGAAAGAGGTTTACTGCTTGCAGGTTGGTTTCGCTGAAATCCACGCCAGTCAAACTGGCCTGTGAAAGTTTGCTTTCGCTCAGATCTGGGTGTACCGCCTTATGCGCAATGCGCCATGTATTCCATGCCGAAACGCCCTCGGTTAGCTTGGTCATGTGTTCTGGATTTGCCATTGATCACTCCCGCATAACCCGAGAATATAGCACTTGCAGATCAGAGTTTCAAGTAAATAGGATTTGCGGGATCGTTGTGAGCCAAATCATAGTCATTTGGGGTTATAGACCAAGTGAAAGTGCACTGCGTTTGGGTGGCGAGCGCGCGGGAAGGACGCCATGCCCTTATCTTATGCATTAAAATAATGTAAACTTCTGCAATATTTGCATTGACATGCTGTCATTTTTATGCATAGTGTGCATGGATTAGCAGCGACCATAGCGCAGAAAAGGAGATTTCAATGGAAGATTCAATGAGGGGTACGTTGTGCCGGCTTCGTCAAGCATCCGGCAAGTCGCAGGCGGAAGTGGCGGAGAGGCTGTCCGCCAGCAGTGCAAGTAGGATTTCTCGCCTAGAATCCGGTGAGCTTCGGCTATCCCTCGACGAAGCTAAGAACTTAGCCAAGGCGATTGGCACAGAGGATGCGAATGAGTACGCCGAGTATTTGGGCCAACAATGGTGCTTGCTTGAGCGGCCGGGGTTTGAACACGTGAACCGTCGCTCGTTGTGGCAAGCCGAGCAGGCGTTACAGCGACTGAAGGCCCTTGAAGACGACCCGGACCTCAAGAACGTGCTGCTCAAGCAGGTGCTATCCTGCCGCGAGGCCTTGATCCGCACGGCTCGTTTTCTGCGGAGTACGGAGCACCCGATCGCGATCGTCGGCAGCCCAGGTGTCGGCAAGACGACTCTAATCTGCGCCTTAGCCAACCTTCGGGACGAGAGCTCGCGTGAAAGTGACCTTGAACACCAAATGGTTCTGCAGACCGGCGGCGGCAGAACTACCATCTGTGAAGTACATGTGCGGTGCGGGCGTGAATACGCCATCACAGTCGATCCATGCTCCGACGAGGAGATGCGGCAGTTCGTCAGCGAATTCTGCGATCATGTCGCCAAACTCGCAAGCGACCATCCAGCCAACCCGACCGAGGGTGTCGCGCTCAGTGCCGAGATCGACCGTGCGCTGCGAAACATGACCGACCTGACAGTTAAGCGTGTCAAAACAGCGGACGGGAAGGTGAATCGGGAGGACCCGGCAAGAGCCTTGGCGATAGTGTTTGCAAACAGGGAAGACCTTCAAACGCAGGTCTTTACTCGCTTGGAACTGCCTCGGAGACGGCGAACCTCAATCAGCTACCCCCGGGACTCCAGTATTGCTGGATTACAGTGGCTTTCCCGGACGTTTGCCGAAGTCAACTACGGTCGCCATCCTGAGTTCGCGCTGCCGCGCCGGATCGAGGTCAGCCTTCCTGACCGCATCTTGGGAGAAGAGCGATATGAATTGCGTCTCATCGACACACGAGGTGTGGATGAACCAAAAGCGCCCCGGCGGGATCTGCAAGCCTATCTGGACGACGAGACAGCGATCATCGTGTTCTGCTCGAGCTTTAAGGATTCACCGGATGCGGCCATGCTCGACGTGATCGATCGCGCCATACAAAGCGGCCTACGTGAAGCGGTCGCTGAAAGATCGGTCTTTATTGTACTGCCCCAAGGCGGTGAGGAGGCCAAGGTTCGGGACCAAGAGGGCCATTTGGCGAATAGCGCCGAAGATGGTCGGATGATCAAGGAGGAGCAGATCAGGGGCACTTTCACCCGACTGGGTATTCCCGACCTTCGTGTGGAGTTCACTGATGTCACCGTCCACACCGACTGCACGCAATTGCAGGACGCACTTATCGACACCATAGTTGCCCTTAGGGAGAAGGCTGTAAATCGCGTCACCTTGTTGGTGAGTACGGTAGATCACCTGATTGCCAATCGGGAAAGTGAAGCAGTTCGCGCCGCCTTCGAGGCGGTGGCCCGTCGCGTTCAGGTCTGGACGGAAGCGAATGAAGTCATCACTGATGGCGAACCGCACGTTGAGAGGGCACTCTTGGCTGACATGGCTGCTCTGCGCTATCCAGCAAGCCTGCGCGCCTCGGTAAACAGGCGAGGCGACTGGTACAACTTCGACTATTGGCACGGTTTGGGATATGGGTCGCGTCGCGAAGCAGTGGCCCGGACGGAGAAGCAGATTGCGGAGTTGAAGTCCATCCTCAAGAACCTGGCGGAAGACGATGGGCTTGCGGACGCGCGTGGTTTCATCAGGCACCTGATCACCGAATGCGACGCATCTGCTAATGAGTTCTTCCAAGACATTCAAGCCGTAGGGGAAGCGGCCTTTGGTGAGCAGCTTCGTGACGATGACAAGTATTGGCACCGGTGCAGGAACCGTTGGGGTGCCGGACGGGGCTACAAGATGGAAGTCAGCCAATGGACTGACAACTGGTTTTCTGAGGAGTGTCGCGCGGAACGACGGCAGTTCATCGAGGCAGAACTCCAGAGACGTTGGCGCGATGTAGTTCAGGGCTTTAGATCGCGAGTCGCCTCGGCGGCTCCAACAGATGCACCTGCCGAGCTATTGTAGAATGCTGCCTTCTTGGCGAAGCGCTTGCAGGATGCTGGGGCGGCGACGGTGATGCCTTTGGCGTCGCCGATCGGGTCGAACCAGGGGCTGCGGACGCGGGCGGCGATTGAGATTATTATTTAGCAGGCGGGGGTGCGGGTTTGCTGCGAGAGGAAGTGAGTTGCTGGATGTGGTGGGATTGGTGGGGCGATTGACCTTATTGACCGTATTGACCTTATTGACTTCATTGACCTTATTGACATTGTTGGCGATGGGGCGCGGCGTGTGGAGTTTTTGGCGCGGTGCTAGGACGGCCCCTAGTTGTCTGAAGGTTATATATAGCGGTCACGCTTGGCGTACTGTTTTTATGTGGGGCGTTTCGGGCGGCGGTTGAGGCGGGGCGGGGGGGGTGGACGGACACGGACGGACGGGGACGGACAGGGACGGGGCACGTGCGGACGGGTGGAGGGGAGGGGGCTGTTATTGGGAAGCGGGGGCGGTGGAGGTTAGCCAGTTGTTGGCGAGGATTGCCAGGTCGGTCAGGTCTACGCGGCAGTCTCTGTTGAGGTCGCCGGGGGGATACGGGTGGGCAGGGTCGCCGCATTGGGGCTTTCCGCCCTCTACGTGCACGGTGCCGGCGAAGGCGTTGAGGAGTACAGTGACGGTCTCGAAACCGGGTGCGGTTTCGACTCTCATGGGGGAAGTACTTGTTGACCGGCCATCGAGGCCGATGGTATCCCATGCTCCTGTTACGACCGGCTTGAGTTCATGATTGCCCGGGTGCAATGTGAGAGTGAGCATGTAGATGCCGCCGCCCAGAGGCGTCATTGCCGCGGCCGGGTCGGAGTTCGACCAGTTGTTGAAGCTGCCGGCGACGGTCCACGCGGCGGGGTCGGTGCTGACGGCGATACGGTTCTGCGCGGGCTGCCAGCCGTCATTGGCGACATTTGTGTTGAAGGTAACGGTGACGCTGCCGGAGGGGTCGGTGTGCAGCCAGCTATTTGCGGCGGGACGGCTCCAGGACCATGAGCCCTGGGTGACTTTGAACTCATGTCTTCCGGGGGGGAGGTTGGTGAGCTTTGCGGTATAGACACCGCTGACGATTTCGGTCATCGGTGTGGCCGCAGGGTCCCAGCCGTTAAACGAACCGGCCAAGAAGTATTCCGCGTTCACCGGGGCAACAATCGCCACGGCGACCACCAACATGCATAGTGACTTCTGCATTTCTCGTCCTCTTATGAGAAAGAAGCCGACTGGCGTCGGCATTATTTCAATATTGTAAAGAAAATGACCTTTCGTGTCAAGAAAAATAAGCGATGGCGGGATGACGTATGGATGTGTTTTTATTTTTGTGAAAATTTTAGAATGTTGCATGATTTTGGTGGTATGGGGCGTCTATTAGGTGGAGGCGGTGCTGTTTAGTGGTTTTAAGGGAGGAGTAAGGTGTGTTTTGGTGCGTGGTTTTGGTATTGATTTGGTGTGGATTTGCGGGGTTGTTTGCCGGGGATATTGGGTGGCGAAGGGGGTTGGTGTGTGGTAGAGTGGGGTGCAGGGGAAATCGGAACGCGAAATGGGGTGGGGCGGGAGAATTCGGGAAACCAGGGCGACGGGCAGGCGTGATAAGTAGTATGGGCGAGATAAAGGATATACTTCGGGAACGGCGGTTGGACGGGAACCGTGAGGGTTGGGTTTCTGCGCTGGATGGGGTTCGCGAGGAGGACGTGGCGGGAGCGCTCGAGAAGGCGGAGGGGCGGTATTCCGTTGAGCGGCTGGTTACTTTTTTGTCGCCGGCGGCGGGTTATTATCTGGAGGAGATGGCTCGGGCGGCTCAGGAGCTGACGGTTCGGCGGTTCGGGCGGGGGATCGGGCTTTATGCGCCTTTGTACGTTTCGAATCATTGTGTGAATCGGTGCGTTTACTGCGGGTACAATGCTTCGCATGATATTCCTCGGCGGCGTTTGAGCGTTGACGAGGCGGAGGCTGAGGCGGATGTGATCGCGGGGGAGGGCTTTCGGCATATCCTGTTGGTTAGCGGTGAGGATGCGTCACATGTTACGGTGGGGCATTTGTGCGAGCTGGCGGGGCGGCTTCGGCGGCGATTTGCGTCGATATCGGTCGAGGTGGAGGCGATGGGGCGTGAGGATTATGCTCGATTGGCGGCGGCGGGGGTTGACGGGGTTACGCTGTACCAGGAGACATACAATCGGGGGACTTACGGGGAGGTGCATCCGGCTGGGCCGAAGCGGGATTATGAGTGGCGGCTGGGGGCGCATGATCGTGCGGGTCAGGCTGGTATGCGGCGATTGGGGGTTGGGGTATTGTTGGGCCTGGCGGACTGGCGGGTGGAGGCGTTGGCGCTTGGTGAACATGCGGCTTATTTGATGAAGCGATACTGGCGGAGTGCGGTTTCGTTTTCGTTTCCTCGGCTTCGGCCCGCGAGCGAGGTGGCGGGTGATTTTGGGCACCTGGTGGAGGATCGTGAGCTGGTGCAGATGATGCTGGCTTTGCGGCTTTGCTTTGCGGACGCGGGGATTGTATTGTCGACTCGGGAGCGTGCGGGGCTGCGGGATAATGTGGCGGGGCTTTGCGTTACGATGATGAGTGCGGGTTCGAAGACGAACCCGGGGGGATATGGCTGCGATACCGGTTCTGGTGAGCAGTTTTCGGTTGACGATCGGCGGAGCGCGGGGGAGGTTGCGGCGGTGATTCGTGCGGCTGGTCGGGAGGCGGTTTGGAAGGACTGGGACGCGGCTTTTGCGGGGGAGTAGCGTTTAGCCAGCTGGGCGTGCGTCGAGTATGGAGGAGATTTTGTCGAGGAGGGTCTGATAGTCGAAGGGCTTTGTGATGAATGCGTCTGCGCCTGCGCGTAGAGCTGAGGCGAGGGTGGCTTCGTCGGCGAGGGCTGTTACGAGTATGACGGGGATGCTGCGTGTTGACTCGGAGCGGCGGAGCTTGCGCATAGCGGTTAGGCCGTCCATGTGGGGCATGACGTTGTCGAGCAGGATGATGTCGGGCAGTTCGGATGCGGCGAGGTCGAGGCACTCGCGTCCGTTTGCGGCGGTGAGGACGTTGTAGCCGTTTAGCCGGAGGCTTCGGCCGACGATGGCGGCCATATCGGGCTCGTCGTCGACGAGGAGGATTGTTGCAGTGCTTATGCGGGTCTTCATGTTTCTCCCTGCGTTTTTTTCTTAACCATGTTGTTTTAGTTCGGGCGTGGTACAGTTGTTCGACATTTGTGAATTTAGATTGATTTTTGTTGATATGGCGGCGGGGGTCATTCAGGCCTCCGAAGAGTCGTTGTGCTGGAGCGTTCGGGCGGCGTGCAGTTTGGCGGCGACGGCGGGGAGGCTTACGTGGAAGCAGCTTCCCTGGCCGGGTTCGGATTCGACGCTTATTTGTCCTTCGAGGCGGTCGATGATGCGTGCAACGATTGAGAGGCCGAGGCCGCGTCCAGTATCGGGGGCGGGGGGCAGCACGTCGAAGAGGTTCTTCTGGCGTTCGGGTTCGATGCCGATGCCGTTGTCTCGGACGGAATAGACGACCATGTCGCGGCGGGTTGATGCGGAGACCGAGATTCGGCCGGGCCGCTGGGGGTCGAGATTTCGGAGGGCGTTGGACAGGAGGTGGATGAAGATCTGCTTGGTCCATCCGTAATCCGCTCGGCAGGGGGGCAGGGGATCAATTTGGAGTTGTGCCTGGGTGCTGGTGATGGTCTCGGTGAGGGCGGAGCAGACTTCGGCGAGGATTTTGTCCATGTCGAGCGTTTCGAGGTTGAGTGGGCGCTGTTCGGCGGCGGTGAGTTGTGCTACGCCGTCGAGGAGTCTGCGCATGTCGTGTACGGCGGCGTCGATGTAGCCGACGTCGGATCCTGCACCGGTTTTGAGGAGCGTCGTAAGGTGCTGCTTTTCGGCGGGGTCGATGGGTTCTGCTTCGAGGAGCTGGCGGATTTCGTCGACGAGGGAGGCGAGTTCGGCGGTGAAGGTTTCGACGGCCATCAGGTGCGGTCCGAAGTGGTTGCGTATGATGATGCTGAATCGTTCGAGCTGCCTTTCCTTTGCGGCGACTTTTTCGCGCAGCCGTTTGCACTGGTCGTCGGCGAGCCTTCGTTCGGTTACGTCGAGGATTATTCCGACGACGCGCAGGGGCTGTTTGTCGGGCGTGCGGTCGATGACGGCGGCTTTGGTGAGGACCCATCGGGAGGCGTCGCCCTGGGCGGGCGTTCGGAACTCTTCGGCAAAGGAACCTTCACCTCGCTGGAGGTGTTCATTGATTCTGGCGACGACGTCGTCGCGGTCGTCGGGGTGCAGCAGGTCGATCCACGTCCAGGAGGATGCTGCGATTCCGTCGGGTTCGTAGCCGAGCATTCGGTAGAATCGGGGCGTCATTCGGATCTGTCCGGTTCTGACGTTCCAGTCCCATGCTCCGTCGCTGACGGCGTCGAGTATGCGTCGGAGTCGCGTTTCGCCGGCAGCGAGAGTTTCTTCGGCGAGTTTTCTGACCATGCTGTCGTTTCGTCTTCTGACGGCCTGTGGCAGGACAACGGGGAGAAGCTGGAAGTATCCCTGGTCGGGGTCCTTGATGAGGTAGTCGTCGACACCGGCTTTGAGGGCTTCGACGGCGAGGTCTTCGCTGCCGGAGCCGGTTAGCATGACGAGCGCGACGGGTATTTCGAGTCGGAGGACTTCGCGGCAGAGTTCCAGGCCGTTCATTCCGCCGAGACGGTAGTCGGTAACGACGAGGTCGAAGAGTTCGCCCTCCCTGACGAGTCGCTGGAGGGCGGTGGCGGCGTTTGTTTCATGCTCGATGCGGGCGGGGACGTCGGATTTGTCGAATGCTCGCTGGAAGGCGGCGTAGTCGTGAATGCTGTCGTCGACGAGCAGTATGCTAAGCGGTTTGCGATATTGCTGATTGTCCATTTGAGGGCTTCCTAATTAGTGAACGCGTTGGGTATCGCGGGGTTTTCATTGGTGCTGATGTCTCCTTGGCGGGAGAGTGACGTAGAAGGTTGTGCCTTTTCCGGGCTGCGAATCGAGAGTGACGTCTCCGTCGAGCACCGTTACGGCCTTTTTGACGAGGGACAGGCCGATTCCGGTTCCTTCGTATTCTTCGGGATTGTGCAGGCGTTCGAAGGGGTCGAAGACTCTGTCGCAGAATCGCGGGTCGATGCCGATGCCGTTGTCTTTGAGCTGAAACTGTATGTGTCCATTGGGGACGGTGCGCCAGGCGATTTCGACTTGCTTTGGAGTCGAAGAGTTGAACTTGAGTGCATTTGTGACGAGATTCTGGAAGATGTGCAGCAGGAGCACTCGCGGGGCTTCGATTTGTGGCCATTCGTCGGGGGTAATGATTTGGGCGTCTTTCGGGAGGGCGGGGTTTCGTCGGATTTCGTCGAAGAGTTCGGCGAGATCGACATCGCCCGAGGGCAGGTCGCGGGTGCTGAGGCGTCCGAGTTTGAGGAGATCGAGGATCATCTGATCGGCTTCCCTGACGGCGGCGTGGAGGGCGTCGAGGTATTGCCTTTGGCGGGGGGGGAGGTCGGCGGCGACGTCTTCGCGGAGGAAATCGACGTAGTTGCGGATGGCGCGCAGGGGGGCTCTCAGGTCGTGGGAGATTGCGCTGGTGTAGGCGGCGAGCTGGTCGTTGAGGGCTTCCATTCGGCGGGCATGGATGCGTACAGAGTTTTCGGCCTTCTTGCGGAGTGTGATATCTATGACCGATGCGAGGACGAGAAGCCGGTCATGCAGTCGGAAGGGGCTTAGGCCTACTTCGACGGGGAACTCGCGGTTGTCGCTTGTGAGGCCGAAGAGGTCTCTTCCCTGGCCCATTGCTCTTGCGGCGGGTTCCTTCATGAAGTCCTGTCGATAGCGGACGTGGCGGTCGCGGAAGCGGGCGGGGATGAGGTTTTCGACGGTCATGCCCGTCATGTCGCCGGGATCGTAACGGAACATGTCGGCCATCGTGCGGTTGACGTAGAGGATGCGTCCGTCGGCGTCGACAACGGCGAGCCCGTTTGGGGCAGCCTGAAGGACGCGATCCAGGAACTCTGGCGCGTCGAGGAGCATGTCGACCGAACCTGGTGCATCTGTCTGATTCATTTCGTTACTCTACTGGTCTCGCGGTTTGTGTCTTCTTTCGACTATGGGCAACGCGAAGTGGATTGTTGCGCCGCGGCCGAGTTCGGATTCGGCCCATATCTGTCCATGGTGGCGTTTTATGATCTGTTTGGAGATTGCCAGTCCGAGTCCGGAGCCCTGGTTTCTGCGTCTTCCGAGCTGTTCGAACTCGTGGAAGAGCCTTGGGAGGTTTTTGCTTTCGATGCCGGGTCCGGTGTCGCTGACGGAGACTCGCACGAGATTTCCATGCCATGCCGTTCGGATGGTTATTCGGCCGGCTTCGGTGAACTTGACGGCGTTGTCGACGATGTTGGTGAGCACCTGCGTTATGCGGTCCTTGTCGAAAGTGATTTTTGGCACTGTTGTGTCGAGGTCGGTCAGGATTTCGAGATTCTTTTCGCGTGCGACGGGGGTCATGGTATCGGCGATTTCGCGGACGAGGTCGTTGATGTCGTAGAGCCACATGGACAGCTCGATGCGCGTGCTTCTGAGTTTCTGGAAGTCGAGCAGGTCGTTGATGAGTCTGGCGAGGCGGTCGACGTTTCTTCGTGCGATGTCGAGGAGTTCGGTCTGATCTTCGTTGAGGTTTCCGACATATCCCGAGAGTACAAGTCGGAGGGCCTCTTTGATTGCGGTGAGGGGGGTTCGGACTTCGTGGGAAGCCATTGAGATGAAGTGCGAGCGGTCCTGGAGGGCTTGTTGTCGTGCTTCTTCGGATTCTTTTCTTTCCGTTACGTCATGCTTGAGTGATACGTAGTGGGTGATGTTGCCTTCGGCGTCAGTGATGGGGCTGATGGCGTTTTCCATAGTGAAGCAGGCGCCGTCCTTTCGCCTGTCGATCATTTCGCTTTTGAAAACTCTTTTGGCCTGAATGGTTCGGTACAAGTTCTCGAAGAATTCTTTTGTGTGTCGGCCGCTGTTGAGGATGCGGGGATTCTTGCCTCTTACCTCTTCGAGTGTGTACCCGGTGAGTTTGGTGAAGGCGGGATTGACCCAGACTATGGCAGCGTCCTTGTCGGTGATCATGACGGCGTCGTCGAGTGCGGCGAGCGCCTGGGCGTGCAGGATCAGATCCTGGGACGAAAGTGATTTTACATCTTCAAGCTGGGACGACATTTGGCCCCCCACCGAACAGCCTGGTTCTTCGGCGTCGAAGATTTGGCCGTTTATTCGATGCCGATCAGTCCGTTTATTGCGACATGAATAGGTCGGCAAAGGGGCGTGAGGACTTTAGCGGGTCGTGTGTGGTGTTTGTGCCGGTTTTGGGTTTTATTTTATTGGACTTATGTTTTCGGGCATTAGGCGTGCTCTTATTGGGCCGGCGGCGAGGGTTGCGAAAGCGGCTGCCGGCAGATGTGCGACGAGGTCGGGAGGACCTGCGAGGCTGGCCCGGATAAAGCTTCCGAAATCCCGTGAGGCTGTCATTCGCACGGGAAAGGCGTTTGGGGCCGGCGGTTGTGCGGCACTTTCGACGATGACGTTTTCAGGGCGGACGACGACCTTCAAATGTCCATCGAATCGGCCGGGGATTATCAGATCGACGGCGTCGACGCGGATGGTGGTGAAGTCGGCGTCCGGTAAGCGGCCTATGACTCGGGCGTCGAAGATGTTTTCACATCGCATGAACCTTGCGACAAATTCGGAGCGGGGCCTTCGGAGCAGTTCGTCGAGTGTGCCGCTCTGTTCGATTCGGCCGTCGTTGAGGATGGCGGCGCGGTCGGCGACGGAGAAGGCTTCTTCGAGGTTGTGGCTGACATGGACGACGGTGAGGCTGATTTCGGTTTGAATGCGGCGGAGCATTGCGCAGACGCTTTGCCGCATTGCTTCATCGAGGGCGCAGACGGGTTCGTCGAGGAGGAGGACCCCTGGCTGGGGCGCGAGTGCACGGGCGAGTGCGGTTCGCTGTTTTTCGCCGCCGCTCAGGCCGACGACGCGGCGGTCCAGGAGATGGGCTATGCCGAGGAGGTCGGCGGTTTTTGCGACTTTGGCGCGGAGGGCGTCGCGGTGTGCGGCGGCTGCGCGAAGTCCGAAGGCGATGTTGTCGTTCACGGTGAGGTGGGGGAAGAGGGCGTAATCCTGCGGCACGTAACCGATATTTCGTTTGCGTGGTTCTTCGCGTGTGATGTCGCGTCCGTCGATGAATACCCGGCCGGCGCGGGGCTGTTTGAGTCCGCAGAGGCATTCGAGAAGGATGCTCTTTCCGGAGCCGGGGGGTCCGAGGAGTACGAAGTATTCGTTGGGGGCCAGATCGAGGTTGACGTCGTCGAGTTGGAAGCGGCCGACGGAAAATGTCAGATGCTCGGTGCGTATCATAGGCGGAACTGTCCTCTTGTGATGAGTCGGATGGCGATGATGGCGGCCAGGGCGATGAAGATCATGAGCAGCGCGACGGCGAGTGCGGCTTCGAGATTGCCGACGGACTGTTCGAGGAAGATGGTGGAGCTGAGGACTTCGGTTCGTCCGCGGAAAGAGCCTACGAAGATCATGAGGGGTCCGAAGAGGCCGAATGCACGTGCCCAGGTAAGTATGCCGCCTGCAATGATGCCGTTTGCGGCAAGGGGCAGCGTTACGCGGCGGAAGCTTTGCAATCTGGTGCAGCCGAGGGTGAGGGCGACGTTTTCGAAGCGAGTGTCGACGTCGTCGAAGGCTGTACGTGCCGAGCGGATTGCGAAGCTTGCGGCGACGAGGAACTGGCAGAGGACGATTCCCTTGGGCTGAAAGACGAATTCGATGCCGAGGTCCTGTTGTATCCATCGTCCGGCGGCGGTCTGCGAGAAGAAGACGAGCAGCGTGAGGCCGGCGACGAGCGGGGGGAAGACGATTGGCAGGTCGATGAAAGCGTCGATAACGGGGCGGGCGAAGACTCGTCGGCGGCTGAGTATGTAACCCATAGGCACGGCGAAGAGCAGGGAGACGGCGGTTGCGGTGCAGCTTGTCCATATGCTCATCCACAAGGCGTGGCGAATGGCGGGGGATGAGACGACATGGCGGACGGCGTCGGCGTCGACATAGAGGGCGTCGGCGATGATGAGGGTTGCGATGAACACGACGAAGGCGATTACGGCGGCGGCGCAGAAGGCAGTGAAAAGGCGATCGCCCGGGGCGCTGCGCGGTGCTGCGGCGCGGCTTTGGGGGAAGGGCTTTGGGGCAGATTTGTCAGGCTGTGCCGGCATGGGGGGCTTTCAGTACAGGAATAGTATTCTGGCCTCTCAGTTGTGAATGTTGTGTTCTTGTAAGGTTGCTGTATTGTGATCATTTATCATGCCGCGGGATGCTGGCGACTCGGCTTTGTTGGCGCCAATGAACATTCTGAAGGCGACGAGGACGAGGAAGACGGCGAATGCTTTGCGGAGGACATGGCCTGGCAGACGGATGGCCAGTTCAGTTCCGATGAGTGTTCCGAGGAGAGCTCCGACGGCGATAAGCGCTGCAAGTTTAAGGTTGACGTCAATACCGTCATTTCGCCAGTATCGGCAGGCTCCGAGCAGCGCCAGCGGGACCATTACGGCCAGGGCGATTCCCTGGGCGGATTTCTGGGGGAAGGCGGCGACCAGGGCCAGTGCCGGGACGATTATAATGCCGCCGCCGAGGCCCAGGGCACCGCTAACGATGCCGGCGAAGAGACCGATTATGATGAACATCCACCACGGATTGGTCATGACGTGTCCTAACATGTTTTGCCTCTCGAATCGCGTCTGTACCGTCTGTTGTATCAGTCGGGGCATTATAGCGGAAAACGGGTGGGGGTTCAGCAAAAATGCTAAACGGCAGGGGTATCGCATGAAATTTTGTAGCCGCGGGAAAATGTTAAAATAGGCAACTTGCGCTTTTGTATTTAATCGTGTACTTTCTTCTCTATAGGGCAAGGCCTTGCAGATA
>Ga0334884_1005055_pt1 | contig 12923 bp, 11 predicted proteins | sample GraSluR1_MG_7_FD_207215 | JGI IMG/M metagenome (GOLD analysis project Ga0334884, IMG submission 207215) | Sludge microbial communities from methane-producing bioreactor in Wageningen University, Netherlands - Granular Sludge_12_05 R1 | ecosystem: Engineered > Bioreactor > Anaerobic >...
ACCGGCGGCGGAAAATGTCATGCTTTTTTTAACCATTCTGGTCATAATCTATTTTTTTGTCATGGGGTATCTCGCTTATCGTGGTTATCAGGGGACCCGAACCGCAACGGACTACCTGATTGCAGGACGTGAAATCCATCCCTTTGTGATGGCGCTTTCCTATGGTGCGGCATTCATCAGCACTTCAGCAGTTGTAGGTTTCGGAGGTGTCGCAGCCATATATGGACTCGGAATATTGTGGTTGTGTTTTTTGAATATCTTTGTAGGTATTTTTATAGCCTTTGTCGTTTTGGGAAGCCGCACCCGGTTCATAGGGCACAAATTAAATGCTCATACCTTTCCTGAATTACTCAGTAAGCGCTATCAGTCCGCTTTTATCCAGGGCCTCGTAGCAATCCTGATTTTGCTCTTCATGCCACTTTATTCCGGTGTGGTGCTCATGGGCGCTTCCAAGTTTATTGAAGTACGGCTGGGAATCGGGTATGAAACCGCCCTCTTCTTCTTTGCAACCCTGGTTGCTGTATATGTTGCCATTGGTGGCCTCAAAGGAGTTATGTACGCGGACGCATTACAAGGTGGAATCATGCTCACCGGCATGCTGACCTTGATGATCATGACGTATACTGGCCTGGGCGGTTTCACGGCAGCACATCAGCAACTGACCGATCTGTCGCCCAAGATTATTGAGATCATGGGCGAGCGAGGTCATCGGGGCTGGACTACCATGCCGGAATTCGGCAGCCATATCTGGTGGGTTTTAATCTCCAGCATCATCTTTGGAGTTGGGATCGGCGTACTAGCACAACCACAGCTTGCGGTACGCTACATGACGGTAAAAAGTCGGCGTGAACTCAACCGGGCTGTACTGGTGGGTGGCGTTTTTATTCTAGTATTGACTGGAGGCGCATTCATGACCGGCGCTCTTTCTAATCTCTATTTTTATAATGACCCGAATATTGGTGAGATTGCATTAATTGCCGCGGACCGGGATGTCGAGCAGATCATTCCGCGCTTCATCACCAATTATATGCCCGGCTGGCTGGGAGATGTGTTCTTTGTCACCTTGATGGCTGCTGCCATGTCCACCGTGTGCAGTCAGTTCCATGCGATGGGCGCTGCCGCTGGCCGTGATGTATATGAAGGACTCATTGGCAGCTCGGGGAAATGGAGCAGCATTGTCATCATGCGTCTGGGTATTTTCATAACGTTTTTGATGAGTGTCGCATTGGCGTATATCTTGCCGGTACACTTGGCAGGTACCGGGGCAGCCATCGTGGCACGGGGTACGGCGATTTTCTTTGGCCTGTGTGCAGCCACATTCCTGCCCATGTACGTGGGCGGTTTGTATTTTCGCTTTATCACCCGTAGTGGTGCGATATATGGCGCATTGACTGGTTTTATCCTCAGTGCCTTCTGGCTTATGTTTGTCCACAGGCAGGAATCATCGGTTTTATTAATATGCGATTATCTGTTTGGCAAACCGACGATTGTCGGTGATGCGCGCACCGGTTTTATTCTCTGGGCTGAAGTCGATCCTCTCGTAATCGCACTCCCGGCATCCATCCTGGTAACCATAGTTGTATCATTACTGACAAAGCCATTGCCGACGGAGCATTTGGCGAATTGTTTTGAACAGAAAAGGTCTTAAAAAATTATGCTTGGATTTGCAGACCCTTGGATAGCGCTCGCATTCTTGTTATGCTTTGGCAGTGCTTTACTCTGTGTGCTTTATGGTTATTTCAATTGGAACAAAGGAGATGAACCTCCTGAGGTACCCACCCCTGAAGACCAGGAATGGATTCGAGAAGAGGAAGAACTGGAAGACGAACTGTAATTGACAGTACGGATTGAAAATCATCTCTGGTCACCAATATGTTGTCTCAGTCGTTGAAGTTACGCACCTGGCCAATTGTGGGTACTTCTAATATTTTACAACTGGATTTCTCAAAATACCGATTTCTGCGCAGAAAACTTCAAGTACGTCACCCGGTTCTATAGGACCGACACCTTGCGGTGTACCGGTAGCAATCAAATCTCCTGGTTCCAATGTAATGTGCCTGGTCACATACGCAATCAGCCCAGCGATGCTGAAAATCATGTCGCTGGTATTGCCTTGCTGACGAATTTCTCCATTTACTCGTAACGTCAATGTTATCTGTGGCGGCCAGGGCAGCGTATCTACCAGTACAACGACTGGCCCGACAGGGCAAAAAGTATCCAGGCTTTTCGCCAAAAACCAGGGCTTCCCTTCCGAGGCAGCTTTTTTCTGCATGGTACGGGCTGTTATGTCATTCAGAAGCGTATACCCGGCGATGTATTCAAAAGCCTGATCAGCAGAAATGCATTTTGCCCGTTTACCCATGACGACACCAATTTCCCCTTCATGGTCGACACGCCCATACCTGGGCTGCAATACCACCGGGTCAGAATCGCCAATACAGGATGAACTTGCCTTACAGAAGACAATCGGTTCATCTGGTACCGGATTGTTCATTTCAGCCGCGTGCTCTTTGTAATTACGCCCGATTCCAATGATTTTTCCCGGTTGCAGAGGTATAGAAAACCGGGGAATATCCTCCAAGTTATAGCGTGCTGGATTATCACTTTTTTGAATAAAACCAGCTATACGTTCAAAGAAGTCACGGGCGAACAGCCCCTGATGCATCAAGGTAACGATATCACGTGAGGCATGTGTTGGCTGCTCTCCTCCCTCTTTAAGATACTCTTCATGTGCCAAACTCAGATTTATCCAATGTTGCTCCGTTTTCATGACCAGACACTTTTCTTCTGCAATGACTGTACTGCCGATTTTCATGGCAATTCTCCTTCTTTTGTCGTACTATGGAGTGTATCGGAGCAGCGTGCGAACATTCCAGTCATTATGGTGTCTAAAGGTGTGTTGTAAGCGTAAATGTAAGCCGGGAAACAGGTTGCTACCTGTATAGATAACCTGTAATATTAATTTGGAAAGGTTAATCGCTATGAACAAGCTTTTTATTGGCTTGATTGGAATTGTTATTGGCTTGACACCCTCGGTGGCAAGTACAGACAATGCACAAACAGCAACCAGTTCAGTCACCCAACGCACAGATGTCGGGGTAACTGTATATAACAACGACCTGGCATTGGTGCGAGATGTCCGCCAGATGCACTTGCCTACAGGTGAAATCTTGCTGACTTTTGAGGATGTCGCCACAGAGATTCGACCAGAGACGGTCAGCATGCGGGCAATCGGAGCACCAGCATCGCTGGTTATATATGAGCAAAATTATGAATATGACCTGATCACCCCCCAGAAACTGATGGAAAAATATCTTGGCCGCAATGTGCGGCTGTTGAACCGTGATAACCAGTACCAATTCCATGAAGTAGATGCCGTGTTGTTGAGTTTGAATGGTGGTCCGGTTTATCAGATCGGAAATGACATCTATCTTGGACACCCGGGCACTGTTGTATTGCCTGAATTACCGGAAAACCTGGTAGCGCGTCCCTCGCTGGTATGGACGCTGGGCAACTCCCGCTCCGAACAGGATGTCGAAATTACCTATCTTACCCGTGGAATCAGTTGGAAGGCAGATTACGTAATCAATATTCCCCGCAGTGACGACGTCATGTCGTTAACGGGCTGGGTTACCCTGAACAACCAATCCGGTATCGCCTATGATAATGCCGAATTGAAGCTCGTCGCCGGTGACGTCAATATTGTTCAAGATAAAGAAATGACAATGGATGGATTTGGTGGCGGTTTTATGGCTTATGATGGTGATTTTGATATGCCGGTGCAGGAGGCCTTTGCCGATTACCATCTTTATACGGTTCCACGCCGTACCAGTATCGCACAAAATCAAAGCAAACAAATCATGTTGTTACACGCCTCAGATATCGCATTTACCAGGCGATACGCGTATCGAAACTACGCGGCACAGCCCCTTCAGCAAACCAGCCCGTTAAAAGTGGACTCCTTCCTGGAATTTGATAATAAAGACACCAACCAACTGGGAATTCCCCTGCCCGCGGGAACGATGCGTGTCTACCAGGAAGACTCCCAGGCAACCTTGCAATTCTCAGGAGAAGACACCATAGAGCACACGCCCCGCAATGAACCTGTTAAGCTGAACACGGGTAAAGCGTTCGATGTTACTCTGGAACTGATTTGGACAGATTATGAGGTTATTTCATCAACGGTGCATGAGTATGCCGTCAAGGTAACCGTCCGCAATGAAAAAGACGAAGATGTAACTGTTGATTATTACGATACGTTTCACACTCAGTGGAACATACTGGAATCAAGCCAGGAATTTACGCAGGAAGACGCATTTACAGTGCTTTTCCCTGTTGAAGTGTCTGCTGGAGACAGTGCTACCGTAACATACCGGGTTCGCATTGGATAACAGAATAAAACGTGAGTTGCGTTTGATAACTAAGGAGGTTAAGTGGATGAAATTACAATGGACAGTATTATTTATGATGATGGTATGCCTGATGATGGCCACACCCATGATATGGGCACAAACCGAAAACACTACAGGTGAATCACCACGCCTGAGGATAAACGATCCGCTGTCAGGGTCGATTACCAGCAGAGAAACAACACTTTCCGATCAGAAAGACGTAGCAGTAACGGTTTACAATAATGGCCGTGCGCTGGTGCGTGATCGCCGTGAAATCCCATTATTGCCCGGTACTGTTGCCTTGCAGTTCTCTGACGTCGCGGAGCAGGTACGCCCGGAAACAGTCAGCCTGCGATCAATGAATGACCCTGGCAGATTGTTTATTCTGGAACAGAACTATGAATACGACCTGATGAGTCCACAGAAACTCATGGAAAAGTATGTCGGGAAAGAGGTGCGATTAATCAACAAGCACGAGGACTACGATTTTTATGAGCAGCCCGCACGACTGTTGAGCATGAACAATGGCCCGGTGTATGAGATCAATGGCGATATCTATCTCGATCATCCCGGTACCGTAGTGTTGCCGGAAATCCCGGATGACCTGATAGCACGGCCTTCCCTGATCTGGTTGCTTGACAACCAGGGCACGGACCATGACGTAGAAGTAACCTATATGACCGGTGGTATGTCCTGGAAAGCGGACTATGTACTGAGCTTGAACCGGGAAGAAACCGCCATGGATGTCACTGGCTGGGTAACATTGACAAATCAGTCAGGCGCGACCTATACCAACGCGGAGCTGAAACTGGTCGCTGGCGATGTCAATATCGTCCGGGATCAGCCTGAGCGTATGATGCGAATGGATAGGGCGGTGATGGCAGAAGCGGCGATGGCGCCTCCTCCCATGCAGCAAGAAGCATTCGCGGAATACCATCTGTACACCTTGCCACGACGCACAACCATTCGGCAGAATCAGAACAAGCAGGTAAACTTGCTGAACGCAGCCAATGTTGCTGTGAAAAAGGTGTATGAATACCGGGGCAACACCCAGTTCTTCTTCCAGCGCATGCCGGATATTCCGTCGGAACGTGCGGCAGTCATGCTGACCTTTGAGAATCGGGAAGTAAACCAACTGGGAATTCCATTACCGGGCGGGATCATGCGCGTGTACCAGGAAGACAGCAGTGGTGCGCTGCAATTCTCTGGCGAAGACCGTATTCAGCACACACCACGTAACGAAGAAGTACGATTACGCCTGGGCAATGCTTTTGATGTGGTCGCGGAACGCAAACAGACCGAGTATGATATCATAGCCTCGAACGTTCATGAATCTTCATTTGAGATCGTTTTGCGAAATCACAAAGACAACGACATAGTGGTTGATGTTATCGAAACCCTGACAAGTGACTGGCAAATCCGAAATGCATCCCATGAGCACCAGCAGCGTGATGCCTTTACCGTCGTCTTCCCGGTCGATGTACCTGCCAACGGAGAAGCTACCGTGACCTACACCGTGCGCATCAGATATCGCTAACAAGTAAACGATTCAGCAGAAATTCGAATTAGATCAATAATTCAGTGACAGATTTGCCCGGAGTGCTTGTGGTACTTCGGGCAAATGTTTCAGATTCATGTATCAGTGCACCATTTGGTTCTGGAATGCATACATAGCTCACATTGAGCAAAGACCAACCCTGTCGGAGCCGTCTGGTGTGAAATATACCTTAATGCTCAAAATGCGCAAATCAAAACAATTTGTGAGAAAAACTAATCTTGTGGTATTTTGATTTCCCACTTAAACACATCAAGCAACTTTAACCTTGTTTCAACATTCACTCCTTTTACGTTGGTATGGGCCCGGTTACCATAAGTAGGAGCATGAATTACGTTGAAATTTAATATTCTCAATTTTTCGACACTTAAGCTCACAATCCCATTATTTTCTGGTTTTTTTGCGCGCGCCTTTGATTGCTCAGGAGTAGAATATTTATCCCAATCTGTAGACATTCCATCACCAAGTTCCCGAAAAACACCGGGGATTAACACATTATCTCTAAAATATGTTGCATGAACTCTATAATATAAAGAACACTTGTCTGGGATAACTTCTTTAGGGTACATATCAAATTGTAATCAACATTAAATGCAACAAACGAAAGTCTTGCTTTGAAGGATTAAATGTGCCCTCAATCTTATTTGTATTATAATCATCGCCATAAAATGTAGCAGGGGTATCATTGCCTTTTGGAAAATTAATCAATAATTTGTAGTCAGAATTCTTCCATAGAATATCTATACTCCCATCTGGCCCATGGTATATTTTCGGGCTGTCAATGACGACATTATTTTTGTCTAATGCCCATTTGGCAGAATTAACTAAAAAGTCAACAGCCCTTTTCCAAGTTTCAAAATCATACCTTGGACTACCTTCATCATCAAAATCATCCTCCAAATCTAAAATATATTTAGAATTTTGAATAGATTCAGCCAATTTGTATAATTTTGCAGGCAATGTAAGTGTTTTCTCAGGAGAAATCTCAATGGTTATGTTTTTATAAGTTATAACATTATCTAAATTTAAGTCCGTTCTCCATTCAGAATCAGAAGACTGTTGAGATAAAAAAATGAATTTTTTTGATAGAGATAAAGAACTCTCAGAACTATGTGATTTAAAAGAATCTTTATATAAATTTTCCACTAGTTTGGTTGAATACAGACTAGATTCTTCATAATATTCTGCTGGTATTTTTGTTGAGTTAATTGACATATCATTAAATCTCGAATATCATATTATCATTAGCACTATAATTTTGGACCATGATCTTTGTTGAATTTTCTACTTGTTCAATATTTTCTTTTAATGCTTTCAAGTCTTCAGAATCTAAAGCAAAATGAATTTCTTTTGTCTGTCCTGCCTCTCGGTATTTCACCTTTAGATTATGAATAATTACAGAACCTAGTAGCATTTTTTTTTCACTTATAATAGGTCTGATGTCTGTCATGATGCGTGTTTCAAGTATTAATTTCTCTCGCTCACGTACAAGCTCCAGTGCCCTTGCTGTAAGCTGAAAAGAACTGCTTGATTTCAATATGCGAATCAGTTTTTCTTGTGTAGTATCAGTTACCTTTGAATTTAGCGTTTCATGTTGTTTCAGAGCATTGAAAATCTCCGTAGCAAACTCTTCAATCTCATTTTCAGAGTTATTTTTTGCATTACAAAGGCTGAAAATCATTATGAGTAATTTATCTAAATTATCATTACTTATCTTTAACTTTTGGTAAATATCTCTAGAAAGTTGATCTGGCAGTATGCCTGCTGGCGTACTTACTAATCCAGCAACAAGTTGTTCTATTTCGTTACTGTCTAAAGAGAGAAATATTTCAAACCCATCATAATATCGCTCAGGAATACGATATTTTGTCATATTATAGTACCTTGATGTAAAATTCTTAATAAATAAAGGTTAGTATCAAATTGCTATTATTGTGAAATTTCATTCGAAAGGCCATTTGTTAGATATTCTAGATAGAAACTTCAGAGATTATACCATCATATCTTTTCCATGCAAATTTTAGCTTTGCACCTAAATACAGTCTACTCTGGCAAATTTAAAATGTCAAGGTGCCCAATTACTTCACGTTGTGTTCAAGGCTGTTTTCTGCGATTATTGGTCTTGTTTATCACAACACGCTATAATTAGATAGGAAATACCCTATCAGTCCACGCTTTGTTATGAACTGCCGGCTGCGCATAAGGTTTGAAACTCTTGATATGCTATCTGTCATGGATAAGAAAAGTACTAAAAAATGAAGGAACTGACACCAAAAGTATATATTTCTTTATGCCGATACTACTTGCTCCACAGTATCGGAGTGGTACTTTTTCTGTTGTCTGTTACTTGGCTCGCGGAAGCCGATATTGTTGTACTTCGGGACAGAGACTCATTTTCGGGGCGGGTGTTGCGTATTGACGACGGGATACTGGTCTTTCGTACAGCTCATGCCGGACAACTCATGGCGCCCATGGATACCTTGCGATCTCTTTCCACCGAGAGCAACCTTATGATCACCTTGGATGATGCGCGGATTTTGTATGGTCGTCTGGATGGTGGTGATACCCAAAAACTGATACCTCTGGATGGTACTGAACCGCTCCAACTGGAACTTGCATCGATAGTTGATGCCATTGTAATACCAGCCGATGCCAGACCTCTTGAGGAACCTTCTAATCTGGAAGAATGGCGCTCCGCGCTGGGTGTTGGATTGCAGTTCCGTAGTGGTGCCTGTGACAGTTTGGAACCGTACACCCATATTGAAGCTACACGAGAAAGAGAACAGGGCACTGTTGGGGGCGAATTGAGGTTGGAGCGTGCCGACCCCGATGATTTTCCCGCCTGGCTACGCGGTTCCCTGACTTGGGAAAGAACAGGAGAAGAGCGCACTCTCTACCCGCAAGCATCGCTTTCACTAGTTCGGGACACAGACAATGTACTCTCATGGCGTACCGATTTGTCACTGGGATTCGCGTATCCTTTCTCCTATTCTGAAGAACAGACCCTGGAAGCACTGATGGGGCTGAATCTGGATTACGAAGTGTGGGACGCTGCCGCGTTACGGGACCGACAAGGCAACAGAATTTACCTGGAGGATCTGCGTCACAGCGGACTACACCTGAATGTGCAACTGGGGCTGCGGTATTCACGCGCGCTCTGGGACGGGCGCGCCACCATTAAAGAAAGTCTGGTCGCCTATCCTTCTCTGACCGATTTAGGTGATTTAAGACTACGCTCAGAAACCATGCTACGCATGGAAGTTACCCCCCGGTTACGCTTACGTTTTGATCTGATGATCGATTTTGACAACCGTCCGGATTACACGGGATATACCGACTGGATAACCACCATCGGTGCGGGCTTTGAATACCGCTTCTGAAACATATACTATACCGGGTAAGTCTCGCTATTACATCTAAAATAACTGCTGTATTTACAACTTCACATCTCAGTGATAATTAACCTGATGGAAAATTGTTTTTTATGACCACGCACCCTCTGTCGATTGTCGCACGTATATTGGAATTGTTGCTGGGACTACTTTTTCTTGCAGGCGCATTACTGAAGATTCTGGATATAAATCTCTTTGTGGTCCAGATAGGCGCCTATGGCATTTTTGAAGACAAGATGCTTTTAACCATGAGCGCGTTCGGTACTGTTATGGTTGAGATACTGTTGGGAGCCTTGCTGGTTCTGGGATTTGCCAGACGCTTTCTCTCCATCGGCGCAACTTTGCTGCTCCTGATATTTTTATCTGGACTGGTTCTTTATGGCTGGGCCTTTCATGATCTCGCAGAATGTGGATGCTTCGGCTCCATCGAGATGACACCAGCCGTCACACTGCTGAAAAATCTCGTCATGATGGTCATGGGACTGATTGCCTGGTGGGGCCTGACCCTGACACCTAAACATATTGGTATGCCGAAATACATGCAATTGAACTCCGGATTGGCATGGAGTATTTCCCTGCTCATCTCCCTGGCCGGTGGTGCCTATGCCTATCAGAACCTGGAACGCGTGGAGGATATGGTTGATGAAGACGGTGAAGTTAGGCCATTCGCGCGTTTCGTGCTGAACACAGAACAGGGGGAATTAAGCCTGGGGACGGGTGAACACCTTGTGGTCTTTCTCAGTGCTGATTGCGCCCACTGCAAAGCGGAAGTACCCGCATTGAATGAGCTGGTATTTGATGATGACCTGCCTCCCCTGGTCGGACTTTGCTTCGAAGATACCGCTGGTGAATTGGACCGATTCGAAATGGACGCACTTCCAATGTTTCCATTGTATTCCCTGGGCAATCAAGTGATGCTGTTCTTCAGTTTCATCGGCCAGGCGCCCCCACGCCTTTATTATATTGTCGATGGCCGATCAGTACACCATTGGGATTTAGATATGCCTTCTATTGAAACGGTACGGGATGTCGTCTTGCAGGATTGAGTAAAAGTTGGAGTTACCATTATGAAACTACTTGGCCTGGGTGTGATGATTGTTATGTTGTTGTCCGAATTTTCAGGAATGACAGCGGAAGCGGCAGATGATAATAAAACTGATGATGTAATCCGGTTTCAGCAGGAAGAATTCGCTATAATTGCTTTCAATGAGCCTCCGGAAGGTACAGACTGGGAAGCGCGTTTTAAAGAGCTGGCCGATGCCTATTTCAATGTAGTGCTGTTAATGGGTGATGAAGACGCACTGCGAAAGAAACTGGACTTGTGCGCCCGGTTTGGCATGCAGGGCATGCCGATGCTGGTGAGAACTTTGGAAGCACTCTACGACAAGACAACCACGATGGAGGAGGTGGACCAGCTTTTGATTGATCACCTCGCCTGCCTCGGGTACGGCGTCAGCGATGAACCTGGAGTGCAGGATTTCCCCCCGCTGGTTCCGAAAGTTGAATTTATTCGAGAACATCGCCCCGGAAAGCTGGCATTAATCAATCTCTTTCCGAGTTATGCCTCCCCCTGGGGGCAACTGGGCGCGGAAAGTTATGAGGAATATGTGCGGCTGTTCATGGAGCAGGTGGATGTGGATGTGCTGAGCATGGACCATTACCCCGTATTCCGGCCAGGCGAACCCGATACACGGGATGCTTATTGCGCTGATCTTGAGGTTATGCGACGCCACTCCTTGAAGAAAGGTATTCCCTTCTGGAACTGCTTCAATGTGATGCCGTATGGGCCCCATACCGATCCGACCGAAGACCAGATTCGTTGGCAGATGCATGCTTCCGTAGCATATGGTGTCAAGGGACTTATCTATTTCTGTTATTGGACACCGACATTTCGTGGACCCGATGGCTTATTTGAATTTCCCAAAGGGGGCGCGGTCATTCATGCCGATGGGCGGCCAGGCCGCCATTACGATCAGGCCATGCGCTTGAATTTCGGATTGAAGAATCTCGGGCCGACACTGATGCAACTGACCAGCACCGATGTTATCCGTATTACACCTGAAGATGAGCCTGCTGAAAAACTACGTGGAAGTCCACTACGTAATCTGCAACGCACCGATTATGATCCACGCCACAATATGCTGGTGGGGATATTCAAACACGCGGATGGCCAGGATGCCGTTTTTATTATGAACTACCACTTTGCCTACACCGCCTGGCCGACGGTTGTGTTCGAGGCGGACATCGCGCAGGTACGAGAAGTCTGCCAGCAGACAGGAAGAGAAATCCCGGTTATTGATGACAGCCCAGAAATGGAGGGTACCCAGATCAGTTTGGATGCGGGTCAGGGACGACTGTTTCTGCTTCCGGCTCGGGAGTCGTAGCATCCCCCTCAGCATTGGGTGGTGGTAGAGGTGGTAGAGGTGGTAGAGGCCCTAAACCACCTCCACCTGGAAGCATCAAATTCATACCACCCATCCCCATCATCGGACTTCTAGATGGTTGTGTTGGAGCTTTTGCACCAAGCTTTGCTTGTTCCATGATTTCTTGCATGCTCATCGGCTCACCATCAATGCCAAAAAGCTCATCGAAACCATGATAAAACGCTGAATAATAAATAATATTTTCGCTGTCTGGAAACTCCAACTCAGATGGCGATGTGTAACCGACTTCGATATGACTGTCCGGTTTACAAGGAAAATTGTTATCGTAAAACAAAGCATCTTGAACATATTTCACGCTGCCGTCCAACCAGAGTACATTGGAACCATTGGCATGATTAGGACGAGTACCATCGCCAAGAAAAATGTATTGGATTGGATTATAAGCTGTACTTGAGATACCCGTGGTTGTAGAATCCTCTTGCTTATGGAAACCAATATCCCACATAACCGGTATCCGTGGGATGGCCCGGGTTGGCCCAGGAATACGGATTGGACCATCAGTATACACACCAAAATAATCGTAGCAGATCCGGAAACTATTGTGAGCACGCAGGTAGGAATTCAAGGGAACGTTGCTAAAATCAAATTTATTTCTTTCGTCTGTATAGAACTGTGTTATACCAGAAGATGAAGGGCATTCTAACAACTTGAAATCGTCCATGTAGTCTGGAAAAAGGGCGGTGAGGGCTGCTCCTTGCGGGCCGTGTTCCCACCAGGGCAACAGGCCATTATGTTCATTGGCGTATAGGTGTAAAGAAATGCCCAACTGTATCAAATTGTTCATGCAAGATGATTTACGGGCTTGTTCACGGGTGAAGGAAAGTGCCGGTAATGCTATGGCGGCCAGAATTCCAATGAAAGCGATGACAAACATCAATTCTATATAGGTGAAACCGTTTCGGGTACGCATGTTGTACTCCTGTAATCCTACTCGTTTGGGCTGTAATTACCGTTTCGGCGTTATTTCCAGTCTGGTAATATGGACGCGTTGTGCTGATTTTTGCAGACCTGCCTCCAGGGTAATAGAACGGATGCTTTTATCGGTGGTACCATAGTGGCCAGTTGCGGAAATAGTGTATTGGGCATTCTGTGCATCCGGTTGTATCTGCACTTCAACCCAGCCTTCGGGCATTTCCAGGGT
>Ga0334884_1005056_pt1 | contig 12922 bp, 5 predicted proteins | sample GraSluR1_MG_7_FD_207215 | JGI IMG/M metagenome (GOLD analysis project Ga0334884, IMG submission 207215) | Sludge microbial communities from methane-producing bioreactor in Wageningen University, Netherlands - Granular Sludge_12_05 R1 | ecosystem: Engineered > Bioreactor > Anaerobic > Unclassified...
AGTGACGGCGGGACGGCGACGGCAGGTAACGGCTGGGGTGACGGCGGGACGGCGACGGCGGGTAACGGCCGGGGTGACGACGGGGAGGGAGGCCGGCTATGGCGCACACGGGAGACACGAGTACATGAGCCGAGCTTCGCTGCTGGGGGCCATACTCATCATCGCCGGAGGCGCCACCGTGACGGCAGCCGAGGTCCGAGTCGACTGGCACCACGTCCTGTCCACCAAAGGCTCCACGCGGGCCACGGCATACGCAGCCAGCAACAAGGTCATCACCATCGGCACCAGGACCCATGTGGCATGGCTCGATGCCCTGTCGGACACGATGATCTCTACGCTTGACCACCAGACGGGACAGTGGTCCGGGCCCGTGCTGATAGGCTCCGGACTGGACAACCACGGGGGCCCCGCGCTGTGCGCGGACTCCAGGGGCTATCTGCACGTGGCCTTCGGGCCCCACCACGGGCCACTGCAGTACGCGGTGTCGGCGCGTCCCAATGACGCCTCGGAGTGGGTGCAGATGCCCCCCTTCGGCGACACGGCCACCTATCCGGCCCTGGTCTGCGGAGCGGACAACACGCTGTACTGCACCTACAGAGGCCTCAAGTCGCCCTGGAAACTGGTGTTCCAGAAGCTCCCGCCGGGCGGGGAGTGGAGCGAGCCGATGGCCCTGGTGGACGCGAGCGTCAAGGACGGCTACACGCAGTACGGCAACCCGCTGTGCCTGGCTCCCGACGGCACCCTCCACGTGGCATTCCACGTCTACGACCTGCACCCGGCGGCGGGCAAGGCCGTCGGACACCTGCAGTCCGCCGATGGCGGCGAGAACTGGACGCTGGCCGACGGCACTCCGGTGGCTCTCCCCTACACCCCGCAGCAGCCCGGCTGGATCGTGCGGGGGCCGGAGCTGGACATGAGGGTGGGCGGGATCGACTGCGACCCCGACGGCCACCCGTACCTGACCGTGAGCACTTACAAGCCCGCTCCGGCCACGGCGGACCTCTGGCGCTTCGTCGGTGACGGCTGGCAGAAGGTGGAGCTCTCGCCGGTGCTGCGCAATGCCGGCGCCGGACCGGCCTGCCTCATGGGCCCGCTATGCTTCGACGATCAAGGACGTCTGCATGTCGCCATCGAGGCCAGTCGCGACGGCGCCTGGGGCGGCGCCACCAGCGAGACCTACCTCCTGCTCTCCGCCGACCGCGGCGACACCTTCGCAGTCCTCCCCATCTCGGTGCCGGATGCGGGAGCGGCGAACTGGCTGGCAAACATCGAGCGGCACACCGGCCACAACAGGGTCGCCGGTCCGGTAATCCAGTACACCCACGGCGTCGCCGGCGAGGGTTGTACTCCGCAGGATGTAACGGAGGTCTATGCCGTCCGAGTGCTGGTAGGCGATTGAGGCCAGCAGAGCGAACGGAGGGTCTCCAGGCCCCGGCGGCGGCCTCCCCAGTCTCCCCACAGGCGGGGGGAGGCACGCTGGGGCGCCTCCCTGCGGCATGAACGGAGCCGGAGGCGAGAACGCCGTTGCCGTCGCCACCCCCCGCCCGCCTACCGCCCCTGGTCTACCGTCATCCTCTGTACGAGGAACTCCTCGAAGGCTTCCTGATCGCGCCAGGAGATGGCGCAGCTCACCGGTTTGCCCGCCTCGTCGACCCGAGTGTAGCCGTCATCGGTCACCCGCAGCCCGACCCGCTCCATGTTCAGCAGCTCCTCGGAGAAGGCCAGATACACCGCCACAGTGTCAAATAGCGTGGAGCTTCTCTCTTCGGCGCCGGCGCCGTGCTGGGCCGCCCAGATGCGGTAGTTGTCCATCAGTGCCTGCGCCAACGGGGTCCGGCAGTCGCGCACACGCTTGTACCGCTCACCATCAAGCACGATCAGGCCGCAGGTGTCCACAGGCGTGATGGTCACATCCCACGGCGCCTCGAAGGCGGCCCGGCATGAGGCCGGGTCGGCACGGACGTTCCACTCGGCGGAGACCTCCGCCGCGCCGCCGTAGCCCTTGTGGACGCTCCCATGCATGCCCACGAACCGCGCGTTTGACGCGATCGCCGACTCGCGCCGCAGGGCCTCGGCGATGTTGGGCACCGGGCCGATGCACACGAGCGTCACGGGCTCCGGCGACTGCATGATCGTGTCGATCAGGGCCCCCACCCCGTCCTCGTACACGGTGCCCGGATAGGCGGCGAGATCGTAGTCCTCCACCCACTCGGCCTGCCCCCCGGCGGCCGAGGAAGCGCCCTGGAGCCCGACACCCACAGGGATGTCGGTGCGCCCGGCGACCTCAAGCAGCCGGGCGATGATCCTCGCCCGGTAGACCGTATCGCCCGAATCGCTGCACACCAGCCGGATGTCTAACTCCGGGCTGTTGAGCATCATCACCAGGGCCCAGGTGTCGTCGATGTCGTCGCCGATGTCGGTGTCCAGGATCACGGGAATGCGTGGCTCGGTGGGGTTCATCTGCTGACCTCGCTGTGGTAATCGCTCCGGTGGTTCGCTCTCCGCCGCGACCGGGCAGACGCCCGGTCCAAGGCTCAGACAGCCGAGGGCGGAAAGCACGATGAGGGCACGGGAGACTGTTGGCATGGTGGCAAGTTCGCCCGCAGCGGCCGGGCACCTCCCGCGCCGCAGTGCATCGCGACAGGCCAAGACGGAGGCCGGAAGGTCATCGAACCGCGGCGCGGGACGGCCGCGATGCCGACGGAGCGCAAGCCCTGCGAAGGTCTTCGACCGCCCCCGCGGGAACCGCCCGACACACCACCGGGAGGATGCACCATGCCCTACCCGGCACGGAGGAGTGGTCTCATTGCGCGACATCACTCGCGGCGCGTCCGTCCCCCGACTACTGTGGACGGTTGCACTGCTGTGGCAGATCACGGCCGGGCAGGGAGTGGCCGATATGAACGGTGAACCCGTAGAGCACCTCGGAGACCTGTTGGGCGAGCGTCTGCTCTTGCACACCCAGGCCTGGGGGCTGTTGGGGGTAGATACCGCCACCCACGCCCAGGGCAGGACGCCGCACAGGCTGCGGATCGGCGATATCACCTACGAACGGGGACTGGGCACCCACGCCACCGGAGACATCGTGCTCATGCTGGACGGCGAGTACGCCACATTCGAGTCTCAGGTCGGTGTACTGTGGCAGGATGGGGGCGTGGGGAGCGTGGTGTTTCAGGTCTACGTGGATGACGAGAAGCGGTTTGACAGTGGGGTCATGCGGGAGACCGATGCGGCCATGCCGATCCGAGTGGATGTCGCCGGGGCCCAGTTGCTGCGTCTGACCGTCACCGACGCCGGCGACGGAATCACCTGTGATTGTGCCAACTGGGCGGAGGCAAGGCTCACCCGGGCCGATCGAGCCGTCCAGGCTCGGCAGATGCGCCTGGACATGGCTCCCTTCGCCACAGTGGCCACATGGGACCCTGAACGTATGGATGGTGCCCGGGCCGGCCGCGTCCAGGAGTTCGCGCCCGAGGACGTCTACCTCCACACCGAGCTTGTCCCGAATGCCGACGGCGTCTACGAGGTCCCCGCCGGCACCGGCGGTGGCTGTATCGGTCTGCAGTGGGTGGAGCGGCGCCTGCTCAAGGAGCTGGAGATCGAGTTTGTCTCGACCCCGCCGGACCCGCAGGATTTGGAACTGCAGCGCTGGGTCGGCGAGTCCTGGTGGCAAGGGGAATGGCGGCCCGCGGCGGCCGAGCTGCAGATAGAGGGCGAAAGGTGGCGCTACACGCTGTCCTGGGCCGGCACGCCGGCGGAGCAGCCCAAGACCAGCCAGAAGATACGCTGGGTCTTCTCCGGCTCCGCGTCTCCTCCAAAGGTGCGGTCGATGGCGGCCTACACCCGCTCGGTCTGGGCCACCACCGACCTGCGCCTGGAAAGCGAGGGCCTCGGCGCCGAAGACCCGGTCACCGTGGGCATCTACAACGGAGCCTTCGTCGCCGCCGATAGCGCCACATCTCTCACGCCGCTGCAGTGGGCCGCGTCGGCGCCACCGGCCGTGCAGGTGGCCTACTCCCGCGGAATGCCGCTCAAGTCCGACCGCACGGTGCTGCGCTGCCGCGTGCCCCGGAGGGATGGCTCGGGGGAGCTCACCTTCGCCGTGGCCATCGAGGATGTGCTCAAGTCCGGTTGCGTCTGGGTCCCCGCAGCCGGGCTGTACGTCACCACGGCGGACAACCCCCAGACCCTCGCCGGGCACCGGCAGACCCTGGAGGGGCAACGCACCATCCGCGAGCGAGTCGCCGAGATGCCGGACCAGACCTTCGCAAGCGCCATGGAGCGCGTGCACAACCCCGTGCAGGACCTGGGGCCGATGCTGGTCTCCCTGGCCTGCGATAACCACAAGTTCCAGGTCCAGCGCGACGGGGCGATCCAGTTCAGCACCCGGCCGGACGACCCGCGCAGCGGCGTCGTGGACTATCCCGTGGAGTTACGGCCGCAGTTCGCGGGCGGCGAGGCCACGGGGCTCAGCCGCCGGCTCTACGGCGACTGGCTCCCCGTCCCTGAGATCACCCTTGCTCACGGCGCGGTGACCTACCGTCAGCGGACCTACGTCGTGTCCCTGGACGAGACCGCCGATCCGGCCCTGCCCCGGTGGCTCAGCCGTCGGCCGGCGTGTGTCGCGGACTTCACCATTCACAACACGGGGCAGGTGCCCGCCGACGCCTCCCTGCGCCTGGATGTCGCCGCCGACCGCACGGAGGGCCGGGCTGCAACGCTGCAGGCGGTCGAGGGCGGCGTGAGCGCGAGCGATGCCGGACGCCTGCTGGTCTTCATCGATACCGGCGGGACCGCAGGGCTGGTGCCGGCCACGGATGCAGGAGCGATCACCCTGTCCGGCGAGCTGCCGGCCGGTGCATCCGCTACCATTCGCGCCTGGCTTCCGGCATGGGAGCTTGGGCCAACGGACTCGGCGCCCCTGAGGACGAACGCCGACCTCCAGGCGCGCGTGGAGAGCTACTGGAAGAGCCTGCTTGCCGAGGGTGCCGAAGTCGAGTTGCCCGACCCGCTGCTCCAAAGCATCATCCAGGCTTCCAGAGTGCATTGCCTGCTGGCGGCCCGCAGTGAGGGCGACGGCGCCCGGATCTCGCCCTGGATCGGCTCGGACCGCTACGGGCCCCTGGAGAGTGAGGCCAATTCGATCGTCCTGGGAATGGACTACCTGGGCCACGAGGAATTCAGCCGCCGCAGCCTGGACTTCTTCGTGGGCCGCTACAACCCGGCGGGCTACCTCACTACCGGCTACACGCTCATGGGCACCGGCTGGCATCTGTGGACCCTGGCCGAGCACGTGCGCTTGACGGGTGACGAGGCGTGGCTTGGGGAGCTGGCGCCAAAGGTGGCGGGCCTGTGCGAATGGATCGCGGCACAGCGTGAGAAGACCAGGCGCCTGCGCCCGGATGGCGAGAAACAGACCAACTACGGCCTGATGCCACCGGGTGTCGTGGCCGACTGGGGCATGTATGCCAACAGGTTCTACATGGACGGCCACTTCTGCGCCGGTCTGCTGGAGGCTTCCGAGGCGCTGTCCCGCGTCGGCCATCCGGAGGCGTCGAGGCTGCAGGCCGTGGCCGCCGAGTACAGAGCAGAGCTCAGCAGAGCCTACCAATGGACTCAGGCCAATACTCCGGTCCGGCAACGGCTGGACGGCACCTGGGCCCCCGGAGCTCCCGGAATGACCTACTGCTTCGGGACCGTGGGCGAGTTCTTCCCCGGGGAGGACTGGGGCAGGACCTGGGCCGGTGACGTGGAGATCGGTCCCCACCATCTCGCCGCCCTGGGCCTGATGGAAGCAGGCGACGCCGCAGTGGACTGGATGATGGACGAGCTGGAGGACATCTGGTGCCTCCACAGCGGCCTGGGCGACTATCCCGGCGAGAAGAGCCAACAGGACTGGTTCACCCTCGGAGGCTTCGCCAAGGTCCAGCCCTACTACGCCCGGATGTGCGACGTCTACGCCCGGCGCGATGAGGTCAGAAGCTTCATCCGCTCTTACTTCAACGCCATCCCCAGCCTGGTGAGTCTGGAGAACCTGTCCTTCTGGGAGCATTTCCACAACATCGGGGGCTGGAACAAGACCCACGAGACCGGGGCGTTCCTGCAGCAGACTCGGCGGATGCTGGTGGACGAGCGAGGGTCGGAGCTGTGGCTGGCGCCCTTCGTCACGAGCGAGTGGCTCAAGGACGGCCTGCAGGTCTCGCTGAAGCGGGCTCCCACACGCTTTGGCCCGGTGAGCTACCGTATCCGTTCCTCGGCGGCGCAGGGCACCATCGAGGCCGAGATTGACCCTCCGACCCGCACCGCGCCGGCGGCGATCGTCCTGCGTCTCCGCCACCCGGAGGGCAGGCCCATGCGGCGGGTGATGGTGAACGACGAGGAATGGGATCAGTTCGACCCCCAGAGCGAGACCATCCGCCTGCAGGCCGGGGCTGAGCCGCTGCGGGTCAAGGCGGAGTTCTGAGACGTAGGTCGCCCGTGCGCAGCGAGGCGCCTGGAGGCGATGGCCCCGACCGGTCGGCGAGGCCGCTCACCGACCGGTCGCCCGTGCCCGCGGTCCTCCAAGACCGCAACGTGAGCCTCCCTCTCCACGCCGGGACCCACAACCCCGACCGGAGACCCCCGTGCCCGCGGTCCTCCAAGACCGCAAGGTCAGCCCCTCGCCCCTCTCCTGAGCGGCCCTACCGCGCAGGCGGCTCGCGAAGACGCCGAGGGGGGCCGGGGGTGAGGCTTCCTCAGTGCCGTCCGCCTTCGGCCGCGTACCGCAGGAGGTTCACCAACAGCCGGTCGGCCACGGGATGCCCCAGGTTCTCGCGGATCAGGAGCGTATTGAGGACGAGCCGCCCGTGGCCGAAGGGGTACACGGCCACCAACAGTCCCGAGGAGTACCCCAAAGCGACGTTGTTCGCGCCTGCAACGGCCTCGGCAGGGGGCTCCTGTCCCGCAAATGCAGTGTCCGGCACGATCTCTCGGTAGTAGGCGTAGTCCATCAGGCCACCCGCCGGCAATCCATCGAAGATGGGATGGGTCTTGGCCCACTCGTCCTTGTGGTACAGCCAGGCGGGCAGTCCGACCAGGTCGCCCTTCTCCGCCAGAGGCAGCCGGCGGGTGGCGCTGTCGCCCTCACGGAAGACCTCCGGGCACAGGAAGACCGCGGTGGCCCCGCCCGCCACGCGCTCGGCCAGGTTCTCCCAGACGGTGGCATCCCCCGCACCGGCGGCGCGGCCGCTGGCCAGGATCACATCGCCCATTGCCGGCCCGGCCTCCGCAAGCGGCCGCACCGTCACCCCGTGCTCGGTCAGCCAGGAGGCCAGTTGTGCGTCGTCCCCCCACAGGATCACCTCCGACGGTGCCTGCGGCACAGCGGCGCGATCGGTGGCCCACAAGCCTGCCTCGCCCCCCGTCGCGGCCCCGCCGGCCTCGAAAGCGGCCAAGAATCGGTACTCTCCCGCCGGGCCGTCGATTCTAAGCTCCCGCTCCAGCACCGGGAGCGCGAAGGGCGGCTCCTGTCCATTGCCCACGGAGGGGATCCGCACCGTCACGCTCTCGTCCAGCAACCTGGCCATGCCCGGTCCCACCACCTGCACGCGCACGGCATACTCCCCCGGGGCCAGCACATCCTCGTTGGCCAGCACGGCCCGCAGCCGCACGGTCTCGCCCAGGTACACCTGCACCGGCTCACAAAACAGGCACAGCCGCAACGGGACCAGACCCTCGAACACCGCGTCCAGCGTACCGGGCTTGAGCTCGCGGAAGGTGGAGAACAGGCCCTCCCCGCTCATGCCCTGATCCACGGTGCCCGTGAGACTGTAGGCCACGAGGTAGGGGTTGGCGCGCAGGGCGTTGAGGCCCAGCAGGCGCTGTCCGGCCATCTTCTCTACGCCGGCGGCGAAGAAGTCCTCGGGGCGGGCGAAGCACTCAGCCATCCGCCAGCGCTCCCAGTCGCGGAGGAAGTCGTCCAGGCTCGCCCGGTAGAACCGGGCATCCTCCAGCTCCGTCTTCCCCAGACGCTCGTAGTGTCTGGCAACCCGGCACAGGTCCACGCCACTGCCGATGCCGTACTCCGAGATGAAGAGCGGCTTGTCTCCGGCACCCATGGTCTGAAGCTGCTCGATCGTGGCCGCGGTGTGCGGAACCCGCGGGTAGGGATGGCGGTCGCCGAGTACCGGCTCCCACTCGGTGGATCCCGGGTTGCTCAGGGCGCCGAAGCGATCGGTTTCGCCCAGCCCCTCGGCCACCGCGTACGGCACGAAGCCGGCGGCAGCCGGCCGAGGGCCAGGGGCCAGCACCCCGAAGCTCCACGGAGCGCCGATGGCCCCTGCCGCGTCGATGTGGGCCCGGGGGCCGTCCTCGACTCCGCCGGCCGAGCGGACGGTCACCTCCAGCCCCGTCGAATCGGCCCCGTGGCTGCCATTGCCCCATCCCACCACGAAATCCAGCGTATCGCCGGCCGCCACCTCCAGGCCCTGCTCGCAGATGCACTCATTGCCGCGCCCCTCGAGGTTCAGCAGCTCCGAGAACACCGCCGTGGCATTGTGCAGCACATGTACATCCACCGTGGCCTGCTGCGCGATACCCCGGAAGACCGCCGAGACGGCGTACTCCCCGGGCTGCGGAGCAGTCCAGCGGATCGCGCTGTACTCGCCATCGGGGCCGGGGTGGAAGGCCATCTGCCCCGGCGGCCAGGCGATGCCCAGGCCGCTGAGAGGATGATCTTTGGGGTTGAAGCTTACATTGGGGTCCGGCCCGGCTTGGGTCCGCCACAGGCGTAGGCCCGCCATCTGACCGGCATCCGGAAGGTCCCAGCGGCCGGAGTTGAGCATCACCATCCGGGTGTCGTCCAGCTCCCGCACCAGGGGCAGGCACGCCGCCGCGTGGCGGAACACCGGACCATCGGGGGTCTCGTTCAGAAGCCCCCAGATGACGAGGGAGGGGTGGTTGCGGTCGCGCCGGATCATCTCCGCCAGCGAACGGTCGAAACGCTCGGCCATGTGCGGCGAGTCCTCCAGACACCAGCTCCCATAGTGCTCCTCATACACCAGCAGTCCGATCTCGTCACACAGGTCGAGCTGGGCCTCCGTGGCCACCCCGGCGATGAACCGTATCGCGTTGAACCCCATGACCTTCACATTCAGCAGGTCGCGGCGCAGCATGTCCGGGTCTGGAGGGAACTGCAGGCCCACGGGGCAGTGGTTGCCCGTGTGCGAGCAGCGCAGAAGCAGGCGCTTGCCGTTGAGGCGGAAGTACCCCCGCTCGAAGGTGAAGCGCCGAAAACCGCAGCGGACCGAGGTCTCGTCCAGGTCCGCGGAGCCCTCGGCCTGGATCTGTGCGCTGATGCGGTACAGATACGGATCATTGAGCTGCCATAGACGGGGCTCGGGGATAGTGAGCTCGGCCGCAAGCAAGCTCTCTCCGGTGGGTACCTCCCGTGCCGTGTGGGTGGAGGCCAGCGTATGCCCCGCGGCGGCCGGCCCGGCCGTGAGCTGGACCTGAGCCGTCACCTGCGGACCGACGTTGTGCACCGTGGCCTGCACCGCAATCCGGCCGGTCTCTGGGTCCGGGCGGGCAAGCAGATCCGTGAGGCGCACGCCGGGCGCCATGACGAGTTGTACCGAGCCCACGATGCCCCCGTGGTTGTACGAGCCGCCGCCGCTATACGGGACAACCTTGTTCCGCGCCGGCGTCTCGCGCAGGACGTAGCCGTCGATGGGCTCATTGGTTGGATTGAGCACCCGCACGGCGACGATGTTCTCCTCCCCCTGCCTGCAGGCATCGGTGATGTCCAGTGTAAACGGACACTCGCCGCCCTCATGCCCGCCCACGGGCCGCCCATTCACCCAGACCTGGGCCAGGTAGTCCACGGCCTCGAACCGTAGCAGCACCCGGCCGCCGATATGCGGGCTCGCGGGGCAGTCAAACCGGCGCCAGTACCAGGCGACCCCGTGGTACTCGGGGAAGGCCTCCTGGATGATCCAGGGCACCCGGGCCGCCACGGCCTGCGGCACAGCACCGTATTGCCACCCCTCGTCACGGCCAACGTTCTGAGCATCCACGGCCAGCAGCCATTCGCCATCCAGCGACAGGATCATGGGGGGCCCTCCCTGGGCATGGGCAATGGATAGGCAGAGCAGCGCGATGATTGTCCGGAGGAGGATGTGCGGGGCGGCGGGCGTCATGAAGAGCACCTCCGGGGCGAGCTTTGGCGGCGAGAGCGTGTGACACGACGGACGGCAGTTCGTCATCGGGCCGCCCTCGGCCTGCGGGAGGCGAGGTCATCCCGGCTCTCACGGCGAAATCTGTCGCCATTGGAAGATGCCGTCCCACGCGAATAAGGAGTGTTCGTCTTGACCCACCGAGTTCTACTCACCACCGCCACAGCCCTCCTGGCAGGCCTCTGCCTCGCGGCCCCACCGAAGGTGGCCGTCGTCTACAGTTCCTGGCCCGACGGGAATGCTTCCTTCTCCGCTGAGTGGGATGACGCACTGGCCCATCTCGGCTGGGCCACCGAGAAGTTCGAGAACACGCAGATCGCCACACTGGCCGACCGCCTGGCTCAGTTTGACCTCGTCATCGCCGCCAGTGTCGCCAATTACGAACATCCTCAGGACATGACGCCCTATCGCGAGCAGTGGCTCGCCTTCCTGGACCGTGGTGGCTGCCTGCTGGTCACCGACGCCAGCTATGGCACGGCGCTGGATCAGTGGGTGAACACCTTCGGCCCCGAGTACAGGCTGACGACGACCGCCTGCATCGCGCACCGTGAGGGCACCCCCGAGTCCCGGGAGGTCGTGGTGGCGCCCGCCGCGATCACCACGGTGCCCAACGACCTGGCGCCGATCCTCCGCGAGCGCGGCTTCTGGGCCCATATCGACAGTTGGCCGGAGGGTTGGGAGTCGACGGTCACCTGCAAGGACGAGAAGAGCCTGCTGCTGTCGCGTCGCGTTGGGAAGGGGCTGCTGGTGGTGACCAGCTACTTCTCCTTCAAGGGCCAGACCGCCGCCGGCTCGGCGCTGCTTGAAAACGCCTGGTTCACCACGGCCTCGGGCCGCTCAGGCATTGGCCTCACATCGGTTCAGTTCGGTCGCCCCCGGCCGGGCGCGGACACCGCCACAGTGGGCATCCGCAACCTCACCGACGACGAGCTGTCGCTCACCGCGCGCGTGGATGTAGCCCGGGCCGAGGAGACGCCCCGCACCGGGGAGCCGCAGCAGGCCACCATCCCCGCCGGGGAGACGGCCGAGCTGGCGCTGCCCTACGTCATCGAGGGGCGCGGCAGGATCAGCGCGAACCTCGTCATCGCCGATGCGGAGGGCAACACCCTCTGGGAGGTGCCGCGCAGGATCGACGTCCCGCCTGCCGTGACGGTGACTGTCAAGCGCAAGCATCTGCACCCGATGGCGCCCGCCGGCGGCAGCGCAAGCTCCACAGGCTACACCGTGGCCCCACAGGTAGCCGCCACGATTGCCTTCGCCCCCGATGCCGACGCGGAGGGCAAGCCACTCTCGTGGTCCTGGGCCATCGACGACGGCGAGCAGACCGTGCTGGAGCTGGACGAGACCCATCGCGGCGCCCTGGCCGCCGACATCGCCGACCTTCCCCAGGGTGAGCACAGGCTGACGGTGCGGCTCTTGGACGGTGACCGGGAGCTCGGCCGCACGGACTCCTCGTTCTTCTGGCACGAGGCCCCGCGCTGGGCCTGCCGCGAGGACGGAGTCTATCTCCACGACGGTGAGCCCTTCTTCCCCTTCGGCTTCTACCACGTCTCCCAGGCCTATGACATCCCGCACCGGACCAAGATGGTGCAGGACATCGGAGCCGCCGGGTTCAACTGCGCCCACACCCGCATCATGAACATCGACGAGTACCAGCCATTCCTCGATGAGTGCGAGAAGCTGGGGGTCTACATCATCACCGAGTTCACCGCCCCGATGTTCGAGACCATCGAGCGCTACCGCGGCCACCCCGCGGTGATGGGCTGGAACCCGGGTGACGAGCCGGACGGCCAGGGCGTCTCGCCGGAGACGATGTTCGACCTGTACGACCGCTTCAAACAGCTTGACCCGGACCATCTCGTGTACACGGTGAGCTGCGTGCCCGCGCGCTACAAGGACTACGCCCGGGGCACGGACATCCTCGCCCCCGACCCCTATCCGATCCCCAACGGCCCCGTCACGGACGTCTACAAGCTCCTCAAGCAGGCCGGGATCGAGGCGGCTAAGTACGACACCAGCCTGCTGGGCGTCTTGCAGTGCTTCGGCGGCTACGGCGGCTGGAAGCGGGCGCCCAACGCCCTGGAGCTGCGGTCCATGACCTACCTCGCTTTGCTGGCACGGGTCCGGGGAATCATCTACTACACCTACGGCGATGGCGGCTGGCTGGTGACCGACAATCCGGAGCAGTGGGAGGCGTCCAAGGCTCTGGTACCGGAGATCGAGCTCCTGGCACCCGCGCTGATGGACGGCGAGTTCCAGTTGCTCTCCGAGGGCGAAGGCGACATCTACGCGGGAAGCTGGGACTACCAGGGCGATAAGTACGTGGTGGTGGCCAACGGCGCCTCGGAGGCCAGGGCGTTTGACCTGGAGACGGCGGGCGATGGCATGGAGGCCCTCTTCCCCACTCCGGGCGAGGCCGAGCTGGCAGGCGGAAGGCTGAAGGGTCGGCTCGACGCGCTGGGAGTAGGTGTGTTCGGGGTACAGTAGCGCCGAAGGCAGGAGGACGGCAACGGCGGGGAGCGGTCAACGGCGCCCCGGCCCTACGGGGCTGGGGCGCCGTCGATGTCGTTCGCGTCCCTCGTTGACGCCGTCCGAGCGGCCAACGTCGGCGGGCTGGAGACTCAGATTATGCATGAACGCATTGATGCCACATCCCGCCGCAGCAAAGCCTCTATCGCTCGCCATAATGCCGTTCTCCCCCCTCCTCCCGT
>Ga0334884_1005062_pt1 | contig 12911 bp, 16 predicted proteins | sample GraSluR1_MG_7_FD_207215 | JGI IMG/M metagenome (GOLD analysis project Ga0334884, IMG submission 207215) | Sludge microbial communities from methane-producing bioreactor in Wageningen University, Netherlands - Granular Sludge_12_05 R1 | ecosystem: Engineered > Bioreactor > Anaerobic >...
TAAAGAACTGCTTACCGTACTATCTAAAAACCATCTTACTGTGATACCTAAACGACTGGTTACCGTGTAACCTCAAAAAGTTGTTGTCATGCTACCTCAAAAACATCATACCGCCAGCAGCCGGTACATCGAGATAGCCCTTGCAAAACCTGAGGAGTTTGTAGCAGTACATCTGGACGACTCAGAGCATGTAACAAAATATACTTCCTTGCTGTTCAAAGGAGCGAGTGAAGAGAGATTGGCTCTGAAGATGCTCAAGCAAACAATTCTCACGCTCTCTGATACGAAAGTACCAGATGAAAACGAGCTTGAACTGACCGTACAGTCGATAGCAGCAGCGACGATGGGCATTGCCTTGAAACTGATAGCCGAGAAACACCTACAAGCAGAACAGAGGCAGAGAATCATCGACTATTTTTGCAATGTCGTGGTACTAAGGATGGCAAAGACTCTGTAATACCGAATAGTTGTCTCAATCAAGGATGTATAGCAGGACTGTACTTGATTTCATGATTCCGTTTGCTTCTATCACAATGTTGCTGTGTATCGATGTCATTGACATTCCCATCACAACAAAGAAGCAGATTGTTGTAATCCAATTGTTCTTCTGAATACTGTGTTTGAGGCTTTACGTGTTCGATTCTTGAAGAATGGGGATTTCCAGCTCAAGCCCGTCTTCCTCAAGTCACCCAGACGCATACAGGCCCTGAGTTTTGTCATGTGCCTTTCGCTGATGGTGTATTCGATCATCGAAAACCAGCTGAGGACCTCCCTTGCCAAGGCAAATGAGACCATACGCATCCAGGACAATGGTCCATCCGATTACAAGAACGCCGCCAAACCCACCCTGATGAAGATCTTTGCCATGTTCGACCATCTGGGTACGACATCCATTACCATGGCAGGAGGGTAGCAGTTGTTGATACAGACCACGCTTCCTCCTGAGGTAAGGAAAGTCCTGTACTATCTGGGACCCCCCTATGAAAAGGCTTTTGAAAGGAGCATATAAGCAGAAAGCCATCTCTTGAAAATCACTGTTAGGCATCCAGAAAACCATCCATACAGGGGTGGCTCTAGGACATGCCATTGGGCATACCTGCCATAGATGGAAAAGCCTGGATTGCAAGGAAACCCAGTCCAATTATCCTCTCAGGATGGTTAGGAGGACCGGGCTGGCAAGGAAACTCTGTCTATTGTCTCCTTGATATTGGAGGAAGCTCCGATTACAGCAGTTTTCTGCACATGGGTTTGGTTATTCAAGATTCTGGAAAGTCTTACTGCCGAAAGTGGGACAAAGAAAACAAACACAAATATCATATCGTACAGAAAGAGCAATAGAAAAAGCACTCAGCAACCTAATTCTGTGTGGTAATTCTGAAGGGTAGAATACCTATAATCGTTACTGCATAAAATATTCATATCATGGTTCTTTACAGCAGAAATGTATTTTTTTACGTACTTTTCAAAGCTTTCTCTTATATGGTTTTCCTTACCTGAGAGCTTCTTATACTCATCGGATGGAATCATAAATGGATCATTGACCAGTATGTATGACATATCAGTGATTAGCAAAGCTTTAGAGTAATCCAGCCCTTTTCCCAAGATGCCATATATTGAACTTTTTGTAACGATAAAAGAGGATTTATGTCGAATATTCGATCGTAATGGAATTGCAAAGGTCAAGGTATTGATACTAATAACTACTAGGCCATACCCTCTAACTTTTTGGGATGTCCAATTTCCATTCTGATTATCCAAAGCTTCTTTCAAATGGACATTGTCTCTATAAAAAGAGTTGGTTAATTTGACTAGATTCACACAAATCCCCGCCTTAAAAAAAGCCTCCGATTAAGGAGGCCTTCACAGTCATCTCTATCCGGGTTTTTCAGTTTTTTACATGGGACAACCCTATCACCATTTCTTTCTGTTCGGATTTTTCTGTTATTTACGTGGGGCAATCCTACCACCACTGACTGCATGCATAGTATCAGATATTATCATTCAAGTGTCAAGGGTTTTGAAAAGTTCAATCACTGTCTCGGAGGGAGGGCGGTACCAGGTTAGAAATCCACATTTTCCACAAAACCTGCATCTGGGACTCTCAAAGCGCGATTTTCAGATTTTGGGTACCGTGTAAAATTTCCACATTTTCCACATACCTGCGAATCAGGCTTTTATTCGGCTTTTTGCTATGAGTACGTTATAGTATACACTTTCTTGTGGACAGGAGTTCGATTTGGAGACACTTTTTCAGTGACTGCGACCATTTTGGTTTACAACTCCATCCAGACTTATAGTCCATCTCATTTTCCTTCCTGTCAATATGAGGCTCCATATTTCTCATGCAGCGAGCTGCATGTTGCTTCATGTGCATGAACACCGCTCCTTTGTAAATAAGTATCGCTTCTCCCTCTAGGTGATAACAACAGGGTATGTGCCTTTGGGGTTCCTGAGCCGGAATTCGACGGGTGACATGAATCCCAGTCTCTCCTTGGGGCGTGTCGTGTTGTAGTATTCGATGAACTCGGCGACCGCTGCAATTACATCCTTCTTGGGCACCTTGTGGTTTTTTACGTTGCTTTTCCCGAATCGGCAGTAGAGACATTCGGTCTTGATTATGCTATTAAGAGATTCGCACGCCGCGTTGTCGTAACACACCTCTCCCAGACTCATGCGCATGCCGAGCTTCTCCAGAAGATCCCTGTATGCATACGACAGATATGTGGAGCCGAGGTCGCTGTGCAGAATGGCTCCTTGGGTATTACCGATCTTGTCGGCCAGTATGTTCACAGTATCAGTGCAGAGCTTGGAATCAACCATCTCCGAGATTGCGTATGCAGGAATCTCCCCGTTGAACAGGTCCTCGATGGAGTTCAGGTATATAGTCTGCTCAAGACACGGCAGGTAGGTGATGTCCTCAACCAGCCGTTTGAAAGGCTCAAGGGAGAAGAACTTGCGCTGAATGAGGTCAGGAGGAAGAGATTCCTTCATTTGTTTCCTCCTGATGTATATCTCAGCAGTATATTTCTTCGGCCGGACCGTGGACTGCAGACCTTTCTCCTTCATGATTCTGTGGACTCTTCTCTGGCTAGTCTTAATCCCGGATTCGGTCTGAAGCAGGGGAGCCATCTTGCGGTATCCGACGCTGAAGTGAAATCGTTGCTGTAGTTCATCTACAGCCTCGGTGATAACCTTGTCTTTCAGTGCTCGTGTCGATGCATGCCTGCCGTAGTATTTGTAGAACCCGCAACGGGAGACCCCTGCAATTGAACAGAGCCTCCTCACATTCATTCGTCCTCCTTGCTCAATGCACAGCCCGATTGCGATGAAAAACTCTTTTTTTTTACCGGACCGCTTCGCTGCTTGAGAATCTCATTGAGTTTCTCAAGGAACATAACCCTGTCTTTGAGATATTCGTTTTCCTTGGCTAGTGCCTTGCACCGTTTCACCAGATGCTCGTCAGCCTGTTCTTTGGCCATCTGGACCTCCCATGCAGTATCCGGTGGAGAGGATTCCTTCTCCACACAGGCTTTCTGCTGGGAATAGTATAATGCCAAAAGCTCTTCTTTGCTCCTATACCAGGATTGAACGCTTGCAAGATTCTTGTTGAATTCCACCGAAGCACGGTGAATGCTCATTCCTCCATCTATGGCCATGATGCATTGTATCTTGTCCTGCAGGGGAATCTTGGATCCTCTCCTTCGAACCTGTTTTATCGGTTTGCCTGGTCTTTGGGACAACGAATAAGCGGCTCTCAGCTCGTCTTTTTTCCTCGTCCAACTATAACAAACATCATCATTCAGAATGCCCATACTTCTAGCCGCACTGGCAACTGTTCCTTTTTTTTCAAGTGCATTGAGAAACTTGATTTTCTCTTCAAGCGTGTACCTTTTGTTGTCCATAGAACCTCCTTCTGTCTCTAGAAGTGGCCTATCCACAAATGTGTAAACTAAACCGGACCCAGACCATTTGGAAAAAAAGTGTCAACTGAAACAAGCGCAGGCCAAACAAATGTGTAAACTAAACCGTACTCAGACCATAACCTGCAACTTCTCCACCTTGAGTCTTATCATAGAGGGAAATGATTGGATCGTGCTGGTAAAGGATTTCGTTTTGCAACAGATGGGAGATTCTACGCAGTACTGCTTCAAAATCATCCAGGAAGTACAAATATTGAACGCAAGTACCACATCAAAGGACTTCTCCTTGAGCTCTGGATCTGGGATGGCTCCCACAGACAGGGCTATCTTGGTCTGCGAGTTGCACGGTTGTAATGCAGGTACCACACGCATAATCCAGAACCACATCAGTAGCCTTCAGATACTTCTTGGTTTTCCTAATTCTCTGCTTATACGTCTCTCGCTTGTCGTACCTTTATTCCAAGGTGTTGATGCTTTGAAACAATTAATACTTTTTTATTTATCTTCCAAGTTTTTCAATGCTATCATCTTACTAAGAAAGAGATAGGTGAATACAACAGGAGGCATGCATGAATGAGAACGCATTGAAATTGATAGAGAACGATTTCCGAAAAATGGTTCAAAACGACCCGAAGGTGAAGAATGCCTATCTGTTGATCCATTCAGATGCTTCGAATATTCATCTGAACCTTGCAGAAGGGCAAACTGGTGATGTTTCTGCTCACATTGACCAACCAATTTACATGGCGAGCGTCGGCAAGATTTTTACTGCTACGATAATCGGGATGTTGGTAGAAAAGGGTGCATTATCATTTGACGACAGACTCTCTGTGCATCTTGATTCTGAATTGCTTGATTCTCTACATGTATATAAAGGAAAAGACTATACCGACCAGGTGACTATAAGGCACCTGCTGAAGCAAACCTCAGGGTTGTTTGATAATTTCTGGCCTCTTCTTAAGAAATTACTCAAGGACCCTTCATTTCAGCTCAGTCCTCGAGAGGCTGTGATATGGGGGAAAAACAATCTTACATCTGCTTTTCCGCCCGGTAAGAAAGTCAAGTACACCGATACGAACTATCATCTTCTTGGATTGATCGCAGAATCAGTCACAGGCAAAGCATTTCATGAGCTTTTGCATGAGTTGCTATTCTTACCGTTGGGAATGGAGCATTCCTACATGCTTCAATTCAGCAAACCCAGCAAGCCGAATAATCATCCCGTTGCACATTTCTCGCTGAACGGGATAACCGTAAATGACTATACACACTACGGCAATCTGGACTATGCCGGAGGAGGGGTGGTAGCCCCTCTTGAAGAGTATTTAACATTCATGCAAGCATTGACTGCTGGAAAACTGATATCCTCAAACACGCTTTCAAAAATGATTCAAGAATCCGACAGGTTGTTTCCTGGGATAGACTATGGATATGGGATTTGGAAATTGAAGGCGATTCCCCTCTTGCTGCCCAAGTCCTATTACTGTTGGGGGTGTGTGGGTGCAACTGGAGCGTTTATGTTCTACCATCCCGCTCTGGATACATACCTGATAGGAACCTTCAACGATGTCTCCTATAGGACCAAAGCGGTGAGATTCATGATGCAGGCTATCAAGAGGCTTCTTAAATAGAGAGAAAACCTTCTTTATTCACAGCGTTTGCCTAATTTGAGCCCTCATGTTCCTTGAGCAGATGCTTCACTATTTCAATCCTGATCGGATTGATGTTTCTTACCTCGTGCGTATGCAGTCGGTTGGTCAGAATGGTAATTACCAGGGCCTTCTCTGGATTCACATAGAGGTAGGTGCCGGTAAAACCAGTATGCCCAAAACCCTGTTGTGGATAGAGCTCTCCTCTTTGTATTCCATAACCCCTGTTTCCACCCCAATCGTGCAGCATCCTATCGTATAGAGTCTGTGATAGTTTAGAGCGTTCAGCGCTTAGGAACACCTTCCCAAAGGAAAGTACGTCCTCAGTGTTGGAAAACAAGCCAGCATGACCGCCAACACCACCAAAGTAGTAGTGGCAGTTCCCGTCATTACAGACCCCTTGGATTGGTATTACCTCATCCCTCCAGCCATTGAAACTGAGCTTTCGATCAGCAACCATCTGCCTCTCTATCTGGTTGCCATACTCGGTGGCGACACAGAGCAAAGGATCGGGATGATAGGCAGTCTGTGTAAGACAAAAGGGAGTCAAGACCAATTCTTGGAGGGCATCATCCAAGGAAAGCTGCATAACCTGACTGACAACCATGCCAAGAAGCATGAAGTTGATGTCGGAGTAGATCATTGTATCGGTACGTGGGTGCTCTTTGAGTAAGTCTTGAAGAATGGTCTGAAAATCTTCCCCTCTTCGTATATAAAACGGATACCAGGCAGGCAGCCCTGAGTGGTGGGTTACCAGATCAGCAATCTGTATATGCTTGAGTTGCTGTTTGAGTTGCAGATTCTCAATAGGGAGAAGGTCTATAAGCTTGGTATGTTCCTGGAACCGTTGTTCACGCATGAGTTTCAGAACTGCCATGGTGGTATAGAGCTTGGTCAAGGAAGCAAGGTCGAAGAGATGGGAGGGAGTAAGAGGTGGACCACCCCACATAGTGGTTCCCCATGTCTGTATCTCTTGTTCCCCTGCTTGAGAGACTCCTACTGCAACTGCAGAGAAGTACTCTTGCTGTATATATGACTCAATGCTTGAAGTAAGGACATTTAGTGCAGGGGCAAGATTTTTCACCTTTCGTACCTCTTTACCATGAGTATCTCAGCAATCCCTTCCTTGGCAAAGTCAGGAAGGGCCCCTACTTTCTGGTAACCCTGTTTTTCGTAGAACCGCTGTGCCGTTGTGTTGAAGTCCGATACCAAAAGAAACCAATCCTTACCCAGATAACGGGTCTGCTGCTCAAATTCATTGAGAAGCAGAGTACCAACACCCCTGCCTTGAAAGTCAGGACTCACTGCAATGAAGCGAAGATAAGGAGCAGAAAGAAAGGCTCCGCTAAGATGTGCCCAGAAAAAACCCGCAATGAGTCCTTGCTCTTCAGCAAGAAAAAGAAGATTGTCCTTCTCTTGGAGTGCACGCCTAAGCTTCTCAATCCAATGCTCCTTAACAAACCCATACCTTACTCCTAGAGCAAGAGAAGTGGCGAGATGAGCACAATCATCGATGTCTTTTTCGGTGAGTCTTCGTATCAGAATCATACACTACTCCTGAATAAACGGCATTGTTTTGGAAAAGAGGTCAAGTAACCGCTGTGATGGAGCAAGACCGTCCTGAGATAGAACTGGAAGCTCATCGACATAGGACAGTCCGGTAAAGAGATCGTCCAAGATCAAGAGCGGACCATCGAGGTCGACCCATCGGCAGAGCGGCTCAAGAGTAAGGGCAGTGCCAACAGCAAGGGAGGATTCCACCATGCAACTGAGTAGTACAGCGAGGTTGTGCTCTTTGGCTTGCAGGATCAACCGCCGTGCAGCCTGAGGACCGCCACTCTTTGCTATCTTTACAACAATACCGCTGACACTTTTTGCATAGCGCTTCAAATCATCAGAAGTCTGTACCGTCTCATCAAGAATAATCGGAATATCACTGATTGAAGAGAGTATTTTCAACTCTTGTGGACTTCCTGCAATCGGTTCCTCTATCAACTCAATATTTTGGTCTTGTAACTGCTCGATGATTGAACATGCTTGTTTGAAGCTCCATCCTTGGTTGGCATCAAGTCGGATGGAAAGTTCAGGGAACCTCTCTCTAATCAGCTTGATGCGCTCTACATCATCACTGAAGCCTGCCTTCAACTTGATTGTTGAAAAACCACAATGTGCAACGGCTTCAAGCATGTTCTGCATATCTGGTGTATAGGCGATCGTGAACGAGGAACCCCTCTCATAGAATTTCTCTTGTTTATTGACTTTCGGATCTTGCAACCCAAGCATGGCAGTCGTGTACGCACAGGCGCTCATGGAGTGAGAAAACAAATCGACGACTTCCAAGGTTTGGTTGCTCTTGATCATTGCAGGGGTGATGGTACGCTTCAAGTCATCAAGTATGTGTTCTTTTGTCACCCCGTAGTAAGGTACGACCGCAGCCTCACCGTATGAGATTGTATTTTCGAACTTGATCTGCAGAAACACATTCTCACGATGCGATGAACTGCCATGGGCAATATGAAAGGGAGTCTTCAAGGCCATTGTTGCCGAAACCGCTCTCACTTCAAGCATGGCAGGCGTCCTCATATAATAAACAAGCCACTTGATGATCGGCACCCTGCTCTTTGAGCTCCGGCTTTACCTCTTTGCAGATAGGCATCGCCTTAGGACATCGTTCAGAGAAGGGACAACCAGGTCGCACTACTGTCGGTGAAGGAACATCACCCTTGAGGATTACCCGCTTACGGTGTTTGGCCGCTATAGGGTCGGGAACCGGGACTGCAGAAAGCAAGGCCTTTGTATAGGGATGCAAGGGATTGTCATGCAACTCCTTGCTCGTTGCCAGTTCCACAATATTACCCAGATACATTACGGCTATACGGTCACAGAAGTACTCAACCACAGAGAGGTCGTGAGCGATAAACAAGAAAGTCAGGTCGAACTCTTTCTGCAAATCCTTGAGTAAGTTGAGGATCTGGGACTGGATGGAAACATCCAGTGCACTGACTGGCTCATCAGCGAGTATCAACTTCGGCCCCAAAGAGAGCGCCCTTGCTATCCCGATCCTCTGGCGCTGCCCACCGGAAAACTCATGGGGGTAGCGGTTCGCATAGATTGAGGAGAGTCCGCACTTTTGAAGCAAGGAAAGCGCTCTTTCTGTAATCTGAGCTTCTGTAAAGGTAAGCAGCCCCTTTTTAACGAAAATCCTCAAGGGCTCTGCTACGATATCAATGGCTCTCATTCTTGGATCGAGAGATGAATAGGGATCTTGAAAGATGATCTGAAAATGTTTACGTGCCTCGATCAACTCCTGTTCACTCAGACTCGCAAGATCGAAACCGGAGAATAATACCTCTCCTGCTGTTATTCTCTCCAATCTGGCAATTGCCATGATAGTGGTCGATTTTCCGCATCCGGATTCTCCCACCAAGCCCAAGGCCTCGCCTTTCATAACGTTGAAAGAAATCCCATCAACAGCCCGTACCGCTCCTACCTTTCGCTTGAACAGTACTCCTTTCTCTATAGGAAAATGAACCTTTAGGTCCTTTATTTGCAGTAATACTTCACGCTCTGTCATTTTCACCCTCCTCTCTATACAACCAACAGGCAGCACTTCTTTGAGCTTCTTTACCATTGTTGAGCACAACTTCAGGGGGAAGCTTTCTGGCACAGATATCCATTGCCTGGTCACAACGATCGCGGAACGGACAGCCAGCACTAAGATTTGCAAGATCGGGAGGAGAGCCCTTGATCGAATGAAGACGTTCTACACTATGGTCACCCATTCGAGGGATGGAGGCCAGCAATCCTTTGGTATACGGGTGCTTCGGTTCGAGAAAGAGATCCTCTACAGAAGCGCGTTCTACGATACGCCCGGCATACATGACACACACTTGGTCGCACATCTCAGCAATGACCCCAAGGTCATGGGTGATCATGATGACTGCACTCTGATACTGCTCGCGTTTTTGTCGGATTAGATCAAGAATTTGGGCTTGGATGGTAACATCCAAGGCAGTGGTAGGTTCATCGGCAATGAGGATGTCAGGATTGCATGAGAGCGCCATAGCAATCATGACCCGCTGACGCATTCCTCCTGAAAATTGATGAGGATAGCACTCAGCCCGTATTTCAGGATCAGGGATTCCTATGACCCTGAGCAATTCGATTGCCTGCTTTTTCGCCTCTTTCCTCTTCATTCCCTGATGGAGCATCAAGGCCTCTGCAATCTGCTTGTACACCTTGATAACCGGATTTAAGGATGTCAGGGGGTCTTGGAAGATCATCGAGATATGCTTTCCCCTGATACTGAGCATTTCACTTTCAGGAACAGAGAGAAGGTCCTTATCATGATACAGTACTTTTCCCTCGACAATCCTTCCCGGTGGATACTCGATCAGGCGAAGAACAGAGAGGTTGGTCACAGACTTTCCACTACCCGATTCACCCACGATTCCCAGTGTCTGTCCCCGTTCAAGATTGAAGGATACCTTGTTCACTGCATTGACGATGCCACGTTCTGATTTGAATTGGGTCACCAGACCTTCTACCTGCAAGATAGTTGTTTCTTTCATGTTTCGCATCTCCTACCTGACATTCCTGAGGCGAGGGTCCAGAATGTCTCTCAGGCCGTCACCTAAGAGGTTGAATCCCAAAACCAACATAACGATGGCCATTCCAGGATAGATTGCTGTCCATGGTGCGAATATCATAACTTTTCGGGCACTGCTGAGCATATTCCCCCAGGAGGGATCAGGAGGTTGTACTCCTAAACCCAAGAAACTCAGTGCCGATTCAAGCAAAATGGCGGTAGAGAGTGACAATGATATCTGAACGATCAAGGGGGCGGTAATGTTGGGCAGAAGGTGGTGCCATAGGATATAGGTCTTACCTGCTCCATTTGACTTTGCAGCCCGAATAAACTCATTGCCCTTCAAGGCAATGATCGAGCCTCTGCTGATCCTTGCAAACTGCGGGATGTAGACGATTCCGATGGCCAAAACCACATTGTAGGTGTGCTCTCCTAATATAGCCATGATGAATATTGCCAAAAGCAGAGAAGGAAAGGCAAAGAGTATATCGGCAAACCGCATGATTACATTGTCGGTCTTGCCACCGAGATATCCAGCCCATACCCCCATGAAAATTCCTATCACTGCACCAAAAGCTGTTGCGCTTACGCTGATAATGAATGAGACAGAAGTTCCTTTCATAATCCTTGAAAGGATATCCCTGCCAAACTCATCAGTTCCAAAGAGATGCCCACTAGAAAATGACGGGCCTTGCAAAATTTGAGCTGAATTCATCTTTACCGGATCGAAGGGAAGCCAGAACAGGGACACAAGACTCATGATGATATACAAAAGAATGACAATAAGCCCTGCCAACGCTATACGGTTTCTTACTATTCGAGGTGTTTTCATAGCATCACTTCTCCTCATCTACCAGCCGAATTCGAGGGTCTGCCATTGCATAGACTAGGTCTGTGACAAGATTGACCAAGACAAAAAGGGATGCAATCACCAACATGATAGCCTGGATAATCGGATAATCTCTTTGGTTGATCGCATACAAGGCAAGCCTTCCCATTCCCGGAAGGGCAAACACTTCTTCAATGACAATCGAGCCTCCAAGCAGATAGCCGGCATTGAAGCCTGTCACGGTTATGACCGGTAAAATCGCATTCTTCAGTGCATGTATGATAATAACCTTTCGTTTAGGAAGACCCTTGGCTTTTGCAGTACGAACATAATCCATTTGAAGGACTTCCAACATACTGTTTCGCGTATAGCGCATTACTACTGCTGCAAATCCAAATCCTATGGCAAGGGAGGGAAGAAAAAACATTTTAAGGTTCTTTAAAGGATCCTCAAATAGGCTGACGTAGTTGCCCATGGGTATCCAGCCCTGCGAGCTGGAAAAGGCAATGACCATCAAGGCCGCCAGCCAGAACTGCGGTAAGGAGAGTCCGATCAAACCAATGATTCGGTTCAAAAAATCTCCAAAGGTGTCTTGTTTGAGCGAAGAAAGTATCCCTAGCGGGATGCCGATAAGCAAGGCAAGAATCAAGGAGTAGATGGTAAGCTCCAAGCTGATCGGAAGCCTGCTGAAAATATCAGGAAGCACAGGTCGGCCGGTCCTCAATGAGTAACCGAAGTCGCCTTTCAAAATATTACCTACCCACTGGACATAGAGAACCGGGATGGGTTTATCTTCTCCGAACAACCGTTTCAGTTCTTCCATCTGCTCTGGTGTTGCCTCAACCTGGGTTCCCATGTACATCTGAAGCGCAGAGCCTGGAATCAAGCGGACCATGAAGAACACGATCAAGGAAACTCCGATGAGTACTGGAATAAGCGAGAGCAATCGTCTTACAATGTATTTTCCCACAAAACACCTCTGAACATCGTATGTAGAGAAACTCCTCCCGGTGGGGAGGAGATCTCATTATCAAGTTATTATCGAATCACTTCGGCATGAGTTACATAGAACAAACTGCCGTTTCCTACAAGTTTGAATCCTTGTACGTAAGGACTGGTTACTTGGTTTTCGTTCGGTGAGTACAAGAATACCAGAGGCACGTTTGTTGCAAGCACATTTTGCACCTTGTCATACGTTGCCTTTCTTTCTGCTATAACAGTCTGTGCTCTTCCAAGCTCAAGCAGGGCATCTGTTTCCTTGTCAGCATACATGAAGTTGTTTACCCCACCGGTGCTGTGTAGTGAACGATAGAGGAAGCGATCAGGTTCGCTGCTTCCGCCACGTAGTTCCACCATGGTTGCAAAGTCACGCTTTACCCAACGGTCAATATAGTTACCCCACTCAACGACATCAAGATTAGCTTGGATGCCGATGTTCTTCAGTTGGTCCTGAATAACCTGAGCTACAGCCAAACCGCCTTCATAGGTTGAGGAGCAGACAATATCAAAACTCAAGCCGTTTGGATACCCCGCTTCTGCAAGCAGTTGCTTTGCCTTAGCATAGTCGGTCTTTCCGAAGGGAAGCTGTTCCGGAGGAATCGCCCATGCTTTTGCTGAGATGGGAAGAGGGCCGGTTGCTGCTCCCATGCCATACTCAGCCATGGTAAGAATTTCATTACGATCGATGGCAAGGGCTATAGCCTGACGCACTCTGATGTCGTCAAAGGGAGCTTTCTTGTTATTGAAACTGAACACCCTGACGTTCATTCCGGGCTTGCTCATGACTACGACACTCTTGTCGGCACTTGCCTGCCTGATTGCAGCACCATCGTTGATGGTTGCAATATCAAGATTTCCGCCCTTGATTCCAGCCAATAAAGAAGCTTCTTCCGGAATGACCCTGAAAATGACCTTTTCTGTCTTTG
>Ga0334884_1005065_pt1 | contig 12906 bp, 6 predicted proteins | sample GraSluR1_MG_7_FD_207215 | JGI IMG/M metagenome (GOLD analysis project Ga0334884, IMG submission 207215) | Sludge microbial communities from methane-producing bioreactor in Wageningen University, Netherlands - Granular Sludge_12_05 R1 | ecosystem: Engineered > Bioreactor > Anaerobic > Unclassified...
GGGCTGAACGCCCGGCCTTCAGAGCGGCGGCGATCCTCTCGCCCTCCATCCTCATCTTCCGCTCTCCGCCTTCTGCCGTTCTTCTTTGCCGCCCCGAAACGGGGCGGCCTCGGCACGCGCGCGAAGAGAAGAAATGCGGTAGCGGCAGAAGCCGTTTCGCTCCATTCAGTGCTTCGCACTGACGCCGCCGCTCAGGAGCGCTCAGCCCTACGGTCTTCGCTTAGAGCGCAACCCGCATTTTCTGAACGAAAACGCTGGTTGCTTAGACGCGCCGCTTGCGCTCCTGAACGTCGCGCTTCACGCGGCGCTTACCACCCCGTCCGCATTTCGAGTGCCGGTTTCTCCGGCTCCGTTCACTCCACGAAAAGGCGAGACGCCTTTTCGTTCGTTCACCTCCACCGGCGAAACACGATCACTTCAAATGCGGCCCCACGGAGCCGCCGCGCAATTCGCCCCGCGTGTTTGTCTACGCCAAATCATCGGGGCCATTTGCCAACAGCCGGCGGCAAGAGGCCTGCCGGGCGCATTAAGCAAGGAAATGCACCCGTCACCGTTGCGGCTGCGGCCTTCGGCCTTGTCCTCACTGGCGGTCGGGCTTCGCCCTCCGCGGATTGGTTTTCCAATCTCCGAATAACATCTATCAATCAGACCCCTTTTCCCATCGCTTCGCCAGCATCGCCCCTCCGAGGCTAAGCGCGCTTGTTTCTCCGTTCCGGGCCAGAACACCGGTCGCCCGCTATGCTATGGAGGCAAGCGGGCTCGTTTGCCTCCGGCAAATGTCCGGTGTCTCTGGCCCTCCACGGAGCGCGCGCTACGCCTCTTCCGGCGCGCCGCTGGCTGCGCTCTTCAAAGACCACCCGCCGGACCCTTGCGCGCGGGACGCCCACCCCGAAGATGTCCCGCGCGCTGAAGACGGCTTCTATCGGTTTGCGGCGAAGGGAACTTCGTCCGCAAACCAGAAGCCGCATTGTACCGTGGCCTCCTTCCCGTCAAGGATACTTCGCTCCCGCTTCCGCCTTCGCGCGGCGCTTCGGCGGACAAGTCGCGGGATGCGATCCTCCTTGACGGGTCCCTTCCGGCCACAGTGGGAGCACCACTCGGAAAAAAGGCTCGCCATTTCCGGCGTCTTCTGCAAAATGTCAAACAATTCCGGGGGCTGTTCCTTCGGAATCTGATCTTTGAGAAGACTATTTTGCGTCTTAGCAGTTTTCCCCGCGATTAGCGGGGGACGTTCTGACTGAAAACCAGCAACTTTCTTACACCGGAACGGAACTGACAGGGACGCGCCCGACAACGGGCGCGGCTCCATGTCTTACGTTCCGGTGTGGGGCTTGCTGGTCCCTCAGTTAGGGCGTGAGCTTGGTGTCCGCGCCTCTTTTTTGGCGGCAACACCGGGCGGGCGCGTTGAGGGAGAACCCCATGAAAGGTATGCAATGAATCGAACACCCATAGTCACAGGAGCCGGGCTTATCGCCGCGATGTGTTGCCTCGCGGTCGCGTCCGTCTCGTCCACGGACAGCGAGAAAAAGCCCGTCGTGGACCCCGAGCAGTACAAGGAGTTCATGGCCCATCAGGTCGCGGACGTGTACGACCTGGAGCAGTATTTTGTCGAGGAGCAGTACTTCTACCTGCCCATGACTCCACCGTCGGAGGATTTCATCCTCCGCCAGCCGGGCAGTCCCTATGTCCTGCCGTTCACCTGGGAAAAGTTCCCGGCGGAGTTCGTCAAAGGGCTGTCGCTGGAGTACGAGAACAGCGTGCCAGTCTATCCGGTGACGATTCTGGAAGACCCGAAAACGCGCGAGACCGTTTTCCTGAACGCGGAAGGCAAGGAACTCTATGCGTTGCCGCCCGCGCCCGGTTATGACCCTTACACTTACCTCCGAACTCTGATGCCGTTGCTGTACTCAGGGAAGTACACGAGCGACGAGGTTTACAACTGGCAGAAGCTCTATGACCCGTCGCGCGTGCAGATCACGGCGAAGCTGATCCCAACCGAGTACGTCGAGCCATACCTCTACGTGGCCGCCCGGCTTGCGGAAGAAGCGGCGGCGCTCGCCGCCGAGTCCGACGACGGCGGCGGGATGGTCTTGCTCCGGTCCGAGGCGGCGGAAAGCAATATCGTGGTGGAGTCGTTCGCGCTGGTCAGCAACAGCATGAAGATGGTTATCGGCTACCCGAACGATTTCACCAACCGGCTTGAGATTTACACGTGTGATGACCTTTTGGCCTTCGAGTGGGTGATGGTTGCCACCAATCTTTCAACCACCGGGACGAACGAAATCACCTGGCTGGATACGGTCGTTTATCCCGAGAGCGACACGGGCAAGGCCTACTCGTTTTCCGTCGGAAACGCGGACTTTGACAGCGACGGCGATGGCCTGCCCGACGCGCGGGAGTTTTTCGTTTATGGCACCAATCCCAACAACCCGGACACCGACGGCGACGGGATGAACGACGGCGACGAAGCGGCGCAAGGCTTCGATCCGGCCGTCTTCAACGCCTCGGCCACGGTCTGGATACGGTTTCCCGAGAACGGGCGGAGAATGCCATGACTAACCACTTTCAAGGAATCACGAACATGAAGAAAGCTTTTGCATTGTTGATGCTGGTTGCCGGGGTTGCCCAGGCGGACACCGTGACCGTGGCGGTCACACGATCTTTGCCGTCGTATCAGCAGGTGGTAGAGGGCAACGAGACTTGCGATCCGCGCGAAGGCCCATTCTGGACCAAGAGCTTTAACCCGCTCCTGCCGTCGGGGGCGTCAGTCATCAGCAGTTATATCAGCGGCTATGTGGACGATGAAGCCGACATCACCGGCGCGGGTTCGATCACCATCGGGCATTGCGAAGCCGGCGACTATACCGCCAACATCACCGCCGCTGTCCACACGAATGACGGTTCGTTCACGATCACGCTGTATGATCGCACGGCCACCGCGACACAGGAAAACCAGGTTGCGTTCTCCGGCGTCAACACGATCACTTATCGGGTGGTCGATCCGCCCGGCCCGGAGACTACCGAAACCAATATCGAGGAAGAAGTCTGCGCGACCTACTTCAAGTCGGGCGACTGCGGGGAAGTCACGGAGGAAAAGGTTTGCTGGTACGAGTCGGCGGGTTGCTCCAGTTGTAGCACGAAGGGAAGCCCGCAAGCCTCATTCGGCGTCGCCAACTTCAATGTGCGCGTGGACGATACGCCGATCTGGCATGAAACGGCGGTTGGGTCCCCGCTGCAACTGCAAATGCGATTCAGCAACTTCGGCGAGCCGGTCACGAACAAGACCTTTGGCCCGAAATGGTCCTGCAACTGGAACAGCACTGTAACGGTCCTCAATTCCGGGACGAACCGGCTTGTGTTCCCGTCCGGGAGCGTCGGCCTATTGACGCTGTCTTCCAACAACGTCTATCTGCCGCCCGATGCGTTGGACGGCGTTCTTGTGCTCACCAACGGCGTTTACGAGTACCGCAAGCCGGACGGCGGGACGTGGGCCTACGCCCCGTCAGCAGGCAACACGAATGTCTACTTGCTCTCCGCCGTGCGCGATGCGTGGTCGAACACCGTCAGCGTGACGTACACCAATGACCGACTCTACCGCGTGACGCAGACCGCCCCGAACACGGGCCGCTATCTTGAGTTTGCTTACGACGGCGCGAGTGCCCGCGCGGTTTCCGTCTCCACGGAACCGGCGGCATCGCGCACCGCGACGTTCAACTACTCGACCGCCGGAATCCTCACCAACGTTGTGGACATGGGCGGGTTTTCGTACAGCTACCAGTACACCAACGGCTATCTGGCCCGTGTCCTGAAGGGCGCGGCGGAACGGCTTGCCGTGTCGTACAGCGCGACGCCGGAAAAGTGGACCGCGACGAACAGCTATTGGGTACAACTGAACGACGCAGGCGGTTTTTCGCGCAAGTACACATGGGAATTCGGCGCGGTGAAGAAGGAGACCACGCGCGGCGGAGCGGATGCCATCGAGCATTACTATGCGGTTTCCACGGCGGGCAGTCGCGGGCGGGTTCTGACCGGCATCATGTCGGCGGGGGTTCAACAGCAGTATCAATACACCGCGCAGGGGCGCGTTTCCAACCGCACCGACCGTTCCGGCGGGACGTGGGTTCAAGGCTACAACTCACAGCTTCGGCTGACCTCGCTCACCGATCCGACAGGCAACTTAACAACCTACGTTTACGACTCCAACGGCGTGGACCTGCTCTATGAAATACCGCCGGTCGGACCGGTGCAACGAACCTTCTCCTATGTGCCCGGAAAGCATGCGGTCGCCACAGAATCGAACGCTTTGGGCCGCGTTGTCTCGTACTCGTACAATGCGCTTGGCCTTGCGACGAACATCAACGACGGGCGGACCGTCGAGACGTTTTCCTACAGCGCCGAAGGGCGGTTGGCGGCGCGATATCGCAACGGCGTCCTGGTCGAGACGAACCAGTACGACGCTTTCGGGCGGCTGGAATGGTCGCGCGACGCGGCGGGGCTTGAAGTTACGCGGACTTACGACGCGTTGAATCGCCCGACCTCGCAGACGTTCGACAACAACGGGCAAATCTCCGTCATCTCGAACCATTACGATTGCTGTTCGATTGACCAGGTGACGGACCGGCGCGGGTTCTCGTGGAATTACCAGTTCAACGACGTCGGGGAAAAGGAATGGGAGAGCAACCCGAACGGGCTGAGCACGTATTACACCTACGGGCTGGAAGGTCAGCCAGTCAGCATCAGCAACGCGCTGGAATGGACCAAGCGAACCTACACGCCGCAGGGCTGGCTCAAGACCGTTGAATACCCCGCCCGTTCGTTCGACGGTGCGCACTGGGAAAACTACTGGTACGACTCCGAAGGCCGCCTTCTGAAGAAAGGCACCATCTCCGGCGCGCTCTACAAGAACGAGTACGATTCGCTCGGGCGGCGCGTGGCGGCCTACGTGCCCGACGGGGGCACGTATGCCTGGCACACGGAGCAGTATGTACTCGGAGAGACCAACCAGTACGATTCACTCGGGAGGCTGGTCTGGACGCGAGACATTCGCGGGCTGGCGGTCAGCAACGAGTACAACGCCCTCGGGCAGATCACGAAGAAGACCTATCCCGACGGCTCAACCAAGCAATGGACCTACAATGCTTGGGGCGATTCCACGAGCTTCAAGGACCGAGCCGGAAACACCGCGAGCAACGTTTACGACAATCTCGGGCGGGTGACGCGCCAGATTGACGCGCGAGGATTCAGCACGTTCTACGGCTACAACAATGCCGATCAGGTGACGGCGATCACGAACGCGCTGAATCAGGTCTGGACGTTCGCCTATGACGCCGAAGGCCGGGTGACGCAGGTCACGTATCCCGATGCCACGACCGAAACGCGCGACTACGACGCGTTGGGCAACGTGACGCAGATTGTCCGAGGCGTGGTGACGGTGGCGTTCACCTACGACGCGCTGAACAACCGGACCGCCGGACAAGTGGACGGCGAAACGGTCGAGACCGCCGCCTACGATGCGTTGGGCCGCTTGCTGTCGTCCGTCAACGCGGACGGGCTTTCGGTCACGAACACCTGGGATTCGTGGGGCGAACTCAACACGCGCAGCTGGCCGGGTGCGTTGCAGGAGAGTTTCCAATACGGGGATCGCGGCATGACTAACGCGATTGACCGGCTGAACATCGCCACGCGCTACATGCGCGACAGCCTGGGGCGCGTGTTGCAGCAGATTGACGGCGCGACCAACGCGGTAAGTTACGCTTACCTGTCCAACGGCGTGGATCAGGTCGCTTCCCTGTGGGACGGCAACAGCAACAAGACGACTTGGGCTTACGACGTTTTCGGCAACCCGACCAACAAGGTCTATGCCGACGGCAGTCAGGAGCGTTACCAGTACGACCGGCTGAACCGCCTCACGAACAAGGTGGACACGGCGGGTATTTCGACCGGCTACGGCTACGACCCCAACGGAAATCTGGTCTCGATCAAGTACGGTTCGCTCTCGCCGGTGACGTTCGGGTACGACGCGCTGAGCCGCCGCACGAGCATGGTGGATGCGGTCGGCACAACCGTCTGGACGTACGACACGCTCGGGCGGCTCGCCACCGAACGCGGCCCGTTCGGCACGAACGTGGTCAGCGTGGGCTATGACGAGCAAGGCCGCATGACGAGCGTTTCTTTCGGCTCGTATTCCGCCACGTACGCGATTGACGGCAAGGGCCGGATCACGGGCATTTCCGCGCCGGAAGGCGGTTATTCGTTCTCGTATCTGGAAGACGGGTTCAAGCGAACGCAGGTCATGTATCCCAACGGCGTGAAGGAAACGCGCGGATACGATGCGCTCACGCGCATGACGAACCTCGTCTACAAGAAGCGGCTCACCACGCTGCTTTCGATCAACTACCGCCACGACAACGGCGACCGCCGCACAAACGAAGTCTGGAGCACCGGGCGGAATCTATCCTACGGGTATGATCGGGCGCACCAGCTTCTGAGCGCTGTCAGCACGGCCCGGGCGAGCGATTCGGTCAACTACGTCTTTGACAAGGCCGGGAACCCGACCAGCCGCAAGGAATTCGGGCTAACGACGGCCTACACGTTCAACAACCTGAATCAGTTTGCTTCCGGGTCATGGACCGGCAAGCTGACTGTCATCGGCGAAGTGAACTACGCGGCGGGCACGGTCACCGTGAACGGAGTGACCGGGAAGATATTCCCGGACCGGGTTTTCGAGGCGACTAACATCACCGTCAGCGCGGGGACCAATGTCCTGACGGCGGTCTATCACGGCCCGGCGTTTACCAATACGCAGATGGTGGCGACGAACACGTCCAGCGTGGTGGTCGTCAATCCGGCCTTCAGTTACGACGCCAAGGGCAATCTGACCAACGACGCGGAGTTTGTTTACCAGTACGACATTGCCAACCGGCTGACCAACGTTATCAGCAAGGCGAGCGGTTCAAGCGTGCTGGCCGCGCGATACGATGGACTCGGGCGGCGTGTCGAGGTCACGCGCAACGCCTCCACCGTTGAGCGGTATGTGTATTTCCCCGGCTCGTTCCTTGTGCTGGCGGTGCTCGACGGGTCCAACCAGATCAAGGAAGTCTACACGCAAGGCCCGGACCTCTCCGGCGTGGTCGGCGGCGCGGGCGGAATCGGGGGGATTCTGTCGGTCTCGACAAACATCGGCGCGGCTTCTGCGGTGAAGTATTTCCATGCCGACGCAATGGGGAACGTGATTCTGGTTTCCAATTCCGACGGCGAACAGGTTGCGTCTTACGGATTCACTCCCTTCGGGAAGCTGGTCAACCAGGCTGGGGACTATCAAGCGCGGTTCCTCTTCAGCAGCAAGGAGCTTGATCCCGAAACGGGGCTGGTGCTGTACGGCGTGCGCTACTTGAACCCGGACGCTGGGACATGGCTCACGCGTGACCCTGCGGGAGAGGCTGCAAGCATCAACCTTTACGGATTCGCGGGCAATACGCCGCTCCTCAGCTTCGATGCGTGGGGTTTTGCGGAGCAGTTTTATTACGAGCCGATCGTCCGCCATCGTCAGAACCTCATTGTGGTCGCCGGGCCGGATGTCGGCTACGGCTACGCCCAGGCTGATTTCTATGACGTCGTGGGCTACAACAAGCGACCGTATCCATCGACGCCGGAGTTTCAGGCAAGAGCCTTTGCGAAGGGATTCAAGGCGAAGATGGGCGAATCCATGACCGCCCAAGCCATCGGGTTCGTCCAGAACTTCTCCATGGATGACATCCTGCAAGCCTTGGAGGCGATTGCCGGCAATCCGACCCTGGCGGCGGAGCAAATGGCGCGTTGCGCCATTACCGACGTTGCGGACGTGACAACCAAGCTCTTTGACCTTGCCAAGTTCTACTCAGGAGGCGATCCGGTTTCGGCAGCGCACACATTGGGAGAGCTTACCGGGAAGTACGGCGATCAAGTCCTAGTGGCGGCACTGGCAAGCGGCGTTAAGCACTCTGCAAGGGCAGCGAACAGGCAGAAGCCTCTCTATCGATATATGAGTCAGGCGGAGGCGAACAGCGTGAAAAGAAGCGGGTTGCTTCGCGGCGGACGCCCCGGTGAGACGTACTGGACGGATTCGCGCTTCACGAGTGCGGCAAGAGCAAGGAATGGCCTGTCTTTGCCTGACACACCTGATGTGCGTATGGAGTTCCGTTTGAGGAATGAACCTTCTCTGTCGCGCGCAGGGACGAGGGTGACGCCTCGCTATGGTGGCGGTGGTGGCGGCAGAGAGTATATGTCCATTCAACCTGTCGCCGTGGAGGTGATCAATGTCCAGCCCTTCACCCACTAGTCTTATTGGTCAAGACTTCTCGGCTCGCATCGGCGAACCATGGGATTTTCGTTCGTCGGCGGGTGATAACTGCCTGAGGGGGGTTGTCAAAGATGCATGGTTAAAGGACGCGGAGTTGCTCGTTCTTTGTGCGATCCAGCCCTTTACGGATGGGAATTCGAGTATCTCCGAAGTAGTTCTTGTCAATCGTTACTGCAAGGGACAAGACATGCTTGCATCCTTGATTGCAAGAACATGGACTGGGGCGAACATCCTCTATGCACCGAGGTTGGGCGAATTCCGTCGCGAAAGGCTGGAAGCAATGCTGGGTGACGAACATGCCTACAAGTTTCTTGTGGGCTCAGTGAGGCTTGAGGGCGGGCACCCAGATGACTGACTTCGATGCATTCCTGTTCAGGCAGCAAATCAGCGATGGTCTTGCTCTTGCCGAGCAACTCGTTGGCTTGGGGGTGACAGTTCTTTCGTTCGTCTTGTGGGCGCTTCTGCGTCGTCGTACGGGCAAGAGGTTGTTCTCCATACTGATTGCCGCAGCCCTCTGTGATGTTTTTAGCTGGGTTATTCTCCGCATCTCACAGGGGATTGTGGAACCGATGACGGCACTTCGTATGTCTTGGCTCGGTTCCGTTCTCTGGCTTGCTGGAGGAATATTGACTGCTACGGCGTTCGCGTTGTGGATCAGATTGCTACGAAAGGCAGAAGAAGTTTAGGAGCGCGCGCGTGCCGAGGCCGCCCCGTTTCGGGGCGGCAAAGAAGAACGGCAGAAGGCGGAGAGCGGAAGATGAGGATGGAGGGCGAGAGGATCGCCGCCGCTCTGAAGGCCGGGCGTTCAGCCCGGCCTTTCGGCGGAACGTCCATCGTTCCGCCGGGTCTTGGACTGCGGCCAGCAGACCAAGACCATTCCGCCGCGACCCAGCGGCGACCGCACTCCGAGCCGCGTCCAGCGGCGAGGAGCAGAAAAGCCCCGTGCGAGGCCGCGCCCGTCGCGAGAGCGGCGGGCAGTGGCCGGAGCCGGGGCTTTTCGGGGTGGCGGCGCACAGTGGGCGAGAAGTTTTGCCGGATGGCAAAACGACGCGCCCGCGTGCGCCGGGGGTGGAAGGGCGGCGAGGCGCGGGAGCGCCGAGCCGGGGGCATGTTCCGAGCGGCGCGTCAGCGCCGCGAGGTAGAGACGTTGCATCCGGCCCGTCGATTTGGTCTATTCCTACTCGTGGCCGAGCATGGCGGTTCGCACGAGGTTCAAGAGACACCGCCATGAAGTAGAGCCTCGCGTTGCTCGGCTCACTTCATGGCGCGGCCTGCCGTTCAAAACAACGTCCCGACGGAGACGAAGAATTGATGGTGGCCACGGTCGGCAATGGCAAAACCGATTCCGCAGGGGCCGATGACGGTGTCGGCGGCGAGGCCGGCGTCGAAGCTGTAGCGGAGGTTGTCCAATTCGATGTCGTCGCGTGTTTCCCACGCATTACCGAAGTCTTGCCTGAGGATCGCAAAGATTCCGCGGCCGAAGGCCGGAGGAAGGCGGGCGAGTTCGTATCGGTATCCGACTTGGAACAACGCGGCGTATTGACCGGCCACCTGGTTCTGCGACAGTCCCCCAATGGTGTCGAGGCCGCCGAGAGTGAAACGGTCATAAAGAGGAATATCACTGCCGAGACTCGACGCGCCCATCACGGTCATCTGTACGGTGTGGCGGCCGAAGCTGACGTGCTGCTGGTATTCCGCCGAAACCTTGTCGTAGTTCTCCTCTGCGCCGATAAGCGGGCGCGACAGAAATGCATACGCTTGAAAATAATTCCCTTTGCGCGCGAAAAAGGGGTGGTCGAGACGGTCCACGACCAGGTTGGCGGTGAAGCCGGCAATGGGGCCGTTGAGTTCAGGGAGGTCTTCCGCGCCGGCGCTGAGTTCGGCGCTTCCGTATCCCGCAAGCGCCCCCAAGCGCAATTCGGCGGCGTCGCTCAGCGCCAGCCCGGCGTCGAGCCCCGACATCCACAGATTGACATCGTATGTTGCAATGCGGCGATCGTTTTCGAATACCGGCAGCGTGGATGATTCTCCCGAAGCGCGCGGAGCGATAAACAACAGGCCTGAGCGTGCCAGGGGTTGGTAGAATTCCGCCATCGCGCGCTGGTTGCTCCCGATATCAATATCCATTCTCAGCTCGGCGCCCAGCCGGTTGATTCTGGTGAGGGTGTAGTTGATGAGGAATTGCCATGCCGATTCGTTGTCGAGATCGCTTTCCATCCGCAATCCAAAATGCAGATAGCCCGGGCCCCATGGCTTCTCCTGTACCGAGTAGACGATCTCGCACCCGCCGGTCGAGTTAACGATTTCATAGGAGACATTCTGGAAATCGCCCATCCCGTGAACGCGCGCGACGTCGCGCTCCACCTTTTCGAAGTCCACTTCTTCGCCGGGCCGTGTCCGGATAACGCGGCGAATCACGCGTTCATCCACGCGCTGGTTGCCTTCGATGCGTACTGCGGCGACGTGCTGCGGGGCCGCCGGCGGTCGGCGCTGTTTCTGCAGATAACGGGCGTATTCCTCTTTCGAAACGGACCATTTTGCAAGTTCGGCGGCGTGTGCCCGTGTGGCTTCGGCACCTGGGGGGATGATTTGCGCGGCGCGGTGGAACTCGGTGGCATTTCGCGCGGCCAGATCGGGTTGGATGAGCAGGTCTGCTTCCTTGATCCGGCTCTGGATGGACGGACGCTGCATCAAGAGGAAACTCTGTGCCAGCACGGTGGCGAAGTTGGAGAGGTTTTTCTTGATGGCCTCCGCCTTCAACGCGCCGACATCCACCGCGATGATGATGTCGGCCTGCATTGCTTGTGCAGCATCCACGGGAACATTGTTGACGACGCCGCCGTCCACGAGCAGGCGTCCATCAAGCTCCACCGGGGTGAATATACCGGGCACAGCCATGCTCGCGCGCATGGAGAGCGCAAGATTGCCGTGGTCCAGCAGCGCCATCTCCCCGGTGAGAAGGTCGGTGGCTACTGCGCGAAAGGGAATGTTCAACTCGTCGAAATCGCGGATGGATGCGACGACTGTTGTTTCACGGCGCATGAGGATGCCGAGTTTCTGTCCGGCGGAGAGTCCGGGCGGAAACAGAAAGCGCCAAGGCGGGCGGTAGCCCACCTCGGCGTCGAACAGGTAGCGGGCGGTGTCCTGCCTTCGCCGGAAGTTGAGGTCTTCCCGCGCGGCCTTGTCGTTAAGCAGGTCCCACCAGTCCAGGTTAACGAGCAGTTCCCCGATTTCGTCGGGCGACATACCGGCGGCATAGAAGCCGCCGATGATCGCGCCCATGCTGGTTCCTGCGATGCAGTCCACCGGAACGCGGAGTTCCTCCAGCACTTTCAGCACGCCGACATGGGCCATGCCCAGCGCGCCGCCGCCGCCGAGGACGAGACCGATTCGTGGTCGGCTATTTTGCGGTGGGTTCGTGTCGGATGTTTCTTCCGGGATACACACATTGATTGCGGGAATGGTTGCGAGAAGAGCGCAAAGCAGTATCAGATGTCTCTTGGGCGCCATGCAGCCTCCTCGAAATCCATGCCGGAGCATAGAGGAGAAAGAAACAGTGATCAAGCGCTTGCCGCTATACGTTCGGCACGTTTTTGCGCTATGATAAGCGGCATGAGAGGGGCCACCTTTTATAAGCACATCCTGGTGCTGTTCCTGCTTTCAGCCCTGCAGGTGTTCGCGCAGGCCGCGCCAAACCTGTTGAAAGATCCGAGCTTCGAGGGCAGCATGGGGGAGCGTGAGTTTTCGAAACACTGGACTAAATTCGGCCGCGCGTTCTGCGAGAACATCACACCACGATCAAAAGTTTTTGTCGCAAAACTCCATGGGCAATTCGACGGAAAGACCAACTACTCGGGGGTCTACCAGGATGTGCCCGCAAAGGAAGGCAATCGGTATATTGCCGGCGTCTATCTTCGGCAGAACAGCGGCGATGTGTTGGAAAAAGGGAACGAGGCCTGGCTCAAGCTGGAATTCTTCGGCGAGAAGCACAAGCTCCTGGGCGTTCACGAATCTCCTGTGAAAATGAATGCAAAAAGCCCGTCCAATCGCTGGCTGTATTTTTCGACGGGCCCCTGCATCGCTCCGCCGGGGACGGTGAGCGCGCGTTTCGTTGCGCTTTTTGAGCAGCAATCCGACGCATTGGGCGCGACGCTCTTCGACGATGCGGAGTTGAAGGAACTGCCCTGATTCAATTGCCGCCCGTCAATCCGGAGGCTTTACCCCGATCCGATAGAACTGCATCGGTGCGTCGTTAGTGACGGGGATCGTGACGCCGCTGCCGTCGGGATTACCCGGGGTTTCGCCGCCGTATGGCTGCCAGGGGACTGCATCCATAAGGTTGGTTTTGTATGTGACAAAGTAGATGCGGCTGTTTGTTGACCAGTCCGTTCCCAATGCCGACCAGCCCATGCTGCGGACACCGCTGAAATACGAAACAGGGTTCGTCGGATCGGTGTCGGCAGCGAACTCTTCCTCGTTGGTGAACCCATCCTCATCAGGATTGTCCGCGGCGATGCGTTCTCCGACAGGAATGCTGTACCTGTCCCACCACCAGTTTGGCAGGCCGT
>Ga0334884_1005073_pt1 | contig 12892 bp, 12 predicted proteins | sample GraSluR1_MG_7_FD_207215 | JGI IMG/M metagenome (GOLD analysis project Ga0334884, IMG submission 207215) | Sludge microbial communities from methane-producing bioreactor in Wageningen University, Netherlands - Granular Sludge_12_05 R1 | ecosystem: Engineered > Bioreactor > Anaerobic >...
CTGCCAGAGTTCCCTTGCAAACTGCCAATGTAAAAGACCTTGAAGCCGGTAAAGCAAAAGGTCTCTCCACTGCGATGCTTGACAGACTTGAATTGACGGATAAACGTATTGAAGCCATGGCAGAGGGATTAGACACTGTAGCAACATTGCCTGATCCTGTCGGCGATATTGTCGAACAGTATGTACACCCCAACGGGTTATGTATCGCACAAATTCGCCAACCCTTGGGGGTGGTCGGCATTATATATGAAAGTCGTCCCAATGTAACTGCGGATGCTGCAGCATTGTGCCTGAAATCGGGTAATGCATGTGTCTTGCGTGGTGGTTCCGAGGCAATACATTCCAACTTAGCCATTGCAGATATCTTTATCGAAGGCGCAGTAGCAGCAGGTGTACCAGAAAATGCGGTACAAATAATACGTACTACAGACCGAGCTGCCGTGGGTGAAATGCTGAAACTGGATAGTTATATTGATGTCATCATACCACGCGGTGGTAAGGGACTTATTGCACGCATATATGATGAGTCACGAATTCCGGTTATTGCACATCTGGATGGAGTTTGCCACACGTACATTCATGAAGACGCAGACCTGGAAATGGCACGGAATATTGTTGTAAATGCCAAACTGCAACGTCCGGGTGTTTGTAATGCCATGGAAACACTGTTGATACACGAGAATGCCGCCCCCATGATGCTACCTGATATTGCCCAAGCCCTGGTTGCAGGCAAGTGTGTTTTGCGAGGCTGTACCAGAACCAGACAATTGATTGAATGCGATGAAGCGGTAGAGGAAGACTGGATTACCGAATATCTGGATAAAATACTTTCGATCAAGGTAGTTGCAAGCCTGGATGAAGCCATTGAACATATAAACACGTATGGCTCCCATCATTCAGATGCCATAGTAACAGAAGGATACAGCGCGGCGGAGAAATTTCTCAATGATGTGGACAGTGCCACTGTCTATGTGAATGCGTCCACACGCTTTACCGATGGATTTGAGTTTGGCCTGGGAGCTGAAATTGGAATCAGCACCAACAAGCTTCACTGTCGTGGCCCAATGGCACTGCAAGGGTTGACCAGCCTGAAATATATCATACGGGGTACGGGACAAATCCGTGAATAGGCAGCAACGCATCGGAGTTTTTGGTGGTACTTTCGATCCAGTGCATAACACGCACTTGGAAATTGCTCGAACGGCATTGCAATACGCACATCTGGATAAAGTATTGTTCGTTGTTTCAGCAAGTCCGCCTCATAAATCCGGAGAGGTGGCAATCAGTGCGGAAGAGCGGTATTTACTGGTTGATGCAGCACTCCGTGATGAGCCAACTATGCAAGCGTGCCGATTGGAAGTGGAGCGTGAAGGTCCTTCTTACACAGCCGATACAATAAAAGAGCTGGGTCAACATTATCCCAATGCAGCATTGTATTTGATAATTGGCAGTGATTCATTGGTTGATTTGCCCAAGTGGTATAACCCCCGACAAATACTGGATGCAGCGCACCTGCTTGTGGTACCACGCCCAGGTACACCTGAGCCAATTCCTGCTATGGTGGAGGGTCACTATGACATACTTCCATTCAAGGTGAGTTCTTTATCTTCAACAGAAATCCGACAAAATTTATCGGAGGGAAAACCCGTTAACGCATTGATACCCGACACTGTATCCGCACTTATTCATAAAAAAGGTTTGTATAATGCCTGTCATAAAAACCGCACGCTATAAAGAATTCTTGCAATTGTTGCGCAAACGACTTCCCGACAACAAAGTCAGTCATTGCGTATTTGTCGCGGAATACCTGGCTTCATTCGCAGATAAAATAAACATAGATCATGATGCCGCGGTGACTGCTGGTTTACTGCATGATCTGCACCGTATCACCGTCCCGGAAGAATTGTTTGAAATTGCTGATCGTTATCAGATTCCCATCTCAACTGAGCAACGCGAAAACCCGGTTTTATTACACGGGCCTGTGGCCGCTGTAGTTTGCCGCAATGAACTGAATATTGATGATGAGGATGTGTATGAAGCAATTTATTGGCACACCACCGGTCGTCCAAAATTTTGCCGCCTGGGTCAAGCGCTCTACCTGGCAGACTTCTCAGAACCAAAGCGCAAATATCCTGAAGCAGCACAAGCACGGGAATTACTGCGTAAACAAGGATTTGACGCCGCACTACAGTATGTTATTGAAACTAGAAATAACTATATTCAAGAACGTATCGGTGCCATGCACCCAGACTCCTATGCATTTCAATTGTGGGTCAAGCAGGAACTGGGGTGATGACGGTTTACGACCCATTTGAAGAACTGGCATTGTTTTATGATCCCATCATGGAACATGTAGATTATGCCCGTTGGTTTGACATAACCACCCTGCTTGCAGAGAAATTACTGCCCCAAAAAGTCCGTAGCCTGGATGCCGCCTGTGGCACAGGCACCTTGTTGCACATGTTCAAAGAATTGCAATGGGAGTCCTACGGATTTGATTTATCTCCTGCAATGCTGAAAACAGCAAAAAGATTATATCCAGAAGTCCCATTGTATCAGGGGGACTTGCGTGCGTTACCGTTTCATGAAACCTTCGACTGCATTACCTGTCTGTTTGACAGCGTTAATTTTATCTTGGATGAAGATGGCGTGTTAGCCACAATTGATTCGTTTTATTCTGCACTGAAACCAGGTGGGATGCTTTATTTTGATATCGTTACCGAGCGTATGGTTACACGACACTTTGCGGGACAAGATTGGACTGAGCAGAATGACGGATTCTCCACACGCTGGACCAGTTCATTTGATCGCAGCTCCGCCATTGCAGCAACGACGGTTCGTGTCAATTCAATGAAAGCTGCCATCATCAAAGAACGCATATTCCCCACCCGATTATTTGAAGATGGGTTGCAACAAGCCGGATTTACAACTTTCGCGGTAGTTGATGTCAACAACTGGCGCCAACCAGGACGGCGCACCACCCGCATAGACTTTGTTGCTATCAAGCAACCAACTTCACGACAGCATAATGCCTACGCACACTTGGAACCGGTATTGATTGACTACCACAGACACCATTAAACTCGAGTATCTGTGATATGTCATTCTGATGAGGGCACGATTTGGTCAGGTGGCAAGCGAAGCAAGTACCATTCACCATCATGGTAAAACAATACCTCGCCATTGAGACGTGCCAGTTCTGCCAATCCGGCATCAGATTGTAAAAGTTTTACATGGATATCATCGCCAAAGTTGATTTCATTATAGGTTTCTGGCACAACGTCCCGTTGTTCTATCCATCGGTCGTTCTCTAAGTGTAAAACACGATTAGCAAGGGTGCGACGGGTACGCTTTGCTTCTCTGGTCACATTGGATTCTTGGACAACAGGTTGATCTGTATCCCTGGCAACATCTTCCATTCCACCGTATCCACCATATCCACCCATAGTGCCTTCTTCGGACAAATCATTCATCTTTTCAGTAGAACCTATCCCTCCACCAAAACCACCCGTTTCCTGGCGGTGAGGAACTGATATACTAAAACTACCCCCAAGTGCTGCTGCATCATCATTGTCTGTAATCGTTTCTATGCCAATGGGCTGTGAAAGCATGGTCTCACCTGTTTGATAGAATGATTCTTGTTGCTCCAGTTCATAATCATCTATAAATTCCCCAGAATCAGACAGTTCTGGCGCTCCCATCGTCATAAAACCCATGGCGGGAGTGTGATCACCTCTATCATTTACTTTCTCCGCGGGCATTTGGGCAATTGATTCCTGTGTAGACACAAAATCTGCTACAGGAGGTGAAGCCATAGGCGTAGACAGCGCATCTGGTGCGGGTATTTCTCGTGCCATATGGTCTCGGGAAGAAATCAGCCTGTATTCAGATTTCCATTGAACCCATGTTAAGCCAAGACTGATTACAAACAAAAATAATGCGGCAGAAGTTGCGACAAGCTTCCAATGTTGATACAAATTACGAAACGGTAGCACCCGTGGTTTAAGCGCAGCCATAACTTTTTTTTCAAAATCTTCCGGAGCATTCACCGTCGAAAGTGTTGTGTAAAGATCATTGACCTGCTTATATCCATGCAACTCTCGCAGACAATCTGAGCACTCGTGTAAATGTTTCTCAACAACAGTACGGTCTTCTATATCCAGTTCTGCGTCCAGAAACGCAGAAAAGTTTTCTCTCACGGCCTCACAACAACTTGGAGTATGCACTTCGTTTTCACTCATGTCCCGTTACTCAAAACACAACTGACACCAACGTATACTTTATATATAATACGCATCGTCATATGACTCCCCGTTCTCGCAAACAGTCTCTTAAACGACTGCGTGCCTGGTTCAACCGGGATTTCACAGTACCTTCCGGGCACCCAACTGCCTTGGCTATTTCCTGGTAGCGTTGTCCATCCACAATACGAAGAACAAAGGGCAATTTATAATGCTCTGGTAAAGCATTGAGGCAATTGGAAATAGCATCATCAAGCTCACGACGCTCCAGAGTATTTCGTGGCGTTTCATAGTTTCGTGTTGCTTTGTTCGCTACTGCCGGGGCCATGTTTTGTAATGTTTCGAGTGAAACACCCTTATTACGGCCTTTGCGTCCACGATTCCGTAATTCGTTTCGGCACAAATTCATTGCAATGCTGAACAACCAGGTATACACCTGGGCATGCCCTTGAAACGTCTCCATACTTCGGTATGCCCGCACAAATACATCCTGTGCCACTTCCTGAGCATCTTCATGATTGCCCAGTACACGGTACACCACTGCATAAATTCGGTCTTTATAACGGTTGACTAGTGGCTCAAAATCTGCCGACTTACCACTGCACCACGACAAGTCAACTTCCGATCCCGATTCAGAAAAATCTTCTGTTTGTTTTACTACCGTCAATTCCTGATTGCTCCAGAGCCAAGGCCTTGATATATTAGAAACCAGGTACACATAAAAGTTCGCACTTGCCAGCGTACATAGCCACACTGTCGACAATCAACGTGTTACAGCGCATTTATTGAGTTATATTGTACCTTTTTTAATGCCCACATAGAAACAAAGCGTATTATTAGCTGAATTCCCGGCAAAAAACCAGCTATATTAGCAGACCTCAAACCACTTTCAAATATCTTTGACTCCGATTCCCACATATGTTAATTTGTGCATACTCATTAGTGTTTTTTCACAAAATATTTATTTACACTTCCAGGGGTTCTCATGAAAGTACCTTTTACCAGTCCTAAATTATTGCTTGCTGCAATTGTCATCCTGATTATTTCTCCACTCGCGAATGCAACCCCAGACTTGGTCATTCTCCACATCAACGATTGCCATGGGCAATTAGTAAACAGTGGACAAGATAGCGGACTGATCGGCGGTTATCCACGCTTGGCCAGTTTGATTCAAGGCGTTCGAGGCGAATTTCCCAGCCAAACACTATTGTTGCATGCAGGTGATGTTTTGTCACGGGCAGACACTATAACCATCTCCAGTAAAGGCTATGCAAATGTTGCTGTATTTGACGCACTGGAAGTTGATGCCTGGACTCCAGGAAACGGGGACTTTTATTGGGGCATGCAACCGCTTCTCGCGCTTCGCGATGCTGCCAAAACCCCCATGATACACGCGAATGTGCGTTGGAAAAGCACCGACCCATCGAAAAACAATGAACTACCCTTTAAACCTTATGTCATCAAAGATATCAATGGGTATAAAATTGGTTTACTTGGTCTGGGGGTAGTGCGAACAGACCATTTTTCTGCCCTGAATCTGCAATTGGATAACGCTGTTGAAGTGGCTGAAATCATGATACCTCAGATGCGGATGCAATGCGACATTGTAATTGTACTTTCACATCTGGGCCTACCTGACGATCAACACCTGGCTGGCAATGTGAATGGTATTGATGTCATCGTCGGCGGACATACCCACTCCGTACTTGAAACTGCCGAGGTACATCTCTCACCAGATGGAGAACGAGATGTATTGTTAGTACAAGCAGGAGATTACGGAAGGTATCTCGGGAGGCTGGAGCTGTACTTTGAGCAAGATAGTAACGGTGGCTTTCGTATACACCGACACCACAGCAGCCTGATGCCGGTAACAGAAGATATCACACCAGACCCATCAATTGAACAATTATTGGAACCGTATCTTGATTCGGCAGATGAAGTGGTATTCAACATGGAGACCAAGCCTGGCAATATTCGTGTTAACGTGGCCAGGGCAATCTGCCAGCAAGTAGGCGCTGATGTTGGAATCCTATTGGAAACGGATATCACAAACGAATTTCCCCCTGGCCCGGTAACTCGCGGACAATTATCAAGCCTTCACAGTTTTTATAATGACATCTTGTTGGCTCAGATTGACGGGGACGCATTGGCAGTAATATTGGCATTGGCTCAAATCGTGTACGCAGATAAATCAGGTAATATACATTGGAAACCCAGCCCGGAAGAAACGTACACCGTCGCTGTTGGGAGTTTTGCCTATATCTCAACTCCAGAGTTGGCACGCTATCCTGTCGAAGAAACCGGAATCACCATAACTGAAGTCATTGTCAGTAATGAGACGAGAGAAATTATTTTTCAGGAGTGAGTATAAAATACGTGTATCGCAACAGATCAGGAAGGTCAATGGATTTTTAAGTATGTTGTATGACAATACACCTCAACGTGGCTTTACATTGATTGAGCTGCTGGTGGTAATCGCAATCATCGGAATACTGGCATCGATACTCCTTCCTGCATTGGCCCGAGCACGTGAAGCTGCCCGTCGTGCTTCTTGTCAGAACAATCTCAAGCAATTTGGCCTGGTTTTCTCCATGTATGCAAATGAATGGCAAGGTATGCTGCCGCCCCTTTCACCATATGGCAGCAACAGAGATGACGGACTATCCTCTCCTTTGTTTTCTGCTCCGCATGCAAAATCCATTTATCCAGATTATCTGAATGACTTGAAGGTTTCGACTTGTCCCTCCGATTCCGGGGGCGACCCTGGTTGGCTTAGCGTAGCACCACGTGTGCCGGAGTCCGGAAATTTTACAAGCTGGCAACAACTTGCGCTTGAGGCCAATGACATGGTCTCTTTCGATTATTTCCAAACAGCTGAATTGGGCCGCTCCTACCTGTACAAAGGCTATGTAGCCATTAATTCCGGGGAGTATTATGGTATTTGGGCTGCAACAACGGTATCACCAGTTTACGGAAGTGCTTTCATTCTTGATGTAGGCGAGGTTCGATTCAAGTCGTATAGCAATGACCTGACACTTGCTGATATTCAATGGCCTCCTTGGGTACCCCGCCCTCCGGAAGCACAGGGTACTGGCGGTGGAACGCAGGTATTGCGATTACGCAAAGGCATAGGACGATTTCTGATAACTGATATCAACAACCCTTTGGCAATACCCGAGAGTTCGGTACCTGTAATGTGGGACATTATCGGGAGCAGTGAATTTGATGATAACCGGGCAGGCACCGTTGTTTTTAATCACTTGCCAGGTGGTGCCAATGTGCTATATCTCGATGGCCATGTCGCATACCGGCCTTACCCTTCTGTATTTCCAGTAATCAATGATGAACAACTACTCAAAGAGATGAGCCATTATGGTTTAGGCTAAATCAAGCAGAATTTGAGATATAATCGGCGATTTACGCTTTCCCTTATGGTGCCATTATCATGGGAATAAAATTTGCATTTAACCGTATTTCGTAGTAACGTATTGGTATGAAGTCCCGGCTGATGGCAAAGCAGTTCGATAATGAGCTTGTGGGATACTTCGGTCGCGGCAGAAAGGAGGTGATCTATCTATGGGAAGTCCGGGCAAACCGGGCGCGAGTATGGGGTGCCCTGACAGGGCACGTGTTGCTCACGACCAACAGATAGATCCATCTCTGTTTAACGGGATGGATCTTGCGAGGAGTAACCGGCTCTAGACTGGGCTATGCACCCGTTGAACCTTAAACGCTGAGGCGTATACTGGTTTGGGTGTTTCCTCATCTGACGAAATAACCCGCCGCGGTGTAGTTGTAAAAAATTACCTGCGGCGGGTTCCTTTTTTTACTTTCTCGATGAATATGGTTTATATATGATTTACCTATAGCTGTAATTCTTAAGCAAACTTTATACACCTTTTATAGGTGGCAAGTTGTTTTCATTTAAGGACACAAGGTACTCTATTAATCATGAAAACCATTTAAAATGGCGTAGTATAAATTGCGTCACAAAATTACGACTGACGTTGTTATATTTTCCAATGGCCCCAACACCTGTTCAATCTTGAGCGGGTTAGAATAATTATTGAGATTTTTCTCAACAACACTTGTTTTAATTTCAGACGACCACATTTTTATACATTTATACTATATTTTTATATAACGATTTCACTAAGCATTCAAAGGATTATTTATAATGGTACATACCGTTTGTCTCATTAAAGGAGATGGCATTGGACCTGAAGTTGCCGAGGCGACGCAACAAGTTATCAACGCTTCCGGTGTACAGATTGAATGGATAGATTTACCAGCTGGTGCTGCTGCGGTTGAAACACATGGTGATGTGTTACCACAGTCTACTAAGGATGCTATACGCACACACAAGGTTGCGTTGAAAGGCCCCGTAACAACACCGATTGGTAAAGGGTTCAAAAGTGTTAACGTGCAGCTACGACAAGAATTAAATCTTTACGCAGCCATTCGGCCAGTTCGCACCATGGCCGGCATCAAAACACGCTATACAGACGTCGATATTGTTGTCATTCGTGAGAATACCGAAGGCCTCTATTCCGGTATTGAGAATATCGTTACAGACGGTGTGGTCACAAGTCTGAAAGTGTGCACGCGTGCTGCCAGCGAACGCATTGCAAGAGCTGCATTCCAATATTGTAAGGAACGCAATCGCAAAAAATTAACGGTTTTTCACAAGGCCAACATCATGAAACTTACGGACGGCCTGTTTCTGGATTGTGCCAGAAAGGTACATAGCGAGGAAGCCCCAGATATTGCGTATGATGAACTCATCATAGATAATGGCTGCATGCAACTTGTCAAAGACCCAACCCAATTTGATGTACTTTTGCTCGAAAACCTGTACGGCGATGTGATAAGTGATCTCTGTGCTGGGCTTGTCGGGGGCCTTGGGGTGGTTCCCGGTTCCAATATGGGGGATGATTATGCCGTATTTGAAGCAGTACATGGCAGTGCGCCTGATATCGCTGGCAAAAATTTGGCCAACCCACTCGCCTTGATCATGAGTGGTGTCATGCTGCTACGCCATCTGGGCGAAAAAGAGGCTGCCCTTCGTATCCGCGACGCCTACAACCGGGTATTAGAAGCAGGAAACCCGCACGAGATTACCCGTGATTTGGGTGGTCACGCCGGAACAAATGAGTTTACCAACGCAATAATCCGGCAAATGTAACCTATTTCAAGATTTCATTTAAAAAACAAACTACAGTAACCTCAATTCATCAGCTGCCTGATTTTCAAGATAAGGCAAGCGGAGTAATAATAGCTATAATGTCAAATCGGTTTAATGAAAAAGTTGTTTTTATTACAGGTGCATCATCAGGCATCGGTCGCGCTACTGCGTTGGCATTTGCACGAGAAGGTGCACTATTAGCATTGGCAGCCAGGCGCGTAGATCGCCTCGAAGCAATCAAGACTGAGATTGAAGCGCTTGGAAGCAAAGCGCTATCACTCATTTGTGACGTAACAGATAGGGAGTCACTTGATACAGCGGTTCAAGAAACTATTGCGCATTTTGGCCACATTGATGTCGTCATCGCAAACGCTGGATTTGGGGTAAGCGGCGCAGCAACCAAACTGGACACTCCGGATTACCGTCGTCAATTCGAAACCAATGTGTTTGGTGTGTTGGATACGCTGTATGCCACATTACCGCACCTTGAAAGTAGTAAGGGACACATATGTTTTCTGGGAAGCGTAATGGGCCGCATGGGGCTTCCCGCATCAGCTCCGTATAATGCCAGCAAATTTGCTGTCGTCGGGTTGGCAGAATCATTGTATTATGATTTGCGCGAAAAAGGCATCGGGGTATCGGTAATAAATCCCGGTTGGGTAGAAAGTGAATTCCGTAGTGTTGATAACCAGGGGGTTCGCACGGTGGAAGAACACGAAGAACCTATCCCCCGCTGGCTGGTGTATCCAGCAGAAAAAGCAGCCGCCGACATCGTTAACACAGTATACAAACGACGATTTGAAGCCGTGATAACGGGGCATGGGAAAGTAGCTGTGTTTTTTGCACGCCATTTTCCACGCTCAACACGCTGGTTCATCGGTCGAAGCGTTAAGGGTCGAATCGACAAAGTCGAGCGTGCCAAGCGAGGAAAATTAGCGCAATAATTTTAACAATTAAGTATATTTCAGATCAGGCTTCAACAACACGAACCTTTTTGATGTAATCCAGGTTAGGGAATTTTTCTTCCAAGTAGGCATTGCCTTTCTGTTGTATGGCATGTTGGTCTGGTGCTTCACCATACTCATCATAAATGGCATCTACCACATCCATACCTTCAACCACTTCACCAATAGGTGAGAAACCTTGATTGTCAAGGAAACTGTTGTCCCCATAGTTGACAAAAAACTGTGTTGTTCGTGTGTTTGGACCAGCAGTGGCAAAAGTCAAGGTGCCTCGGCGATTACTCTCCTTGACCACATCATCATCGATATTGTTATTCCGCCACTTTTCGGCGACCTCGGGATTTCCATGAATCCCGAATTGCACAATAAATGGACGTGGCTTTGTAACCACACGGAAAAATCGTACACCTTCAAAAAAATTATCTTCAACCAATTCCATGAAACGTGCCACACCTTGCGGTGCCCAATCTTCATGCAATTCGACCGTAAAGGTTCCACAGGTGCATTCAAATTCAATTCGGGACACAACGATCTCCTCATTTTGTTATTCTGACAGGTAACACAATAAGCCTGTGCCTAGTCATACCACTTCAGCATGTAGCTTAAAAATTATACGGCATCACCAGTTACCATAATGGCTTCATCCACAGTTTCGGACGTATCTTCGTCTGCATCCTCTTCATCATCTGCTTCATCAGAGATAAGCACAGCTCGCTTTATATAATCCATATTCGGGAATTGTTCTAGCAAATAACGGTTTCCCATGGACTGGATACGTCCCTGATCCGGGCGTTCACCATATTCTGCGTTGATATCGTCAACAATATGCATTCCTTCAACCACGCGTCCAATTGGAGAAAAACCCATATCATCCAGGCGTTCGTTGTCGGCAATACTGATAAACAACTGTGTAGTACGCGTGTTTGGTCCTGCGGAGGCAAAACTCACATACCCCTTCTTATTGTTTTCCTTCACTGGATCATCCGGAATATTAGCCTGGCGCCATTGGGCATTGGTCTGCGGATCACCATTCAAGCCAAATTGAACAACAAAACGCGGGACAACCCTGAAAAAGCGGTTGTCATCATAAAACCCTTCACGTACCAGTTGATAAAAACGCTCCACGCCAATGGGTGCCCAATCTTTATGGATTTCCATTATAAAATTTCCATTGGACGCTTCAAACCGCACCCTGAATGTATCTGGTGTTTCTTCCGGCCAATCTTTGTTGGCATCACTTGGTGTACCAATTTCAATGTCCGCGGCTTGGGTGACTTCGCGAACCGCATTCATTTCTTCCATCATGGCTGATTGAAGCTTATGCTCTGCTTCGACCTGGTCATTTTCTTGTGCAGCTGTGGTCCTGGGCTGTTGCGTATAATAATTAAAAGCGGCAAGCCCGCCCAATCCAGCCAATACAACGACCAAGGTAACAATTTTGTGTTTCAACGTTAGGCTCCTTTCCAGTAAATTTCAAAAAAACGGCCGACTCGAATAGTACGAATCAGCCGTGCGTATGGTATACATCAGCCGACCAGAATTATGGCCGCCATACCAAACAATGCACTATACATCAGACTGTGGAAATTAGTCATTTCGTTCCAAAATCACGAGAAAATCATTATAACTTTTTCCATGATTTGGCGTAATGGTATGTACAGTCCAGCCTTCCCGCAAAAACTGTTCCAGTTTTTCTTTTCCGGAACCATTCGATTCAATAATATGTGACGTTTGCATATACGCCTCCTCCTGCAATACTGCCTGGCATCACAATGTATCCTTGCTATATGGTATTGGCAGTCTTATACCTGTACAAGGCCCCCGGTAGTCACAATAAAACGTAGTGAACAGTACTTTGCTCACATGCTCCCCGGTAGTAACTCTTAACGATTAACAATTACTGCTGACATATCAAATGTCAGTTGCAGAAAAAACTCGAATCGGCGGGCGATCCCTAATGAGATCACCCGCCGGATTGTTTACTTATACAATCTTGTCAATGGTCGATTTTCATCGTCCTTTAACATCGATTGAACTTTACCCTTCTTGTGCAACACGGCGACGCAGCATATAAGCAGCACCAAGTGACAGACCAACAAAGGCAGTCAAGGTGGGCATTGCCAAAGCTACTTTTCCGAGGAACACAACTGGAATCAACAGTACACGCACCAATGCTGCCAAGAACGGGCTACCTGCCACGACATCAGCAACAGCGGGGCTAACCCGATAATAGGCATCTACAAATGCGGAACCAACTGCGCTTTCGAGCAGATAGGTGTCACGCACTGCGCGCAAGGTGTCAATCTCGGCAGCCATAGGTGTTCCATAGGCAGCAGTCGCAATAAAGCAAGGACCACTACTGGAACTACTACCACCGGAACCACCACTTGCCAGACCCAGTAAGGCAATAAGCAGGGCCAACAGCACCGTCAGGAGGCGGCGATCAATACCAGCACCACGATATTCAAAGTGTTGCGGTAATGTCACAGCTGGAATTTCAGGAG
>Ga0334884_1005076_pt1 | contig 12885 bp, 8 predicted proteins | sample GraSluR1_MG_7_FD_207215 | JGI IMG/M metagenome (GOLD analysis project Ga0334884, IMG submission 207215) | Sludge microbial communities from methane-producing bioreactor in Wageningen University, Netherlands - Granular Sludge_12_05 R1 | ecosystem: Engineered > Bioreactor > Anaerobic > Unclassified...
CAACCAAGCCGGTAATCCCGCTGGTCACTGCTCCTGACCCACTCCAACAAGGACCCCACCAACCAACGACCGCGCTCGACACGGCTGAGCACGTCCACCGCGTGCCCTACCCGGGCGCCATCCCGCTGCGATACCCACGGCGGCGGCTGCAAAAAGGACGGCAGAACCTGGTGCAGCACCCGCTGCTGGATCTCCCGAGCCCGCCCCTCGTCACCTGACGCCAAGCTCACCCCTATGCGCTGCATGCGGCCATCCATGAGGCTCAGCTCATCTCGCAGCCGCGCTCGCAACAAGGACAGCTCCCCCCCTTGAACCACCAGAACTTCTTCCAGCACCGCCAACAGCGCACCATAGTCATCACATAGGCGCGACACATGGCCCCACATCGCCACCGCAGCGCTCCCCTCGGGATGATTCGCCCCCTGCTGCACCGCCGACACCAAGTCTGCCAGCGATCGCTCCACGCCGATCATCAAAGCCGGGTCGCGCAACGCAATCACCAGCTCTTCCTGCTGCCGGGTCTCCATCAGCGCCGAACGCGTCTCGCTGACCACCCGCATGGTCGCCAACTCCTGGCTCAACACTTGATCGATACGGCTGTCCAGCGTCGCCGCGTTGTAAAATGCCAAGACGCTGACCCCCAGTGCGATCAGCACGCCAAAAATCATGATGAGCAGCAGCTTGACCCGGATTGACATGACCACCACACAACATGGAAAAATCGGTGATAACGACCCTCTCTCCATGATGCTCATGCAGCGCCACGTCGCAAGCCACCGGCGCGCTACGCATCAACACCACCCAAAGCCAACCACCTTCATCATCCAGGCTCGGCCAACTTCCCCGCAGCACACGGCAAGAGCAGGGTAAACACCGCGCCGCCCTGGGGCGCGTTACCGACTGTCACCTGACCGCCAAAGAGCTCCACCCGCCGCTTGATCAAATAGAGCCCCAGCCCTGTCCCGCTGCTCTTGCCATAGGTCGCAAAAGGCTCAAACAAGCGCGCCAAGACCGGCTCTGGCAACCCGACCCCGTTGTCGCGGACGCTGACCTGAACCAGCGGGCCAGGTTGCAACGCCACCGACACCCACACCGTCGTCGCACCGGCTTGCGCCGCGTTGCGCAACATGTCGCGAAACACCAGAGTCAAGGACTCAGGATCGCCCGTGATGCTGCACACTGGAAACGCACCTTGACGCACGATCTGCAATTCCCTGACGTCCCTCTCCAAAGCCTCCAACAACGGCATCAACGCAAAGGAGCGCGCCTCGACCACGCCTTGCGCCCGGATGCCCGCCACCGTCGCCTCTACCCAGGCCTGCATCCTATTGTAGGCCTCGACGGCATCGGCGATCGCCGCCGCACAGACTTCGCTCTCTTGCCGCGTCTTCTGAACATAGCCCAAACTCAGCCCCATCCCCATCAAGGAATTGCGAAGCTCGTGGAGGAAGTGGCCGAGGTTGGTCAGGGTGCTCGCCAATGCGATGTCCATGCTCTTCGTCGCCATCGCCTCAGAGGCGTCCAGCGCCAAGCGCAGCGCCTCGTTCTGCCGACGCAGACATCGCTGACGCCCCGTCAAGTGAGCCATCAAAAAGCCCGTACTCAGGCCCGCCACAAACAGAACCAACAGCACCGGCTCGGCAGCGAACAGCAGCGCGACGCCAAAGGTCGGCACACCGCACATCAACACGAAGACCCACGTCAGACTGAAGATGCGCCCATGGATAGACACGATCACCAGGCACGCAATGCCACCCCACACAAGGGTCGCCGGCACCGCAGTGTTAACCGCCACCACCGTCACCGCCGCCAAGCCCAACACCGTGTCGGCAACGGTCAGCACCGGTCCCCAGGGACCCCGACCGCGCAGACGATGAAAGGTGTAGGAACACAGACAACACAACGTGAACAGTAAGACCGGCAACCATGCGTGCTCAAAGCGCGTCGCCCCAGCCAGCGGCGCCCACACGACCTGCAAGATCATCACCACACAGAAGGCCAGCCACTGCAGAGCCAGCAATCTCAACGACAGCGCAAGGCTGAGCTCCAACGCATCGTAAGACGCCTTGAACGCATCCCACTCTCTGCGCGGCCACCGCAAGATACTGTCCACGCGCATCGCCCACCCTGCGCACATGCAACATTGGGAATCACTGAAGATTCGGCCCAAGAGCCACACGAGCTAGCTTTTCAGGTTCAATTGGGAAAGTCTACAGCGTCACCCAAAGAAGCACCCGCACCGAATCTCCCCACACTTACCCCAACTTGACCAAAACTGACCACCCTCAAACCGCGCGACGCACACAATCGCGCCCCTCGGCCTTACACCGATACAGCGCCTGATCCGCAGCCGAAACCAACGCGCCAAGCTCAGCTCCCTGCGTGGGAAAAGACGCCACCCCCAAACTCAAGGTCACGCGCAGCGTACCCTTCTCCGTCTCGAACGCCTTCGCCGCCACTTTCTTGCGCAAACGTTCCGCCAACAGCATCGCCCCTTCCACCGACGTGTCCTCGAGCAGCACGACCATCTCCTCCCCACCGTAGCGACCGATGATGTCCGTGCAGCGCAAGGTCTCACCAAAAATCTTGGCCACACCACGCAGCACCTCATCCCCCACGGGATGGCCATAGGTGTCATTCACCTTCTTGAAAAAATCGATGTCCGTCATGATCAGCGCCGCAGGCTGCTTCGACCGCTCACAACGCGCCAACGCCTCCCGAGCCCGCTCGTGGAACGTTCGCCGATTCAACAACTGCGTCAACCCATCCGTCGTCGCCAAGCGCTCCATGTTGTCGTACATCTGCGCGTTGGCAATGGCCACCGCCACCTGATTGGCCACCACCTCCAACATCTCCCGCCGACTCCGCACCAGCTCACCCCCCACGACGAAAGAACCCAGCGCCCGGCCTTGCGCAACCAAAGGCAGAACCAACAACTGGCGTACCCCTTTCACCTTGTGCTGCGAAGAAAAAATGTAGCCAACATCGCTGTTCCACTCTCCGCAAGGGAGAAAATGCCGCATCTTGATCGCCATCGAGACCAACCCGTGGTTGCTCTCGAAGCTCACACCCTCGAGGCCATTCAATCGCGCCCCCGCCACGGCCGCAATGCGGTGTTGATCCTGCTCCGCATCGTAGAGCGTGATCGCCCCATAGTCATAGGACACCATCGACTTCACTGTCTCCAGAGAGAGCTTCAACACCTCGCTGAGCTGCAGCGCCGTCGCCAACACCCGAGAAGCTTCGTAAAATTGGCTCAGATCGTACTTCGCCTGCTCCATCTTCAGCGTCAAACGCTCACTCTGCAGGGTCCGCGTGATCTGCTCTACCGTCGCCATGACCAGCGCCTCCTCCGCCGCCGAGAACGGTCGCGCCTCGACCCGGTCCACACAAAGCACCGCCCGCACCTCATCGCCCTCGCGCAGAGGTACACCCAAAAATGCCCCGACCCGCACCCCCTCCCGCTGATAGGACAAACCAGGAAATCCCGGCCTACAACCATGCAGGCGAATCACCTCGTTGTGACGCGCAACCCCACCCACCACACCGCTGCCAATCTTGATCGGCTCACTCTGCAACGCTCGCCCCGCACTATACTCGCGCAGGACCAACACCTCTTCGCCCTGATCCACCCAAAACAACGCCACATGCTCCGCACCCAAGCCGTGACGCAGCAGCGCCAAAGACTGCTGGGTCGAACGCGCACACGCATCCACCGCACCAGCCAGCAAGCCCGCACGCAACTCCTGCCGCACGACCGCGCCCGACTCCGTGGCAGCGACACCCTCTTGGCCCGACGCTTCAATCCGCAGCTCCCGCGCCCGCTGCTTCACCAAACGACCTTCCGCACGCAGACGCTGCGCGTGCTGCCGTTGTAGACCCATCACCACCCGACGATGAAAGAGCAAATACAACGTCGCAAAAGCCACCACCAACGCCAACCGCAGCAAGACCCGCGCGCTCACTTCAGCCCCTGAACCCAAGGCACCAGCAAACCAGGGCAACACCTCGAGCGCCACCGCAGACACCACCAAAGCAAAGCCCACCCGACGACCATTCACCGTCACCAAATAGGCCACCAACGCGTATACCAACGGATGCAGCACCTCAGCCAGAGCGCCCGACCAAGCCAACGCCACGTGCAACGCCAACAAGCCACTCAAACCCATGCGGAATGCCAAAGACGGCGCCTCCTTGCCCGTCCCTGCCCGCCACCACCATTGCTGCACCACCACCGCCCCGTACACCGCCAGCGCTGCCATCTGCAACCACATCACCTGGCCGTGCGGGCCCCAATCACCCCGGACGAGCGCCAAAGACGCAACCACCAGAACCAGCCCGTGCATGACCGGGCCAAGGGTGAGGGGTAGCCCCGCGCTCAATGCGAACTCTCGTGACGGTGATCCCTGCGCTATCGTCGCCATGGCTCCCTGCCCCTATCGAACACTGCGCTCCGGCCGATTGAGAAGAATCACCAACTCATCCCGACGTACCATCCCCAACTCGTCCCGGACGCTGCGCTCAATCGCCCGGGGATCACTCCGCAACGCCTCGATGCGCAGCGCCAACGCCGCGTTCACCTCCTGCAAAGCGGCGTTACCGGCACGCAGCTCCACCAAATCGGCCTGCATGCGCAAGTAGTCCTCTTCGCCACCATCCGTCGCAACGCGATAGCCGAGCAACATCACCCCAACCACGAACACAAAGCCAAGCACCAGCTTGATCACGTTTCCCATCGCACCCTCCGCCGCGCATTCGTCGCGTCCTGCACCCTCGGTACCATGGGCCCGCAAAGGTGACAAAATTTGGACCGCCTTTGCCCGCAAAACACCGCCCCACACCCACACTCACCCACCAACAGGCCCTGCTCAGCCAATGGTCACCCGGACCCGCCCCTTTCAACCGAGCAGGCAGGCAACACAGGCATCCGGGCGCATCCCTCGCGACGGCGCGGGCGATCCCCCCGCTAAACGAAGAGTGAGCGCAGCAAAACCCCGTCGCTCCGTATCCCGTACAGCGCCCGCGTGGCCGTGATCAGCGTATCCGGCAGGTAGCGACCCCACATCTTGATCGGCAGCTCATCGATGTGCGTCTGCGGTGAATAGGCGACGGTGAACAAAAACTCGATGAGATAGCGCGCGTTCTCGGCGATCTGACCCGCATAGGGCTGCCTCTCTCGCAAACGCAATATCCGCAGCTCATGGAGAGAGCGGCCGAACTCCGACTCAATCAGCTCCGGGAAATTGGTCAACACCACCTCGGTCCGGATCGTGCGGGCGCCACTCTCGACGTAATCGGCGAAATTGCGCCGCGCCGTGTCTGGCACCAGCCCGCGCAACCCCGCAATGGACCAGTCCATTTTCCGCCCCTCATCCACAATCTGGGGCACAGGAGCGAGCTGAAGATCGACCAACAAATTGATGGCGTTGTAATGGCCCCGATGCTCTTGGCGCTCCACCACCGTCGCGTTGGGGATCTCCGCCAGCACCGCCTCCGCTCGGGCCAACTCATCCTCGTCACCAATCACCTTGAAACCGACGATGTCGTTGATGACCAACGCCTCGCGGTCGAGATGAATGCGGCCATGTCTGAAGCCCTCGGCGACCTGCGCTTCCGCCCGGATGAAGTCCTCCTTCATCTCCACTTCTGAGCTCGTCAGCTTCGTCAGCGAGTCCACCCCGCGCTCCCGCGCGCGTTGCGCCGCAAAGACCTCAGCCTCACGCCGGATCGCGCCGGCCAACGCATCAGCCATCCGATAAGCCGCTTTCTCTGCCGCCCGCTGCGGGCGCTTGATCCGGCTGATGGCCACCAAACCGCGCGCCGGCGCAAAGAGCAACACCGCGTCGACGGGCAAACGCGGAAAATACTCCTCTGGGCGCGCCTCATAACGCTCCCGCAGCTCACGCATCCGCACCGTCTCGATGGGCACACAGGCCAGAAGCCGCTCCCGCAGCCGGTGCTTGAAGGTCAGCCGCTCGACGGACAAACCCTCGCCATAGAGACGACTTAAAAAACCCAGCATGAACTCTTGTGACGTCGGCGACGCCACCGCACTCTCATAGAGAAATATCTCCGTCAATCGCCGCCCATCATCGGGCCGACAATCGTCGTGGAGCCAGCGCAAGGTGATGTCGCAAAGCTCATCTCGATGTAAGAGGCCTGTCAAATACACTCTGCCCTCGTCACTCTGCGGCGCTCTCCGCTCTGCTCGCGTCCCCTCACCGCCGGTCAAGAGCCCAAAGGACCAGCCATCTCCGCCTTCAACCGCAACCCATCCCGGCGGCGCCCTGGCGCTTCGCTGATGCCAACTTCATGGCCAAACCAGCGCTACCCTCACGACGATGGTAAACCGGTGCCAAGCCATAGCGCATATTGCACCTACACGCAACAACCTTTTACCACCCTCTCCATTCAGGGTGGACGCCGTCACACCACCCTGCCTTGGCGGTGCCAGCCCTCACCCGCACCCGCTCACTCGCCCCCTTCGCGGGGCGGCTCGCCCTCTGGCCGCCCCTTGTTGCCCCCACCCCGTCGGCGCGGCCGCCGCCGGCGAGCCGGGCTGGCCCCATCGTCAGCGCTGCCAGGACGCCCAGCAACGCGACCCTCCGCAGACTCGGACCCAGCCGACTCACTCCGCTGCCCTCCGGCCACAGCGCTCTCCCCAAGCACACCTCCGCCACCCTCGGCCCCCCGCTTGCCTCCTGAACGCCGCCGCCGACTCCTCTTGCGGTCGCCCCCTGCCTCTCTTGGGGCCTCGGCCGCCGCCACACCACGCTCACCACCTGACGCCGGACGCGGCCCAGCCGCATTACGCTCACCACCTGACGCCGGACGCGGCCCAGCCGCATTACGCTCACCACCTGACGCCGGACGCGACCCAGCCGCACCACGCTCACCACCTGACGCCGGACGCGACCCAGCCGCACCACGCTCACCACCTGACGCCGGACGCGGCCGAAGCGCACCACGCTCTCCGCGACCATGGCCTCTCTCGCCCCCACCTTCTCCGCCGCCACCATGACGCTCCCGGTGCACCGTCGCCCGATGCTGCCCTGAGCGCGACGCCTTGGCCTCCGTCGAAGCACCATCGAGCTGCAGACGCACCGGCTCGAGCGGAAAGGCGTCGGGCAACGTCGCCGGATCGGGGTCGAGCACCACGTCGTCCAACGCCAAGGTCGCGCGCGTTCCATCCATGTGCACCACATCGACACCGCGCTTGAGCACATCGACCTCGGTCACCTTGGCCACACCCAGACGCGTCAAGCAACGCCGATTGCGCTTGGGCATCTCCTTGCGCCCGCCCAAGTATCCGCTGTACTCATAGGCCAGACAGCACATCAAACGACCGCACATCCCGGACACCCGCTTGGGATTGAGCGCCAAACCCTGCGCCTTCACCATCTTGATGGCCACCGGCTCGAAGTCCGTCAAAAAGCGCGCGCAACACATCACCTGGCCACACGACCCCATGCCCCCCAAAATACCCGCCCCATGCCGGGGGCCGAGCTGCAACATCTCGATGGACAGACCCAGACGCTGCCCCAATTCACGCACCATCCGCCGAAAATCCACCCGCTCCTCTGCAGAGAAGGCAATCGTCACCCGACGCCGATCCAGGCTCAGCTCCGCCGCGATGATCTTCATCTCCGGGCCGTCGCTGAACGCCAACGCCGAAGCCGTCCGCACCGCCTTCTCCTCGATGAGCCGGTTCTCTGCATCCGTCTCCAAATCCTGAGCCGACGCCAAACGCACCATCGAGGCCAAAGTGTTGGGAGCCACCACCCGGCGGAAACGGCACCCCTCCGTCTCACCCAGAATCAGAACCTTCTTCACCCGCACCACCACCGCCACGCCCGACTCCAGCAGACGCCCACCCGTGTCGACCTCCACCCGCCGACCCCAGCGCCCCAGACGCACCCATATCACCTCGAAGAGCCTGCGTTTGCCCCCAAAAGGAAGCCGACCACTTACCGACTTTTCACTCATCCCGTCTCGTTCCAGCTCGCTGCGGCGTTCTACTCACCTCGATCCCCCCGACATCCTGTCACGTCCAAAAACCGGACGCAATCGGAAGATCAAGTGCTCCAACGCCAAGGTTTGATTCACATTGCCGCGCAACGCCCGCCGCACCTGCTCAACGCACTCGAAAGCCGCAATGATGGTATCCACGTCCACACGACCAGCGCGCTCCAACAGGCCCTCTCGACGCGACACATGTATCACCTCGGCCCCAGAACCACACGCCCCCACCACCGCCAGGTCGCGTAGATAGGTCGACAACAAACGCAAAAACACCGGCACCAACTCTCCCTGACCTGAAATCTCCTTCGCCAAGTCGATGGCCTGAGCCGGATCCTCCAGCGTCTCCATCGCATCGAGAAAGCCATACACCTCACCCAAGGCACCGCTGTCGCTCCAACTCGAAGCCTCCCCAGGGCTCCCCATGGCCACCGCAGCCACCCGCTGGGCCAAGTCCTCGGGTCGCCCCTGCGCCACCAACTGGGCACACACCTCCTGCCAGGAAAACGGCGCCAAACGCACCACCTGACAGCGACTCCGCACCGTCGGCAACAGACCATGCGCCTGATCCGTCAACAGTAAAAACTGCGTCTGCGAACCGGGCTCCTCCAGGGTCTTCAATATCGCGTTGCCTGCAGCGTCTTGCATGGCATGCGCATCATCGATGATCACCACCCGCAGCCGCGCTTCAAAAGGATTGCACGACACATCCTGCTGCAACTGCCTGATCTGGGCGATGCTGATGTAAACCCCGCTTGGCCTCAATATCAGAAAATCCGGGTGACCATCCTTCTCGATGCGCCGACAGTGACGACAGACACCACAGCGCCTCAGGCCACCCAACCCCACCCCCAACTGGCTCTCTTCACACAGCAACACCTGCGCAAAAGCCCGCGCCAAGGCGAGCTTCCCTATCCCTCTCCGGCCACTGAAGAGCAAGGCATGGTGCACACGCCCCGTGGATGCCGCCCGCAGCAAACCTCGCTTCGCCGCAGCATGACCCACGATTTCGGAAAAACAATCTACCATCGCCCTACCCTCTAACACTGCCTCCCCTTGCCGACCCAACCGTCTTCCACTATTCAAGGCCCTCGCCAGCGTCGCCATCTTAGGCCTTCTCTGGACCTCAGTCACCCTCGCCGTTGAACCCTACGCCATGCATCCGCAAATTCAAGCCATCCTCGCACGCGCCCATCACCCGCGCCGCTCCGTTCGCAACACCACCCCCGAAGCCCTGCGCGGGCTCGCCCCCCTGTGGCGCCAACGCGCCCTGCTCAGACTCCTCGCCTCGGGCGACGCCGAGGTCCGCGAAATGGCCATGGAGGTCGCCGTCGAAGAGGCCCAGAAGGCCCCCGATTTCGTCCCCGACCTCCTCCTGCACCTGCGCAAACTCATCGACACCAATGCCGACCCAGGCATCCTCCAGATCACAGTCCTGACCTTGCGCCTCTCCCTCGCCACTGCCGCCGACGACACCCCCGACAGCCCCCCCAACGACACCCAGCGCACCTTCGCGGCTTGCCTCGGCGAGCTCGCCAACCACCCCGACCCCGACGTCCGCTTCCAGTGCATCTCGGCCCGCGAGAGCTTGAACGAAGCGGGCCAAGCTTATGGTGACTACCTCCTCGCTGCCCTCCTGGACCCCGACCACGAGGTCCGCATCATCGCCACCCAAGGACTGACCCGGCTGGCATCGACCCAAGCCCTGCCAGCGCTGCGCGAAGCGACCTCCCGAGCACACGGCCACGAGCGCTTCCACTTCGTCATCGCTAGAGCCTCCCTCGGCGAAGAGGAACTGGTCGAAGCACTCATGGCGGCACTGCCCAACCCTGATCTGCGCTTCGCCGCCATCATCGCCCTCGGCGACTACGGCCACCCCGCCGCCATCCCCGCCCTCCGCGACATCTTCCAAGCGCGCCTCGGTGAACGCCTCCACCGTATCGCCGCAGCCCGCAGCGCCCTCCTCCTCGGCGATTCACAGGCCTACGCCTTCCTCCTGGACCGCGCCCACCGCCGCAACCTAGAGGCCGGCTACGCCATCGAGGCCTTGTGTACCTGCGTCAACGCCAAGTCCAGCGACGCGCCATTTCGTCCCCCCCTTGACGAAATCTTGACCCACCTCGATGCCATCGCCCGCGACCAGGCCCACCCCCGGCGGCAGAGCGCTGCCGAAGCAGCCGACGCCCTCAGATCTCAACGCCCGAGCGCCTGAGCCGTCACCCCCACAAGGCTCACTGGCTGCGCAGCCACGCCACACTCACCCCATCGCCACCCTCGCCCTGCTCACCTGGACGAAAGTGCCGTAGATACTCACTTTGCCGCAAATAGGCACGCACCATTCGCTTGAGCACCCCCGTCCCATGCCCGTGGATGACATAAACCACTGACACATCGCGGCGCATGGCGCTGTCCAGAAACATCTCCAAACGCTCCTCCGCCTCGTCCCCGCGCAAACCACGTAAATCCAACGTGTTCTCGCCACTCTGCGGGACCAAGGGCAGCCCAGCGCTCTCTGGGTTGGCGTCCACCAACGCCACCGCCTCCCCCCCGGCTGTTGCCATAGCGCGACGTTGCCCTTGCCTCAGCGCCTGAGCTGCAGGCCGCCGCCCCGCCTCTCCGTCATCCACCGCAAGACCAACATCACGGCGCCGCACTTGACTCTGAAAATGGCCCACCTGCACCGTCGCCGCGTCCTCCCGCCAGCCCACCAGCACCCCATTGCGGCGCAAAGAGCGACAATAGACCCGACGCCCAACCTCCCAAGCTTCAGGCGCCAGCGGAACGAACGTCGGCGCCTCCACCGCCTCGATGACCTGCTCCGCCCCTCGGGCCGCCTCTTCTACTGCCTTCGCCTCGCGCTGCAGTCGCTCCAGCGTCCGCTCCTGCCGCTCCACTCTCCGCCGCTGCAAACCCTTCTTCAACGCGCTGATCCGACCCTGAACTTCGCTGATCTCCTCGCGCACCGCACTCAGATCCTCACCAATGGCCTTGGCCTCCTTGCGCCGCAAACGCCCGCGCTCCTCAGCCTGCAATGCCGCCTCCGCCGCCAACTCAGCCACCCGTCTCTCGACCTCGCACCGCGCCGCCTCCAGCCCCTGGCGCTCTGCTTCCAGGCGATCCAACAACACCTCCAGCGCGGCCTCACCCGCAAGCATCTCCTCGGCGCGCCGCAACATGTCTCCAGGCAAACCCAAGCGCCGCGCAATCGCAAAGGCCGACGACGCCCCAGGGCTCCCTAAGCGCAAGCGAAAGGTCGGCGCCAAACGCTCCAAATCGAAAACCACCGACGCATTGGCCGCCCACGCCCGCTCCAAAGCGAAGGCCTTGACGTCATCCAAGTGCGTCGTCACCACGCTCGTCGCCCCTGCCTGATGCAGGCGCTCCAACAGCGACGCCACCAGCGCGCTGGCGTGCGCCGGGTCCGTCCCCGCAAAAGGCTCGTCCAAGAGCACCAACGTCCCGGGCCCCACGCGCGGTAAGGCCTCGACCAGACGCAGCACGTGCGCCGAAAACGTCGACTTGTCTTCCGTGATCGACTGCGCATCGCCAATGTCCGCAAAAACCTGCGCAAAAAGCGGAAACTCCGACGACGGACCCGCGGGGATGGGCAACCCCGCACGCAACATCACCGCAAAGAGGCCCAGGGTCTTCAGCGTCACCGTCTTGCCGCCCGCGTTCGAGCCGGAAATCACCAAGGTCGACGCCCCCGGATCCAAGCAAATGTCATTCGCGATGACCGCACTCGCCTCGCCTCCCTCCCTCACCTTCAACTGCAGGATGGGGTGCCGCGCCGCAAAGACTTGCACCGTCGCCCCGCCCAAATAGGGCACCCGTGCCTCCAGATCCAACATCAACCGCGCCGCCGCCACCACCCCATCGAGGTACACATAACGCCGCAGCGACGCCCGCGCCCCGCTCGCGACACCAGCCACCTCTCCACTCAAAGCCAGCAGGATCCGCTGCTCCTCGGCCTCCACGTCGAAATCCACCATGCGCAACGCGTTGTTCAGGGCCACCATGTCCGCAGGTTCGACGAAAACCGTCTGCCCTGAAGCGCTCGTCGCATGGACGATCCCCTCCACCCTGCCCCGCGCCTGCACCTTCACCGGCAACACGTAACGACCCTCGCGAATCGTGTAATAACTGTCCTGCAGATGCTCCTCGTAGACCCGGTCCTTGGTCTTCTCTTCGATCCGCTGCCGGATCGTCTCGTTCAAGCGCCGTGAACGCTGACGCAGACGCCCAAGCTCGGCACTCGCCTCGTCCACCAAGTGACCCTCAGGCGAGAACGAACGCTCCAGCAGCGTCGCCAGCGCATCCATCGCCTGCATGGCCTCAGCCACCTGCCAACACAGCGGTAGATCTGTGGCGCGCCGACGAAAAAAATGCCGCGCCTCCGTCAACGCCCCGATCGCCTTGCCAAAAGACACCACCTCCGCCGCTGACAAACAAGCGCCCCGGGTGGCCCGCAACAATATGGGCTCGAGAACGGCGATGGGCCCCAAGCCAGGGCGATCACCCCCAGCCAGCAACTCCGCCATCTCAGCCACCTCTGCCAGACGGCGCGCCACCAAGTCGGCTGACCCCAACCAGGGCAACGACGACGCCACCGCCGCGGCCTGCGCCGTGCCACAGCGATCGGCCAACGCCGCGCTCAACACCTGCCAATCCAACTCACGCAGGCTCGCAAAGGCCTCCACCCCTCGCCCCGGCTCCCGACTCCCCTCAAAGGCCTGCAACAATCGCTCTGGGTTGACCGCGCCAACATCCATCGTCATCACTCCTCACCTCAACCACAAGCCACGGCGCGCTCACCCGAGCAACTTGGGCACCCGCCGCCAACCTGCTATACCAAACGCCTAGGCC
>Ga0334884_1005091_pt1 | contig 12856 bp, 9 predicted proteins | sample GraSluR1_MG_7_FD_207215 | JGI IMG/M metagenome (GOLD analysis project Ga0334884, IMG submission 207215) | Sludge microbial communities from methane-producing bioreactor in Wageningen University, Netherlands - Granular Sludge_12_05 R1 | ecosystem: Engineered > Bioreactor > Anaerobic > Unclassified...
CCCCTGACTTTATGGCATCCTCCAGGTCATCTGCCGCCTCATCCATCTCCCTTGCAGCTTCAAACATGGAGTTCACGATACCTGCCTGTTCATCCTCATACGTATTATAATAGGTGTCATATGTATTCTTTATAGGCGGATAAAAATTCTTAACCAGATCCTCAAGTTCGTCATAATCCATCTCATTATCATAAAGTCTCTGATAGGCCTCTGTGAATTCCTGGTCCGGGACTTCCTGTGGCAGCGCCAGGGATGTCACGGCACCGGATACCGATATGGCCAGGGACAGGGATGCTGCTGCCAGGCTTTTTGTGTGTCTGTTCATCATAATCATTACCCTTTCTAAACAACTGTCTTACCTTGGTTTTAGCTGAAAGTCAGTCCCTTCTTTATCCAGTCGTATTTTTCCATGGCAAGGGTGAGCTGCATCTTACCGGTTTCCACGCTGTTTTTGGCTGTTGTATAACTGGTCTGCTGCTGAATCAGTTCCAGCGCGCTTATGTTTCCCGTTGCAGCCTTGGCCGAAGCAGCGTTCATGTTCACGGTCTCCAGCTGAAGCTTTATGTTGGCGGCGTCCAGGGCATCCTTTGCATCCAGGACCGCATTGTACTGGGTCTTAAGGCTGCTGTATACCTGGTTGCGCTTATCCTCCAGGTCGGCCTTGGTGGCATCCGCCTGCTCATTGGTCTTCAGGTTCTGGAGCTTGTGTTCATCGGATTTGATTTCATAATTATTTGCAAGCGCCTGTTCCCTGTCAGCATCCGGGTCCATTGCCCCAATCCTTGCCAGGTCCGGCTCAGGTATATCCCGTATCTCAGGCTGTGAATCCGCGCTCCATCCCAGCATAAGCAGCAGGGAACGGTATACATTGTCCGTTGATTTCTGTGCGGACAGGATGTTGGCGTCTATGTCCTGGACGTTCTTTAAGGAAGTCAGCACCTCTGTCTGGGTGGCCATACCTGCTGCCTGACGCGCAACCGTGGCCTCATAGGAGGCCTGTGCCAGGGCGCGGTTGGCATTGAGGTTTTCCATGGTATAAGCGGACTGTTTGTAGGTGGTCATCAGCTGCTGGGCCTGGAACACCAGGTTGGCCTCTGTCTGGTCATATGAAATCTTATACATTTCCGCATCCATAAAATTCTTATCTGCTGTCTGCGCAAGGGTATTTCCTGCAAAATCCAGGTTGGCGGCAGTCATTCTCCCCATATAGCTGTCCGTGTCCGTGGAACTGGCATCATCCCACAGATCCATGGCGTCGCTCAGCAGCTTATCATTGATTTCCGTCAGATCCTGGTTCTTCTTATCGCTGAGCGTGGAACGGTTGCTGCGCACAGTGAGGTTGTATTCATGGACTAAGTCAGCCAGTTCCCCGTATTCCATCACATTGTCCCTGAGGGACGCCCATTTATCTGCGGAATAAGCAAATTCCGGGCTTATATCCTTGCTGATATCCGGCGCCGGCGGCTCCGCCACCTCGTAATTCTCATCCGGCCTGCTTGCCAGGGTGGCGAAGGCGGTCATGGGAGTGGTCCCTGCAATTGCCGATGCTGCCAGAATGACAGCTGCCCGGTATCCGTATTTCCTGTCTCTGATATGTCTCATATTGATTCTCCTCTTTTTTCTGTATGCCCTTTCATATGGTTCTGAAATGTGCCTGGGCTGATTCCATTTTCCAGAATCTGCATTTCCCTCCTGGCCACATCCAGAAGCTGGTCCTTGCCTGCAACATTTTTATAATACATGGTTATGGTCCTGATGACGATGAGCATGAGCATATCCACCAGATATGCCAATGTCTCCCTCTCAATGAGATACCGTTCCCTGTCAATGCCGTCGTGCACCTTATCCACAAATTCCATGTACGTGCTGTCCTGGAACAGGAATCCCTTAATGCCGAACAGATGGGTCTGGTCCATCAGGCTCATGTCTGACAGCATGTTCCTGTACATCCTGTATCCCAGCCCACCTTCTCCTTGTTCCATCACAATCCCCAGCAGCCCCATGGCTGCCTCAAATGGATTGCCCTGCTCTTCCCTGAGGAATTTAAATATCTTTTTTTGGCAGTTATCCCTGAATCCACGCAGTATATACCGCATCAGATCATCCTTATCCTCAAAATATGTATAAAAGCTTCCCCGTGAAATGTCAGCTTCCTTGATAATCTGGTTAATGGATGCAGATGAATAGGGAACCCTGGAAAACTCATGGACAGCGGCATCCAGTATGACCTGCTTCTTTTCTTCCTTTAATTTCAAAAAACGTTGTGTGGGCATAGGGCCAGCCTCCTTGCTATCATTCGTATCCTCATATTCCCTAAAATGACATAATGTCATTGTGACATATTGTCACGCCCCCAATTATAAACACTTATGGTATGGATTGTCAAGAAAGGAAGCATTAAATTTCCATTAAATATCAGTCTGACCCAGGAGGAGGCATGGTTGGGAAGCGGAAAAAATCAAAAAAAATCCGGGGAACGCCTTATGGACGTTCCTCGAAATTCTCAGTTCTGTCAACTATATAGATAGGCCTGTCTTTTAATTCAGTAAACAGGATGGCGATGTATTCACCAATAATCCCAATAATAATGAACATCATTGCGAACATGAAGCAGAGCAGTACCACGATGGTTGCATAACCGCTGGGAGCGCCCCTGCGGGTCAGGAGGGTGTATATCATGACTGCAAAGCCCAGGAGGGCGGAAAAAATGCCTGCATAGATTCCCAGCTTCAGCGGCATATTGGAAAAACACAGGATTGTATTGATGGAGAACACGAACAGCTTCTTGATGCTGTACTTGCTCTCCCCCGCAACCCTGGCCCTGGCCTCATACTCAATGGTGGTCTTTTTAAAGCCCACATTCTGCACATATCCCCTCAGGAACCGGACCTTTTCACGGTAGCTGTCCTTAAGGACCTGGGCCACATGGCGGCTGATGGCAAAAAAATCCGAGGCATTGGACTCAAAATGCACATCTGATATGTGGTTAATCAGCCAGTAAAAACCGGAAGAAGTTATGTTCTTTATGAACCCGGCTGTCTTATTCCTGGTGCGGACCATGTTGATGACCTCATACCCTTGGGTTAACCGATTAAGGATGACCGGGATGCATTCCGGCGGATGCTGCAGGTCTGCGTCCATGCAGATAATCCCATCCCCGCTGCTGTAATCCAGTCCCGCAATCATGGCAGCCTCATGGCCAAAATTCCGGGAAAAGCTGACAACTTTGACCGCACGGTCAGAAGCAGACAGGCGCTCAAGAATGGCAAGGCTCTGGTCTGAGCTCCCATCATTGACAAATATAAGCTCATAGGCCCAGTCAATGTCCTTTAATATTCCGGTGGTTTCTTTGTAGAAGTCTTCCAGCGCTTTTTCTTCGTTGTAGACTGATACCACAACTGATAACAATCTGTCCATGAACGATGTCTTAAGTCCTTTCTTTAGTCATATACCTCAATCTCAAGGCTGGAATGGGAGGGAACCCGCTGTTCCTCTGGCGGAAGTTTCATATAATCCCCATACACCAGGGTCAGGACCTGGTGCCAGCCTTTTGGTATCATAAGCCGGGTGTCCTCAAAATCAATGTCCTCCACCTGGTCGCACCAATCCTTATCCAGTGTGACATACAGGAAATCCGGCTGGTAATTGCTGTAATAGCGCAGGCGCCCTTTGCTGTTCCTGTCTTTGAGGGCCAATGCCTTCTGCATGGCAAATATGGCCTTCATGGGGATAATGCGTCCCACCGTGGCAAGGCCGCCCACCAATATTTTATTCATCAGGCTGTATTTGCCAAAATCCAGCTTATCCCGGTGGGCCATGGCCATGCCGTAAACAGCCATGTGCAGGAACTTTGTGGCAGCAGCGCCCGCCCTGCCGGCCGGAAGCCGGTCAATGACAAACAGATCCACCCAGAGGTGGTTCAGCTTACCTTCATAGAAAGCCATCTGGGGGCTGTCCTCATGGCACCGGCTCTTCTTATAGATGATGCGGGCCGTAAAATCATAGAACCCTTTTCCGCCCCGGAAGCTGTCAGGTTCCAGCAGTTCAAGGCCCTCGGGCAGTTCCCTCTTCACCACTTTCATGAAGGCGTCATACTGGTTCCTGGTAAATGCCACATCCGCGTCATCATCCCAGGGAATGAATCCATTGTGGCGCACAGCCCCAATCAGCGTGCCTGCGTCCAGCATATATTTTATATTGTATTTGCGGCATATCCTGTCAATCTCCTTGAGGATCTTAAGGTTAGCCCCATGGACCCTGCCCATGTCATAAGATGGTTTCATTCTGCTGCACTCCTTCAGGGCCGCCGGCCCTTTTCATCCATTGTTGTTAAGGCTCTGATGATTGATTACCTACGCCTCCACTGCCCGGCGGATCGTCTTTGCCATGTAATCAATCATATCATCGGTCATGCCCGGATACACGCCTACCCAGAAGGTATCCGACATGATCCTGTCCGTGTTTGACAGGCTGCCCACGACCCGGTATCCCTCACCACTGCTTCTCATCCCGTCAAAACAGGGATGTCTGGTCAGGTTCCCGGCAAAGAGCATCCTGGTCTGTACGCCTTTGCCTTCCACATACCGCACCACCTGGTTCCTGTCCACGCCTTCCCGGCAGGTAATAAGGAAGCCAAACCAGCTGGGGATGGAATGCTTTGCAGGTTCAGGAAGGATCAGCTTATCCTCCAGGCCTTTAAGGCCTGCCTTTAAACGGTCAAAATTCTGACGGCGGCGTTCCACGAAGGAGGGGAATTTGTCCAGCTGGGCACAGCCCACGGCCGCCTGCATATCCGTTGCCTTCAGATTGTATCCAAAATGGGAATACACATACTTATGGTCATATCCCAGGGGCAGTTCGCCAAACTGTCTGTCAAACCTGTGTCCGCACATATTGTCGCGTCCGGAGGGGCATACGCAGTCACGGCCCCAGTCACGGAAGGAACGGATGATTTTATTCAGCAGCGGATTATCCGTGTACACGGCGCCGCCTTCCCCCATGGTCATATGGTGGGGCGGGTAAAAACTGGAGGTGCCGATATCGCCGATGGTTCCGGTGAACCTGGTTACTTCCTTCCCATCCTCTTCCATGGCATACCTGGTTCCCAGGGCATCGCAGTTATCCTCCACCAGCCACAGGCCGTGGCGTTCACAGAACGCCTTCACTGCCCTCAGGTCAAAGGGGTTGCCAAGGGTATGCGCAATCATCACTGCCTTTGTCTTATCAGACAGCGCATCCTCAAGCTTTGTCACGTCAATGTTATACTGGGGAATGGTCACATCCACGAACACCGGCACGGCGCCATACTGGATTGCAGGCGTGACCGTGGTGGGGAACCCGCAGGCAACCGTTATGATTTCATCTCCCCGCTTCACACGGCGCTCCCCTAAAAGAGGGGAAGTGAGGGTCATGAATGCCAGCAGGTTTGCCGAAGAACCGGAATTCACAAGGGAGCAGAACCTGACGCCCAGGTATTCCCCAAGCTTTTTCTCAAACTCATCCGTAAACCTGCCCGAAGTAAGCCAGAACTCCAGGGCGCTGTCCACCAGGTTCACCATCTCGCTGTGGTCATAGACACGTGATGCATAGGGTATCCTGTCCCCTTCCTTAAACGGCCCCTTCTTATTGTGGTAGGTATCGCAGTATTCCTTCACCATGCCGAGGATCTGCTCCCGTGCTTCATTTTCCGTCATATTATCAAACTTCATATTATCATCTCCTATCCCAGAATACCAGCGCCAGACGGCGCTTACTCAAAAAACTCCATAATCTGCCTGTCCATCACCTGAAGCATTTCCTGTCCGTCCAGGTAAGCCTTGGACCATTCCACGGTCTTTGCAACCGCCTCTTCCACGCCATACCTTGGACGCCATCCAAACACATGCTTGATTTTAGAACAGTCAAGCTTCAGGAAATTAGCCTCGTGGGGACCGCCGTCGTACCGGTCCACCCATGTCATCCCATTGCCCCAAGCACGGCAGAAGATATCCACCAGATTCCCGGTGGTCACGCAGTCCCTGTCATCCGGTCCCACATTATAGTATCCCTGGAATTTCCCATCCCCATACTGTTTCATGGCAATGGTCAGATAAACCGCCAAAGGCTCCAGCACCAGCTGGTAGGGCCTGGTGGAATGGGGGTTCCTTACAATGATATCTTTGCCGGAAGCAGCCGCCCTTACACAGTCCGGGATAATCCTGTCATTGGCAAAATCCCCTCCGCCAATCACATTACCGGCCCGCGACGTGGACACAGCGCACCGTCCGTCCTCCAAAAACGACTTCTGATAGCTATGGGTCACCAGTTCCGAGCAGGATTTACTATTGGAATACGGATCATACCCATCCAGGGGATCACATTCCCTGTAACCATACTCCCATTCCCTGTTCTCATACACCTTATCCGTGGTCACATTCAAGAAAGAACGCACGCTTTTTGTCAGCCGCACACATTCCAGCACATTCACGGTCCCCATTACGTTGGTCTCATAAGTATACACCGGATCCTTATAAGAATCCCTGACAATTGGCTGTGCCGCCAAATGAAACACAACCTCGGGCCTTACCCGGTCAAAGACCTCCCGCAGATGCTTCAGGTCCCGTATGTCCCCAATCACGCTGTCCATACAATCCTCCAGCCCCGCAATCTCAAACAGGCTCGGATCCGTAGGCGGACTTAGCGCATACCCCGTCACCTGAGCCCCAGCCAGCCCCAGCATCCTGCAAAGCCAGGCCCCCTTAAACCCGGTATGTCCGGTTACCAGCACACGCTTACCTTTATAAAATCCTTCCAACTCCCTAATAGTCATAAAAACTCCTCACTAAATCCATCTATGTTCCACAACGTTTTTCCTCCCTGGCGTTAGCGGAAGCGCAGCAGGGCTGCGGTATTCCTTCCTGCTAAAACCATCTTTCCACGCCGGCACTTAGGCGCGGTCTTTCACGCGCCTTAGGGTGTGTTTGGAAATTGCTTTCCGTCAGCTGTGCGTTCCACTTTGTGGGAGATTTGGTCCCGATGAGGGAGGCGTAGCGGGCTACGTTGACCGAATTGGGACCAAATATGCCGCGAAGTGGGGCGGGCAGATGGCGGGAATGAATTTTCAAACAGACCTTAGTACCGCTGCGTGGAAAACGAGCGAGAGCGGGTTGCAGCAGGAAGGAATACCGCAGCCCTGCGGACCCTCCGCCAAACCTACTCCCATATCTTCCACGGCGCATTACCCGACTGCCACAGTTCCTCCAGCTTGTTCATCTCCCTCTGGGTGTCCATGCACTGCCAGAATCCGCTGTGGTAAAAGGATTTAAGCTGTCCTTCCATGGCCAGCCTCTGCATGGGCTGCTTTTCAAACACAGTGGTATCATCCTCCAGATAATTGAAGATTTCCGGTTCCATCACCATAAATCCGCCATTAATCAGTGCGCCGTCGTTATCCTCCTTCTCACGGAAGGAAAGGATGGTATTGTCCTCATCAATATCCAGTACCCCCTTCATCTGGCCGATGTTCACCGTGGTAATGGTGGCTGTCCTGCCATGGGATCTGTGGAACTGCACCAGCTTATCCAGATCAACGGTGCTGACACCGTCCCCGTAGGTCAGCATGAAGGTCTCATTGCCAATATAGGGCTGGATGCGCTTCACGCGTCCGCCGGTCATGGTGTTAAGGCCTGTGTCCACAAGGGTCACCTTCCATGGCTCAGAATAATTGTTGTGGACTTCCATCTTATTATTGGCCAGGTCAAAGGTCACATCTGAGGTGTGAAGGAAATAGTCAGCAAAAAATTCCTTTACCACATACTGCTTATATCCAAGGCAGATGACAAAATCATGGAAACCGAATCCTGAGTAATATTTCATGATATGCCACAGGATGGGCCTTCCGCCGATTTCAATCATTGGCTTTGGCTTTAGATGGCTTTCCTCACTGATCCTGGTTCCAAGTCCGCCTGCTAAAATAACAACTTTCATCTTTATCCTCCATTGTGTCCCAGCCGCCCTCCCCGGGGCCGCCCGTCATCTGAAAACGTTCCATCCATGTTCCTTCAGGATACGCAGTGCATCCTGTATCTTGTCCACACCCTTCCTGTACTCAAACAGGCCGGACAGTTCCGCGTCCCTGGCCCGAAGTTCCTCTTGGTCCATATCCGGCACCTGAAGGGCCATGGCCGCCATTTTTTCAAAATTCCCTTCCCTGTGCGGGGCCTTCTTAATCTCATGGTAAGTAGTATAACCATTTCCTGACAGGATTGCAAGACAGAATACCGCAATCAGGCACCGCCGGAACACGCCCCTGGCGGTACGGACCCCTCCGGCTGATTCCGGATTCCCATGTGCATGCCGGCACACTCCGGGATTCCCACACATATACCCCTTCCTCCCCTGGTTCCACGCAAGGGCAAAGGTGATTACCATTCCCAGGATTCCCACCTGGAACTGCAGGGCGTACCTGGAACTCAGGGCATATGACTCGCTCTCAAATATATACCGGGACATGAATATAAGTATATGGTTCAGCCCTCCGCCCACCAGAAGCATCATGGGGAGAAGGGTTTTCTCATAGAACCGGAACCGCAGGTTAAGCCAAAGCGCAAACAGGTAACCGCTGACCACAAAAAGGCCGATGATGTAAAGGAAGCGGTTGGTAATGACCCCCTGCCTCACCAGTTCCTGCAGCTCCTCACCTCCAACAAGGATACCTGCAAAGGATTTAAGCAGGAACCGGATAGGGAAGTCAGGATGGTCTGACAGGATTTCCATCAGGGAACGCCCGGTTGCCCCTGCATGTTCCTCCACTGCGAATGAATTGCTGAGGATATAGAGAAGCAGCGGGGCCAGCGTACAGGCCATATAGGCAATGTAACGCATGTCCCATTCATTTTCCCGCATCCTGCCCCGGATCATGCAGAATGCGTAGGACATCAGGATGGTCACTGCGTAGATTGCACAGTAAGGGCCTGCTGTCCCCAGTATGATAAGCCACGGGAGCACCAGAAGCTTTAATCTGTCCCTTGTCTTTTCCTCACCGGCCCATACCCGGTCCAGCACCAGTTCATGGTAGTAAAAGCAGGCAAAGGCGAAGAAATGGGACCAGCCGCTGCCGTTTGTGAGCATTTCCCATTTATTCAGGCTGAACATCACAGCCATCAGAAGCGCAAACCAGCCAATACCAATCCTTTTATTTTTACAGTAAATCCCAAATACCCATCCGGCCAGCCCCAGGCTTATAACCCCCAGGACACGCTCCAGGGTAACGGAGAACCCAAACAGCTCAACATTGATAATCCGGCACAGGTAGTTGATGGGGATCCTGGTGAGCACATCCGGGACAAAGAATCTGCCAGGGTCATACACATCAGGAAGATAGCTGTTAACCAGACGGATGTAATCAGAATACACCACGTCACAGGTGGCATTTTTAACATACCAAAGGCAGAAGCCAATGCCAAGAAGGGGCAGAAGCCAATATATGATTTTTCTGTACCTGGATGTGTCCATGGTTCCTCCTTTTCTAAACGGTACGCACTCTTCCGGCAAAATAAACCTTGCCCTGCCGTCCTATGCACAATCCCCGCAAGACAATCCTGCCCTGCCGTCCTATGCACAATCCCCGCAAGACAATCCTTACCGCGCCGTCATATGCACAATTGCAGCCAGACGGTCCTTGCCGCGCTGTTCCTGGGCATTGTGCATATAGAAATTGTAGTCAAAGGTCAGGTGGACCATCTGCCACGGTTCGGCCTCAATGGTCTGGTTCACCACGGTGGAACGCACCGGGATTGTGAACGGCTCATCCTGGTCCTTTGTTATCTTAATCCCCTCGCCTCCGCTCATGACGCCCGGATATATGATTTCCAGGTCAATGACTCCTGTCTCACCTGCCATGACCGTCAGGCTGGCATGTTCATCCATCCATCCGTCATCGTAATAGCCATACTCCACATTCAGCTTGATTTCCTTCACGAACTGGGTGATATCCTGGAAACCATTGTGCTCCGGGTCCTCCCTCAGCACAAGCATACGGCTGTCCACCAGTCCGATGTCGCGGATACTGTCAATGAATTCCACACTGGTCCCCTCTGCTGTCCTTTCCTTGTCAAAGACCTTAAAAAAGGTACGGGCCGTAAAGTCGCTCATCTTATAACTGCTGCCTATGATATAAATATTTTTTCCGAACAGGCTGTCGCCATACCGTCCGTATGTCTCCTCTGCCAGTGAATTGTAGCGCAGCTGGTCCGGCCACAGGTACAGGTTCGGGTACTGGGCCCGGTAGAACAGCTCTGCCGGAAGCATGAGGATGACATAGCAGGCAAATGCCGCGCCCCAGGGCCACAGACGTTTCAGGTAAAGCTCCGGCTTCACCCCTTCGGTCAGGTATCCGTACATATATGCCAGAAGCAGAAGGGCTGCTGTCAGGGAAACATAGACCCAGCGCATCTCCACCCGGATGGTCACGCTGGAGGACGCGATACAGGCCCCGATGAATAAAAGGAACAAGGCCAGGCTGCATAGTACCTTACCCTTCACATCCTTCCTCTTGTCCCTTATGACTTTTATAAGGAAGCCCAGTACAATGACGGCAATGGCCGCATCGGCCAGCAGGACCAGGATCCTGATTGCCAGGGGGCTCTGCGCCCATGGACGGCCGTTGAGGTGTTCCGGGCCAGCGTTTATGCCGAACACGTACGCAATCTGGCTCAGTCCATGGCGGATTGTATCTGCCAGACTGAAGGTATCCGCCACCTGGGTCCCGCCAGTGCCCGCGGGAAGGACACTTCCAATGGCAAATACACGGATTGCCTGGACAAGCAGGAAGGAAGCCAGGCCGGCGCCCCATTCCGTCAGATTCTTAGACCCTTTGACAAGCAGTACAAAGAGCAGCAGCGGGAACAGCACCATATACCGTTCATGTACAAAACACACGCCAAAATACAGGGCGCAGGACAGGTAATAATACTTCCTGCCGTCCTCCCCGTCCATATAACGGTACAGGTACCAGAGGATGCCAATGGCCATCCAGAGCGCCATGGTCTCCATCAGCCCCAGGACCTGTCCGATCTGGTAATAAGCCATCCGGCTCATAAGATACATGAAGCCGCACAAAAAGCCGATTCCCTTGGAACGCGAAAGCCGTCTGCCGATTAGGTAGACAGAACAGGAAACCGCTGTGTTCAACAGGATGTTAAATGGCACAAACCAGTTCACATGATTACCCACCACCGCCATCTCAAGCCAGGCAGCCAGATAGTAAAGGAAACGGAACCTGGTGCTTCCCAAAGGGAATACATACTGGAGGAACCCCTGCTCACCATAACAGGACCAGAAATACAGGTCATCCATATAAAGCCCTTTGATTTCAATGTTCCTGTTGACCCACACTGCCGTGGCCAACAGGATTCCCATGAAAATCACATGGTCTTTCCACTCATATTTCTTCTCCATCCTGGAGAAACCGATCCTGGTCCTTGACTGTTCTTTTGTCTCCACTGCTTATGCCTCCTTTGCAGTACCTTGTGTGTAAATCCATCCGTGTCCGTGTGGGTGCCGCCCGGAAAGGACCGGCACCGGACCATGGCCATGACTTCCGTCCGATTGACATCCGTCCAATCAGCTTCAGTCCGATGAAAAACTGTAATTATTGTGGAAATCCTCTGCTGCTGCCACAGGATCCTCAGGCGGTACGGGGGGCAGCGTGACCCTGGCCGACAGATTACCCCACTCGTACGTAAGGTCCGTAAGGCTGCCCTCCTCTATCATGTCCTCTATCATCTCAAGGGCACGCGGCTGTGCTGCCAGATATCCTTTTTCCACGAAAAAGTATTCTGTGCCCGCATATTCCAGGAACTCCTCAAAATATGCCAGCTTTTTCACCAGAAATACATTGCCCCCGCTGCCAGTGACATCGTAATAACTCTGTACACTGCAGGGCATGTCCAGCACATCCGGGTGGTTCCCGAATGCCAGCACCCTTGTATCCGGGGAAAAGCCGGATATAAGGTTCCGGCACCCTGTTTCCAAATCGCGCTGCCGTGCCTCCCGCCGGTGGTCGTAGTATCCCAAATGCTTTAAGCGTACCGGGGTGAAACCGGGCTGTCCGGCCCAGCTGGTCAGGCATGTAAGAGGAATGTTAGCAATCATGAAGCAGATGACCCCCAGACCAAGCCCGCGTCCCAGCGCATGTGCGCGGGCGGGAACCGCGCCAAGGCGGCCACTGCTTAACACGCTCCCTCCCATCCTCATGGAAATGACGACCAAAAGGGAATAAAACAGGATGAAATAATTGCCGTCCACCTGGGACAATGTATAAATGCTGGCCATGCATCCCATTATCATGACCACCATCAGAACCCTGTCAAATACTTCCAGGGGCGTCCGGTCCTTCCTGCCCCTTATGGCAGAAATGAGCCAGATGAACAGGAACAGCGTCACAAGTCCGGTTCCCCAGGCAATGACAACATGGTCCATGTCCATGGAAACAGGGGCCGTAAGCATTTCTCCAAGGCGCCGTCCCAGGCGGGCCAGTTTTTCCCCGGCAGTCAGCATGGAAGGGTCCCCAATCACATGGTTAAAGGAGTAAGGATACCTGACTTTCCATCCCAGCCGTTCGCACAGGCCTGCAAAGATGGAGGTCACCGGCACTCCGGTCAGAAGCCATGTGCGGTACCAAAGCCCTGCTGCCGCGCCAGCCGGCAGAAATAGCAGCAGCCATCCCTTTCTGTCCCCCAGGCAGAACCTGCCCGTGGCCATGAGACAGATAAGGGCGGTTCCCCCCAGGGCGGTTGAAAATACCAGGGCCGTGGGCTTATATACCAGGGTCAGCAGATAGGTTGCCACCGCCATAAGAAGCCATGGCGTCTTTTCT
>Ga0334884_1005093_pt1 | contig 12853 bp, 11 predicted proteins | sample GraSluR1_MG_7_FD_207215 | JGI IMG/M metagenome (GOLD analysis project Ga0334884, IMG submission 207215) | Sludge microbial communities from methane-producing bioreactor in Wageningen University, Netherlands - Granular Sludge_12_05 R1 | ecosystem: Engineered > Bioreactor > Anaerobic >...
GTGTTTAATTCCATTAGACAGTTCTTCGCCAATGCCTATAATAAAAACATTCTTTTTTTCTTTACATATTATGTTTTCTCTTTCTTTAGCAGAGAACTCTGGATACATTTTTAATAATTCTTCAGCAGTTATAAAAAAAACTTCATTATTAAGACTAAGGTTTAAAGCATTAAACTTTTGATTAAGTATCTCTTTAGTTTCGATTAACACAGTATTGATTTTTCTAACTATTGTTTTTAAAAAATCAATATTTCTATCTTTTTTAGTAATAATTTTTTCCCAATCCCATTGATCTACATATAGCGAATGTAAATTATCCGTTTCTTCATCTCTTCTAATAGCGTTCATGTCAGTGTATAAACCTTCACCATCTTTAAACAAATATTTTGCAAGAGCATTTCTTTTCCACTTCGCAAGGGAATGTACGATTTCTGCATTTTTCCCACTTTCTTTAATATCAAAAGAAACTGGTCTTTCATAACCGTTTAGGTTGTCATTAAGTCCACTTTCAGGCAACACAAAAAGCGGTGCAGATACTCTTGTTAAATTTAAATGCTCAGAAAGTTTTTTTTCAAAAGTATCTTTAGCTAACTTAATGGCTTTTTCAGTGTCAACTAAACTCAGTTTATTTTTATATTCGCTAGGGATAATAATCGACATTATTTACACCTTGGTAAACTTGCAGCAGCTATTGATTGACCTACTCTTCTTGTTCTTTCATCAGGCATAGTTAAATTTATATTAGAGTATTCAGGAAATTCTTCAAAAAGAACTTTTTTTGCAGTTTCCATAAGAATGTCCCCACCCTTACCACTTACTACTCTTCCAAGTAACATAACATGTTTGATATTATAGAATTGAGCATAATAAGGAATAGTATAACCTAAATAAATTCCTATATCAGTATATATATTTTTCGCTCTTTCATCATTTTTTTCCATTAATTTTTGAACTATTTTTAATTTTTCAGCCGGGGAAAGATTATCATCAATCTCAATACCTGCATTTTTAGCTAGTTTTATTATTCCATCTTGTGAAAAATATTTTACACCACAACCGTAATCTCCACTCCACTCATCTACCATACTATTAGTATTAAAATCCACTGGTACAAAAGCAAGCTCATTTAACCAACCTTTTAATTCCATATTTTCATTAACATAACCCACAGCTTCGCTTGTTCCCATAGCAATCCCTAAGACATCACCTGAGTTCAACTGCATAGCTCCTGCTAAAGCAGTAACATCGCCATCATTTGCTACTTTTAGAGGTACATCGCCAAATTCTTTAGCGATATCAATATACATGTTTTTCACTTTTTTATTAAAAATATCATCAGGAACTTTTACAAATAATGATGCCACCATAACTTTATTATTGATATAAATACCAGCTGAACTAACACCGATTGCATCAACTTGAGGCATATAACTAGCTGCCATTTTCATAGATTCAAGAATTCCTTGATAATGATATTCAGGATTTTCGTTTGTTTTAGGGAACCAAACAGTTTCTTCGCTAAAAATAACTTCGCCGTCCACTACTGCAGAAACTTTACGATCGCTTCCGCCAGCGTCAAACCCGATTCTACATCCATTTAAATTTTTTTCAAAAGGAATAATTTCAGTATTTTCTTTTGGAATATTATTATACTCAACATAAGTTACTTCGAAATTCTTTTCATAAACTCGAGACATAAATTCTGCATCAAACTTTCTTGACCCTTTATTAGAGTATGCCTGTTTTAAATATTTAAAAATAGATTTAGATCCAGATACATATATTTTATATCCACCAATAACCCAAAGCAAACTTTTTACAATTCTATCTATAATTGAAATATTAAGCGCTTCATTTCCGCTTTTATCTGGCAGAATATCCATTTTATAAATATAATTATAACCGTTATTTCTTTCTAAACAAACTGCGAATTTTGCTTTTTCAGTACTATTTAATACCTTTTCATTAAATTTTCTTAATTCAAAAATTAATGGTCTAAACTCTAAATCATATTTCGGGATAAATTTCATAATATATACCTTCCTTATCTGTCAAATATTTTAACGATTTTTATTTTATGTTCTTTATCAGTTTCAGTTTTTAGTATCACTTCATCGCCTTCATCTTTGTTTAAAATAGCAATTCCTAAAGGAGATTCATTTGATATTCTTCCTTCTAATGGATTAGTTTCTAGGCTACCAACTATTTCAAAAGTCTCTTCTTCGCCACTATCATCAAATATAACGACAACTTTCTTTCCAAAATTACTTTTATTAGAATTTTTTATAATAACTGCATTTTGAATAATTTTTTCAAGTTCATTTATTCTCAATTCAACTCTAGCTTGTTCATCTCTAGCAGCATCGTAATCTGCATTTTCACTTAAATCGCCTTGAGCTCTTGCATCTTTAATCTGTTCAATAATTTTCGGCTTATCTTCATTTACAAGTTTTTCAAGTTCCTTCTTTAATTCTTCTAACCCGTTTGGAGTTAGTTGGTATTTGTTGTTCATAATTTTGTTGCAATACTATATTGCACTCCTTTCAATACTAAATATATAACTGTAAATATTATAGCAAAAATAAAAAAAAATACAACAGTTAATTTTTTTTATTACGTTTCGCTTAATACTATTTTTCTAATTAAATCATATTTGGATAAAGAAATATCAGTTTTAATTTTGATTATTTGTCTAGGATGTCTCGCCGCATCTAGCAAAAAACCTTCTTCATCATAAATTTCTTTTACGACAAATTTTTGATTTTCCATTTTTGGTCCAAAAAACTCAATTGTATCATTAGGTTCAAAATAATTTCTTTGTTCAATTGTTGCAATTTTACTGTTGTTGTCATAATCTAAGACAATACCAATAAACTCTTTTGTGGGAATTTCAGTTCTAACACCTAGCAATTGACCATTTGGCCTAACGTCACCTTCAAAAAAGCCATTTGATAACTCTCTATTTTCTGCTTTTGATATTTCTAAAAAACACTTTTTTTCATCTTCACTTATAATATCACCTAATTGATAAAACTTATCTATCAAGTTCCTATAACTTTTGACAACTGTTGCTATATAATATAAAGACTTCATTCTACCTTCAATTTTTAAAGAACTAATATTATATTTGATTAATTGTTTAATATACTTTATTGCTTGTAAGTCTTTTGATCCCATATTAAATACATCATCAATCAAAAGTTTTTTATCTTCGCTATACAATTGGTAGTTCCATCTACAACTATGTGCACATCCACCTCTATTAGCATCACGATAGGTCATATAATTACTTAACATACATCTGCCTGAATAGCTAGTACACATACCTCCATGTATGAAAACTTCTAATTCTACATCCGTATTAAGGCTAATTTTTTTAATCTCTTCAATCGAAAGTTCTCTTGCTAATACCACTCTTTTTACATTCAGCATTTTCAAAAATTCTATAGCTTTTGAATTAGTAATTGATAGTTGAGTACTAGCATGAATTTCTAAATTAGGAAACATCTTATTTATAAAATTCATAACTGCTAAACTTGAAACAATTACTGCATCAACATTATAACTGATTAACTCTTGTATATAGTTTTTTAATTCCGTTAAATCTTCATTATGTGGAACTATATTCATAGTTACATATACTTTAACATTTCTTTCATGAGCAAAGTTACATGCTTCTTTTATATCTTCCATAGAAAAATTATTAGCTCTAGCTCTCAAACTAAAGATCTTCCCTCCAATATAAACTGCATCAGCACCATATATAACTGCATATTTAAGTTTTTCCAAATCTCCAGCTGGAGCTAATAATTCAATTTTTCTCATTTTTTTCACCTGTTTGAGTCAAGCAAGTTTTTTTATATAAAAATGGATTATTAACATTTGGATTTATTGATATCAAAGAATCTTTTAATTCGTTTAAATCAATTTCTGATTTAAAATAATTACGATAAAAGTCAATTATTTTAAAAATCTCTTCTTCAGATAAAAAATCTCCATTTATTTTATAAAAGTTTACATTAATAATACTTTCTAATTCTTTTGTTAAAGCAATTCTTTCAGAAGAATAAATTATAGATACATCATTATATTCATATATAGGGTATAACTCTTCTCTAAGTTCTTCTTTTAAATATTTTGTTTTATTCACAATTTCTATATTATTCAAATACTCAGAAAAGTTTCTTAAACTTCTTCTTTTTGAATAAAAAATAGGATGATATCCATATATTTCAATAGACAAATTAGTTTTTGAAGATATTTGTGATATATCTTCTAAAGAAATTTCGTTAGAAACAAAAAAATTTAACCCCATATTATTTAAAAATTCAGCATCCAGATAATTTGTAACTAATGTATTAGGTTTATAAATTAATTTTTTTAATAGTTTTTTTTTGTTAAAAATATCTATTATTGCTAAATCACTAAATATATAGTAATCAATATTAATTTTTTCCAGTTTTTCGATAAATACAGTTAAATTATTTAAATCATTTTCAGAAAAAATTTTATCAATCGCTACAATTGACAATACTTTATTAACTTTACAAAAATTATTAATTTTTTCTATTTCTTCATAGTTAAATTTCGTGTTTGAAAAAATAGAATAGTCGATTGAATTAATAATAATTCCATCGACTTTATACTTTGAAAGCTTTTCAATTCCTAAAACATCTACAATTAATTTATTCATTTTTCTTCCTACAAATAGCCATTCCATCACCTATTGAAAAAAAATAAGTTTCAAAATCTTCTTTTTGCGATAGCCACAAGTTGAATTCTGCTATTTTCCTAACTAAACTTTTTAAATTTTTATTTTTTATAGGTATATTACCATATACTAATCCATGAAAATTTAAATTATCAATTATAATTACACCGTTAAAACTTAACTTAGGTGAAAATTTTTCAAAAAATTTTCTCATTTGAGCTTTGGCAGCATCAATAAAAATTAAATCATAATGATCTTTTAAAAGGTTTAAGTCTATTGTCAAAGCATCTTCATTAAACACTTTTATTCGTTCATTCAATTTGCACATTCGTATATTTTCAATAGCTTGATTAAAGTTTGCTTCATTTCTTTCAATTGTATCAATATTAGCAACACTATTTATTGCCATACTAATAGAACTGTATCCAATAGCAGTGCCTATTTCGAGAATGTTTTTAACTTCTAATAATTTTATTGTTTTCACCAAATAAGTAAGTACATCATCAGAAACAATTGGCACATCTTCTCTTAAAGCTTTTTCTTTAATTAAAAGTAGATTTTCTGAGTATTTTAATTTATTTAAACTAGTAATTTTATTCATAATAACCTCTTGTATATTATAAAACAAAAAGTCTTTTTCTACAAGAGGTTATATATTAGAATTATTTAGTTTTTCTATATTTTCTAAAGAAGTTAGAAGCTTCTTTGTATTTAGAATTATTCATTAAATATTTTTCATAATCATCATAATAATAAGCATTATAAAACTTGTTAAAATATGATAAAGAATATATTAATAAATCATTCCTTAATTCAGTGTGAAGTTCTTCCATTCTACGATTCATTTTATGTATCATGTAAAAAATAAAATTTTTGTGTACTAAATCATCTTTTGTGAATCTGTACTCTTTTACTTCTTCTTCGAAAATTTTGTTTTTTCTGGAACTATTTAAATTAAATATCGCTATTGCTTTGATAGCTAAAATTTTAGCACTAGACAATCCAAATTTTTCTATTTTTTCAATAACTCTATCATACATTCTTAAATTGTTAAAAATCATAAGGTAATAATACCAATAATCCATACCAAATTTGTTAATTAATTGATCAAAATCAACATCTTTATCTATATCTCTTAACTCGTCCCCAAAACTAGTTTCAAATTCTAGCAACATTAATTTATTCATTAATTGTCGTTTTTGAGGTATCCAACCACTATAAAGTCTATCTAAATCGCTATAATATTTGCTTACAACTTTATCATCTTTTTGCAAATAACTTAATTTATATTTTTGTTCAGCTACTAAATATTTCATTTTATCAGATAACTCTTGACTGTAAGTATAATTATTAAACAACTCAACAGCTTCCTCTAATTTATTTAAATTTAATGATTCTTCGATTTTAATATAGTAGAATAAATCCTTTTCTAATGGTTGAAGTTTCGTTTCAATAATTTGAATTTCCAATAACTCTTTACTTAATAGATCGTAATTATTATTTTGCAAATAATACACGCATTTTACCAACGAAGTTTTTATAGAAAATGTTGAATTTTCAACAAGCTCATATGTCAATGCTATATCAAATTTATCCCCAAAAAACAATCCTGAAATAGTTCTTTCTAAGTCACTCATTTCAAATAGTTTTAATATGTTTTCCAAATCTAACGACATTCTTTCAAATAATTTTCTTACGATATTGTAGTCTGCTACAATTTGTCCGTTCTCTAATTTACTTAAATAGCTAACGCAACAAATTCCCTTTGATAACTTTTCCAATGTCAAATTCATTTTTAAACGCGAATGTTTAACGATAATGCCTAATTGATTTAGGTCTTTTTTTAAAATTTTCTTCATATAACCTATCCCTTTAATTCAATTTTAATTTTTTCGTGATTATTATAATATTTACTCAACTCTTTATAGAAGTCTTTACTATGATTTGGAATAATAAAATGTGTAAATTCATGAAACATTACATATTCCAAACATCTTTTTTCATAATACATTAATTTTTTATTAATTGTTATTATGTACTTTTTAAAATTACATGACCCCCATTTAGTTTTCATCATTCTAAATTTTATAATCACTTCTTTTTTAAGTATATTTTGATAAATCTTTTGAACTTTATTAAAAGTTTCAATAAATTCATCTTTAAAATAGTTAAAAATCAAGTCTTCACAGGCTTGATTAAGCACAATGACTCCGTTTTTTAGTATAATTTTTTCTTTTTGCATAGAGTCTACTTCTACTAAGTACTTTTCTCCAAATATATTCACTTCTTTTTTTTCAAATATCGAAATCTTTGCAGGTTTATAGTTTTTACTAAGCCATTCAGTATGCTCGTCTAAAAAAGCCAACGCTCTATTTTTCGAACATTTCAATGGATAAGTTAAAAAAATTTTACCATCATGGATTCGAATATTAATATTTTTTATGTTTCTAGGTCGGCAAACTATATCGACCTTAAAATCATTAATGATTACAGTGTTCATAAATTACTAATAATATTACTTTCATTGAAACTATAATATTTTTCCTTTCCTATAACAATATGATCAACTATTTTTATATCAACTAACTTTGAAGCGTTGACAATTTCTTTAGTGACCTTAATATCTGCATTACTAGGGGAAGGATCTCCACTAGGATGGTTATGTACTAAAATAATTCCTGATGCAGATAATTTTATAGCCCATTTTAAAATATCACGCGGATGAAAAATTGTTATATTGCTAGTACCAATAGATAATATTCTTTTTTCAATTATCTCGGATTTAGAATTTAAATAAATGCACATAAAATATTCTTGTGATAAATTTTGCATTTCCTCTTTTACTAATAAATACGTTGCTCTTGCACTGTTTAACTTGATTTCATTTAGCAAAGGAGTGTTAATTCTTTTTCCTAATTCAATAGCTGCGATTATTTCAATAGCTTTAGCCTTACCAATCCCTTTAATTCCTTTTAATTCAGCAATTGTAATTTCGGACAATTTATGTAGTTTTTCAATTTTGAGGAGGACATCTTTAGATAGATCTAAAACTGACACTTCCTTATATCCAGTTCTTAAAATAATTGCAAGCAATTCATAATTAGATAAGACATTTGGACCATATTTTTCAAGTCTTTCTCTAGGTCTATCTTCAACTGGAATATCTTTTAATAAAAATCTCATATATCTCACCATATATATATTAAAACTTTTATTCATTTTTACTCTTTTTTAAAAAAGTTTTTTCTAACTTCTCCAATAAAATACAAACTGCCACAAAAAACATTAATATAATTATCATCATTACTGACGATTTTTAATATCTTTTCAAAATTAACTTCATTTTTTTTATTGCTATGCCTTGAATAATCGAATAAATCTTTAGGTTCAGCACTTCTAACATTATTTATTTTTGTGAAAATAATTTCATCCGCATGTTTCTCAACTTCTGCAATCATTTTTTCTACTTCTTTATCCCTAGAAACAGCAAATATTATTCTAACTTTTTTAGTTTTTCTAATATCTGTAATGAATTCTCCAAGTTTAATAATTGCATCTAAGTTATGAGCTCCATCTAAAATAACAATTGGTTTTTTAGAAACGACCTCTAAGCGTCCCGGCCATTTTGTTTCTAATAAATATCTTTTTACGTTTTTAAGATTTACAAAATCTTTTCTAATTAGTTCATTAATAGCTTCTATAGCCAAGCAAGCATTTTCTACTTGATATTTCCCAAGCATACTTAGACTATATTTTTTGTTTTTATATATAAAAGTAGTCTTGGAAATAGTATTTTTTATTTTTTTTACGTCTTCTTTTTTAACGAATATTACCTCACTTAAAGTAATTTCAGCTTTTTTTATAACGATGTTATTTATACTAAGATTATCTAGTGTTATTAATGGAACATTCTTTTTTAGTATTCCTAATTTATTAATTGCTATATCTTCTAAAGTATTTCCTAAATATTGCATGTGATCAAATGATATACTAGTAATAACTGTCAATATAGGCATAACTACATTTGTAGGATCAAAAACTCCACCTAATCCTACCTCTAAAATCACAAAGTCTATTTTTTTAAGTGAGGAAAAGTATAGAAGGGCTAATATTGTAATAAACTCAAAAAATGTAGGTTTTTTTAGCCCCAATCCTTCAATCAAAGGATATTTTTCTATAATTAAATTTCCGAACAAAAGTAAATCTGAATCACTTATAGGTATATCGTTATAGCAAATTCTTTCATTGAAAACCTTAATATAAGGAGAAACAAATTTGCCTACATTATAGTTATTTTTTAATAATACATTGTTTATATAAGCTACAACAGAACCTTTGCCATTAGTTCCTGCAACATGAATAATTTTAAAACTATTCGAAATATCGAACAACTTTATTAATTCTCTCATATTATTTAGACTAGGTTCTGATATAACTCCTTTTTTTTCTTCGATATATTCTATCAATTCTATAACTTTTTTAAACATTTTAACCTTCTTTATGTTATTTCATCAATCATTTTTTCTATATCTAACAATATCTTTTTATATGAATCCAACTTTTCTTTTTCTAAATCAATTTTTTCTTTAGGTGCTTTTTTGATAAAGTTAGGATTATCTAACATGTTTTCGATTCTTTTAATTTCTTCTAAAGTGCTATTTTTTTTCATTTTTAACCTTGACACTTCTTCGTCTAAATTAACTAAAGAAGCAAGAGGTATAGATACAACTATTTCATCTAAAACAGCAACAGCACTCCTCTTTTGATCTTTTAACTCTGATACAATAGAAATTTCATCATAATTGCAAAATTTTTGAAGGTATTTTAAATTATTATTTATTAAATTAGCAAAATTGGATCCCTTTAATTCCAAGTTTAAATTTATCTTCTTACTATTTGGAACATTTTTAGTAGCTCTAATATTTCTAACTGCAGTAATAATACTATAAATATAGTCTGCTTTTTCAGCATCTTTAAAATTAAAAGCATCATTAATAACAGGCCATTCACTTACAACTATACTGCTTTCTTCAAGCCTCATAAAAATGTCTTCCGTAACAAAAGGTATAAAAGGATGTAGTATTTTTAAAATACTTTTTAATACATAAACTAATATTGCACAAGTGTTATTTTTTTCAGCATCAGTTCCATCTTGAAAAACAACTTTTGTCATTTCTAAATACCATGATGCAAAGTCATTCCAAACAAATTTATAAATAACTTTTGCCACTTCACCAAACTCGTACTTTTCATAGTTTACATCAATGTTTTCAATAACTTTGTTTAATTCTGATAAGATCCATTTATCAAATATGTTCAACAAATCAACATTAATCTCTTGATTCTTATAGCCTTGAGCCTCGATGGACATCCCTATATATCTAGAAATATTCCATATTTTATTAATATAATTCCATGAAGCTTCAATCTTTTCTTCAGAAAACCTGATATCTTGTCCTGGAGTATTATTTGTAGTTAAGAAATATCTTAGGCTATCAATACCATAAGTATCGCGCACCTCAATCATATCAGCGCCATTATTAAGCGATTTACTTACTTTTCTTCCTAATTCATCTCTTATAATACCATGAATCAAAACGTCTTTAAAAGGTCTTGTTCCGATTAAATACTTTGATTGAAAGGCCATTCTAGCAACCCAAAAAAATATAATATCATATCCTGTTACTAAAACATCGGTAGGAAAGAATTTTTTAAAATCCTTTGTATTTTCTGGCCAGCCTAATGTAGAAAAAGGCCAAAGAGCTGATGAAAACCAAGTATCCAATGCATCTTCATCTTGAACCCACCCCTCACCTACAGGAGGATTAATCCCTACATAAACATCTCCGTCTTTATACCAAGCTGGTATTCTATGCCCCCACCATAATTGTCGCGATATACACCAATCTTGTATATTATCTAGCCAGTTTAAAAAAATTTTTTCAAATCTTTCAGGAACAAAATTAATTTTTTCCTGTGGATTATTTTGCATTTTTATTAATTCATTTGCTAAAACATCCATTTTAACAAACCATTGCTTAGATAGCATAGGTTCTACCATAACACCAGTTCTTTCACTATGACCAACTGAGTGTATGATTTTTTCAGTTCGCACTAATAATTTCTGACTAACTAAGTCTTCAACCACTTTTTCACGGCATACAAATCTATCTAAGTCTTTATAGATTCCAGCAATTTCACTCATGGTACCGTCTTCGTTTATACATAGAGGTCTTGATAGATTGTGTCTATTACCAACCTCAAAATCATTAGGGTCATGAGCTGGAGTAACTTTTACCACTCCAGTTCCAAATTCAACATCAACATAGTCATCTTCTATTACAGGAATAATTCTAGTAGTAAGCGGAATATATACAGACCTTCCTACATACTTCTTATATCTTACATCTTGAGGATTAACCATTAAAGCAACATCACCAAACATTGTTTCAGGTCTAGTAGTAGCAATAGTCATACAACCGTTTCCATCAACAAATGGATAGTTTATGTGATATAAAGCACCTTCAACCTCTTTGTAATCTACCTCAATATTAGATAAAGCAGTTTTACTTTGGCAATCCCAATTAATTATTTTTTCGCCTCTATAAATTATATTTTCATTATACATTCTAACAAAAACTTCATTAACTGCTTCATTTAATTTTTGATCTAAAGTGAATCTTTCTCTAGTATAATCTAAACTTAAGCCAAGAATTGCCCATTGTTTTCTTATAAGATTAGAATACTCTTCCTTCCATTGCCAAGCAACTTCTAAGAATTTTTCTCTTCCTAAACTATACCTTGATTTACCTTCAGTTTTAAGTTTTGCTTCAATTTTCGCTTGAGTAGCAATGCTTGCATGATCCATTCCTGGCAAATACAAAGCATCATACCCTTGCATTCTTTTTCTTCTAATTATAATATCCTGTAAAGTCGTGTCTAAAGTATGCCCCAAATGTAGTTTACCAGTAATATTAGGTGGAGGAATAACGATTGTAAAGGATTTTTTATTACTTTCACCAGCAGTAAAATAACCTTTTTTAACCCATTCGTCATATTTACCTTGTTCTACTTGATTGAAATCATACTTTGTTTCCATGTTTTTAAATTTCATATTTTCACTCCTCAAAAAAAAAATACCCTTAAGAAAATTCCTAAGGACGAAAAATCGTGGTACCACCTTAATTCATCATATCGATGCACTCATTATCTAGTAACGGCGATTATCCGAATATTACTACTATTCTTTCGCAATATTAGCTCCAAGGCTACATTCATATAAATTCGCTAGACTTTTTCACCAAACAAGTCTTCTCTGAAAGCATTTTTATATTACTATTCCTTTTCTTAGCTTTTATTAATTTTACACGAAAAAATAGAAAAAATCAACATAATTATAAATATAATTTGAATCTTTTTATATATTCTTCAACATCTTTATCTAGTAAATCTCCATTTTTCAGCATTCTATAATCACTAGCTGAAATAGGTATTTCTTTGAAATCATCTAATATAATAAATCTATCTTTGTATTGACACAAAGTTTCATCATTAGTTATAAACTCTTTTACATCTATTTTACTTCTCGGAATAATTATGAACGTTCCTCTTTTTAATACAGTCGGGAATTTAACCCATTCCTTTATTGACAACAAGTTGTCGGCCCCAATCACAAAATAAGGGTTTTTAAAATACTCTAACGTTTTAATAGTACCTTCATACTTTTCACATTTTGCTTCAAAGTCACTTACAGATACCCTTTTTCCCAATTTTTCGCAATATATTAAGAGCATATTATAACGGTGCTCAAAATCAAGTAAATCTTTTTTTTCATACTTATTAGATACAGGAAGAAAAACTAACTCATCATTCGGAAACCTCTCCAATAAATATTCAGCAATTTTATAATGTGCTATTGTTGGAGGGTTAAATGACCCACCATATACTATTTTCATATGTGATCCTTTCTCGATATATTACTATCTTAATATATGATAATTTTATCACATATACATTGAAATACGCAACAAAAAAAAGAACCATGGGTTCTTTTTTAGCACGAAATCGGCATAAAAAACAACTACTTACTCATATTTGGTGTCAAAGGCTTCGGTAATGGTCTGAAATTACTCATATTATAAC
>Ga0334884_1005111_pt1 | contig 12799 bp, 10 predicted proteins | sample GraSluR1_MG_7_FD_207215 | JGI IMG/M metagenome (GOLD analysis project Ga0334884, IMG submission 207215) | Sludge microbial communities from methane-producing bioreactor in Wageningen University, Netherlands - Granular Sludge_12_05 R1 | ecosystem: Engineered > Bioreactor > Anaerobic >...
TAGGGCGCGGGCCTGTACCGCGCCGGGGGCATCCAACGGGAACGGCCAACGGCGCCGCTCCCTGCGGGCCTGCCGTCCCGCTTTCCCTCTCCTTCGCAAACACCGCTCAGGAGAGGGCTACGGCGGACGGCGCACGACCGTGGCCGGTGGTTCGTGGCGGGGAACGGCCAACGCCGCTGACCCTCTGTAGGGCGCGGGCCTGTACCGCGCCGGGGGCATCCAACGGGAACGGCTCACGGCGCCGCTCCCTGCGGGCCTGCCGTCCCGCCTTCCCTCTCCTTCGCGATGCGGCTGCTCAGGAGAGGGCTACGGCGGACGGCGCACGACCGTGGCCGGTGGTTCGTGGCGGGGAACGGCCAACGCCGCAGACCCTCTGTAGGGCGCGGGCCTGTACCGCGCCGGGGGCATCCAACGGGAACGGCCAACGGCGCCGCTCCCTGCGGGCCTGCCGTCCCGCTTTCCCTCTCCTTCGCAAACACCGCTCAGGAGAGGGCTACGGCGGAGAGCGGCGGACGGCCGTGGCGCATGATTCGTGGTGCGTGGCGGGGAACGGCCAACGCCGCTGACCCTCTGTAGGGCGCGGGCCTGTACCGCGCCGGGGGCATCCAACGGGAACGGCTCACGGCGCCGCTCCCTGCGGGCCTGCCGCCCCGCTTTCCCTCTCCTTCACAAACACCGCTCAGGAGAGGGCTACGGCGGACGGCGCACGACCGTGGCGCGTGGTTCGTGGCGGGGAACGGCCAACGCCGCCGACCCTCTGTAGGGCGCGGGCCTGTACCGCGCCGAGGACATCCAACGACAACGGCGCCGCTCCCTGCGGGCCTGCCGCCCCGCTTTCCCTCTCCTTCGCGATGCGGCTGCTCAGGAGAGGGCTACGGCGGACGGCGCACGACCGTGGCGGGTGGTTCGTGGCGGGGAACGGCCAACGCCGCCGACCCTCTGTAGGGCGCGGGCCTGTACCGCGCCGGGGGCATCCAACGGTAACGGCCAACGGCGCCGCGCGCCCAGCGCCTTGCAGGCCGTGGGCACACAGTGGTGAGAGCCACCGTGCCGGCACGGCAGGGGATGCATGGGAACGACGACCGGGGATTGGGGGCGAGAAGGGGAGGCAAGCGGCCCCAAGGGCCTGCTCCCGCCACAGCGGGGCGCTGCGAGCGGCGGGAGAGAAGCTTCCGGCTTGCTTCAGAGATCCGGAACCGGGCGCGTACAGGGCAACCTAGTCCGAGGCGAACTTCACCCACAGGCGGCGCTCGCGGGGGCCGTCGAACTCGGCGAGGTACACGCCCTGCCAGGTCCCGAGCTGCAGCTTGCCGTCCTCGACAAGAAGCTGCATCGAAGAACCCAGTAGGCTGGCCTTGATGTGGGCGTCGGAGTTGCCCTCGGCGTGGCGGTAGAACGAGGCGGCTCGGGGCACGATCTCACTGAGGCCCTTGAGCATGTCGGCCGTCACGTCCGGGTCGGCATTCTCGTTGATCGTGATGGCGGCCGTGGTGTGGGGGACGAAGAGCGTCACCACCCCGCTGCGCGCACCGCTCTGAGCCAGGGCCTCAGTGACCGTCGCGGTGACGTCGATGAACTGCTCGCGCTGCTGGGTGGCGACGATGAGACGCGTTACCATGGCCGGGAACCTTCCTGTGCGGCGAAGCAAATGTGTTTTGGTGAGGGAGATACCTATGCCCGAGCGCTATGAGCCGTTCAGGGGTATTCGCCGAGTGCAGGAGCTGCTCCTCGTCGAGTCGGCTCCCAATGGCTCGGCGGTAGATATCGTGGACGAGCCTTATTATGCAGAAATCTGTGCCTGGGTCAACATTCGGTGCGGCGAGGAGGACCTGTTCTCCCCTTCAGGCCAGGTGCTGCTGGAGGGTCTGCGGGATGCCGAGGTGGACTGGAGGCTACTGCTCACGCCCTACGGGTACCTGCGCTTCGAGGCCTGTGGGCAGGGAGCTTTCGTCAGCGAGTCGGTGCTTCCGGTGCATGCCTGTGTGGACTGCGCCCATGCTTTTCGTCTGGGCCTTGCCATGGGCAACTACGCGGCGATGCTGCGGGACACGCCCTATACGCAGGAGGCGGCGGCCTACAGCCGCCTGCGCCTCCTGGGCGGGGCGCCGGACGGACCGCTGCATCTGCTGGGCGGGTCGCAGGGGCCTCTGCCCACCGACCTGCGGCCCGTGCCGGAGCAACTGCGGGTGCCGTGGTGTGCCGGGAGCGGCGAGACCGCCGAGAGCGGCGGGGAGAGGGCCGCTCGCGACGGTAGGGGAGGCGCTGAGAGACGGAGCCGGGCAGACGGGGGCGGACGGTCTGGGGTCTTCGGCATCGTGGCCTACAATACCGACCGCATCGAGGCGATCGAGGCCGCCCGGCGGCCGGGGGCCGCCGAGGTGCTGCCCATCGTCCCCGGCGGGGGAGGGTTCGAGCCCAACTGGCTGGACGAGCACTCCCTCGAAGTGTTCACCCGGCCGGAGTTCACCCAGACCTCCTCGTACTGGGTCCTGCTCCGTCTGGTGGATCCCCCGGCGCGGCTGCAGCGGTTGCGGATCTGGACCATCTGGCACGGCGGTGCGAACATGACGCCCACGTTCTTCTGGAGCCCCGAGGGCGCTGTCTGGGAGCGCATCGTACCGGCGGCGGTGCACATGGACCCGGCGGGCCGGGACTTCCGGGTGGAGTTCGACATCACCCCCGAGATGCTCCGGGGTGGCCTACTCGCCAGCGGCCCGGTGTTCGGCGATGCCCAGCGCGGGGAGCTGCTCCGATGGGCCTCGGCACAGCGACACACCACGGTGAGCCGGATCGGCCTCTCGGCGGGTGGCCGGCCTTTGCACTGCATCCGCGTGGGCGCCGGGCCCGACGGTTCCGGGCGGCCGGGAGTGGCCATCGTCTGCGGCCAGCACTCGCCCCTGGAGACCATGGGAGCCCGCGTTCTGAAGCCCCTCATCGCGCGCCTGGTGGCCAACGGCGGTCTGGCACAGACCGGCAACCTCTACCTGGTGCCCACGGTCAATGTGGACTGCGCCCACTACGGCGGCAATGGCCTGAACCAAAACCGGCGTAATACCAACCGGCATTGGATGGAGGACATCCAACCCGAGAACGCCGCGGTCATCGGGCACTTCGACGCCCTCCGGCAGAAGGGGCAGTCCATCGACTTCGCGCTGGACATCCACGCCGGCGGGATCTTCCGCAACCATGTGCTGATGCCCATGGGGCCGGGAGAGGGCGCGACCCCGACGGAGGAATCACTGTCGCGGCAGGAGCGTCTGCTGGACCTGCTCGAGCGGCATGCGGGGCTGCGCAGGGAAGACGGCTGGGCGCTGCCGCAGATGCGCCTGCGGGCCACGGACTACTTCCACCAACGTTTCGGCTGCCCGGCGCTTTGTCTGGAGATCAGCTCCTGCAGCTATTTCGACCCGGCGGAGAGCAGGACGAAGGCCTTTGGTACGGACGCTTTCGAGGTGCTGGCCCGGGGCCTGGCCGAGACGCTGGAGGAGTACCTGGGGCTGAGCTGAAGGGTGGGAACGGCGAGAACGGCCGTGGCGCATGGTGAGTGGTGGGGAACGGCACCGTTGCCCCTCGCCGAGCACCTTCCAGGCCGTGGGCACACAGTGATGAGAGCCACCGTGCCGGCGGGGCTCCAGGCCCGCCGGTTGTTGTCGTTCAGACCCCTCGGCTACGTACCTGCTTGGACCCCCAGGCCGACAGACAGGACGGCGTACAGTGTTGAGTGACGCCCTGGGCAAGTCATCGCCACGGAGTGAGATTGGTACTTGACACCGAAGTTAGATGTCTCTAACATACGGTGTGTTGCAGGTCATCAGAGACTCCCAGGACACGGGAGGTGCTATGCAGGCCCCGGCGACCGGCCAGGGGCAGCCACGAGGCAAGCGGGCACACAGCGTTGCAGCGCCGTGTGCCCGGGGAGGGATTGAGTGGACCAATCCCGTCTGGACCGATTCTACACCGATGATCGGTCGCCGTCCACCTCTGCCCTTCCCTCCCCCATGAGCACGGCCCAGAGCGGCCGTGCCACCAGCCCCACGCAGCAGCGCGTCGGATTCCCTGTCATGCCGGGCTCGCGCACGTCGGTTGAGCGGTGTGGCGCGAGTCGCCCCGCGGTCGCGATAACCTCCGCCACCACGGGCGATTGCGGACAGACTCGGTCGCTGCGCGTGCACGGGGCACTCCCACAGGAGGGGAACACCTATGAGAGCGGTTAGCAGCCTGGTTCTTTGCGTCATGATCGGCACGTCGGCTATCGGCGGCGGCGCGGCATTCGCGCACGACTGGTACATTCAGGCGGTGGACTATGCCCTGCCCGGTCCCGGAAAGGCGATGATCTTCCAGGGCTGGGGTCACAAGCTCCCGCTGGACGACGCCATCGCGGGAGAGAAGATCGCACAACTGCAGCTCCTTGCGCCGGACGGTACGAAAAGTGAGATCACGGTGGATCCGGGCCGGAGCTTCCATGCGCTGGACGTGGAGCTCGCGGCCCCCGGCACCTACACGCTCGTGGGTGAGTCCGTACCGGGTTACTACCAGATCTACCGAGACAAGGCGGGGAAGGTCCACCACACCACAAAGGCCCTGGACGAGCTTCAGGACGTTGAGCAGGTGTTTTTCAGTTGCCGGGCCTTCCAGAATCCCAAGACGCACATCGTCGTGGGAGCCCCCGAGTTGGCGGCCGCGCCAACCCCGGTGCAGTCGAAGCTGGAGATCGTCATGGAGCAGATTCCCGGCTCGGTTCGGGCGGGCGACCGTCTGACCTTCCAGGTGCTCCAGGACGGCAAGCCGGCGCCGGACGAGGCCACCTATGACGCCACCTATCTGGGCTATTCCTCCATCCCGGAAGACTATGTCTACAAGGCGCGCCACGTGTCCGGGGGTGCAGGGCAGATCGACCTTCCCTGCGCCGGGACCTGGTACGTCCGAGTGCACCTCATCCAGCCGGCACCCGAAGAGTTGAGCGGCAAGTGCAAGAACCTGATGTACAACGCCACGCTGACCCTGGAGGTCGGACAACGAAAGACAGGCCGGGAGGGGGCGAGCCACGATGACTAGGCGCTCCAGAGACGGAGAGGGGTTTACACTGATCGAGCTTCTGGTGGTGATCGCGATCATCGCGATCCTCGCGGCGATCCTCTTCCCGGTGTTCGCCCGTGCCCGGGAGAAGGCCCGGCAGACATCGTGCCTCAGCAACCTCAAACAGCTCTCGCTGGGGGTACTGATGTACGTTCAGGACTACGATGAGACGTGGCCCGGAGGCGGCGGGATCATGGTGGAGGACGATGAGGAGGCATGGGCCGCCGAGGCCGGGACGAGTGTGGGCGCCAAGATTCCGTGGTCCGGCTGGCGGACAATGGTGGCGCCCTATGTGAAGAACTGGCAGATAGGGTACTGCCCGAGCCGGGCCGCCCTGAAGATGTACCAGGGGGCTACGGGCGGGCACGGCGGGACGGCGTCCTACTTCTACGGCTCCACCTACTCTATGAACTGCACGCTCAACGGCCGCTGGGGCATGAACCGGTGGGACACGACGCTGGCCGAGATTCAGGAGCCCGCCTCGACGATCATGTGCTACGAGCACTACACGCCTCAGGGCTTCTACTGCTACATCTACACCTCCACACAGTTCCGCTGGTTCGGGGGCAGCACGCGGGCCTCGATGGAGACCTACCTGGACTCGGAGTCCTACAAGCCCTATGTCGCCCCCCACAACGACGGGCAGAACATGTCGTATGTGGACGGTCACGCGAAATGGGTAAGCAGCTCGGCCCTGCTGGACACGGCCTGGACCGACACGCCCGCTGCGGGCGGCATCGCGCCGGCGTGGGGAGTCACGCACCCGGTGAACTGAGGCGCGTCTCGCCTCCGACCGGACTGCACCCCGTCCCGCGTAACCGCCTCCGGCTGCGGTGTGGGCGAAAGGAGACCGAGAGATGCAACTGAGCCGTGCGCAGCAGGTGCTGGTGGGTGTGGTGGTGGTCGTATGTGTCGTCGCCGGCGTGGTGAGTGCAACCAGAGCGCTCAAGGGCCCCGAGCCGATGTCGCTATCGCAGATCGAGGAGCCGCCGCTCCCGGGAAATGTGAAAGACGCCTGGGCCGAGGTGGAGACCCGTCGCATGGGTGACCTGCTCAGCGGCATGGATCAGCAGACGGTGGAGAAAAGGCACGCCGGCCGCCTTGCCGAGTTCGAGACCATCAGCGCCAGGGAGCAGGGGGCTGGTGGGGGCGGGTAGAGAGGAGGGTGCGGTCGTGGGCCATGCGGCCGCACCCTCCTTCCTGCATTGCGCTCCACCCTCGAGTCGCCGCTTCGTGGCATCCGTAGAGACGAAGCATCTGCCGGTGCGGCGCCGTCTGGGTGCCATCGCCCGTGGTGCCCTGCACCGGCCAAGGAGTAGACAGCATGAGCGTATCCAATAGAGCGCTGCTTGTCGGTGCCCTGTGCCTCCTTTGCATCCCGTGCCTGGGGAATCCGGGGGTAGTTGGCTGGCGCGGCGACGGTACCGGCAGGTACCCTGCGGCGACCCCGGTGGACCGGTGGTCGACCGAGGAAAACGTGATCTGGAAGACCCCGATGCCGGGGTTCTCCAACAGCAGTCCGATCGTGGTGGGCGAGCGTGTGTACACCTGTGCCGAGCCGTCCTCCCTCCTGTGCCTCAGCGCCGTCGACGGCCATCTCGTCTGGCAGCGCACCAGCCGTTTTCCCGACATGGTGGATGCCGCGACCAGAGCGCAATGGGCTCAGGAGCAGGCCAGGGCGGACGCGGTACGCAAGGAGATGTACGAAGCGGGGGGGCTGTTGAGGCGGCTCGGGCAGGACGTTCAGGACACCCCCGACGACGAGAAGCTCAAGGCGCGCTATCAAGCCGCGAAGGCCAGGCGCGAAGAGCTGGGCAAGGAGCTGGCGCCGCTGCAGTCTGCCTGGTACATGATGCCGGAGACCCACGAGGAGAACGGGTACACCAGTCCGACGCCGACCAGCGATGGCGAGAGGGTCTACGTCGTGTTCGGCACGGGCTGGGTCGCCTGCTATGACCTGGACGGCAACCGGGTCTGGGCCAGGATGGTCGAAAAGCCGCACATGCACCACGGCTACGGCGCCTCGCCGGTGCTGGTGGGCGACATGCTGGTAGTGCACATCCATCACCTCATCGCCCTGGACAAGCTCACGGGAGAGACACTCTGGCAGACGGAGGAGGAGTCCTGGTGCTGGGGGACGCCGAGCAGGACCCGGATAGGCGAGGGCGAGCTTCTGCTCACCGGCTGCGGCGACATCGTGCGTGCCGCCGACGGTAAGACACTGGCCTCCGGGCTTCCCAGGATGCTGATGCAGGGACCGCTCGTGGAAGAGGGCATCGCCTACTACCTGGACAAAGGCGCCTGGAAGGCCTACCGACTGCCGGAGCCCGTGGACGGTGAGGCGCTGCAGCCGCAGTTGCTGTGGGACGCGGGGATCAGCAGCAGTACCTGCTATGCCTCCCCGGTGCTGCACGAGGGGCTCTTGTACTCGTGGGACCAGTCCGGCACGCTGCGGGTGGTGGAAGCGGACACCGGCGCCCTGGTGTACCGGCACAAGCCCGGCATCGGGGCGGGAAAGTCCTGGCACTACCCCAGTGTCGCCCTGGCGGGTGACAGGCTGTTCGTGGGCGCAGATGTCACCGGCAGTGCGGTGATGTTCAGGCCGGGCAGGCAGTACGAGGAGCTCGGCCGCAATACCCTGGAGACCTTCTGCTCCTCGCCGGTGTTCGTCGGTGACCGCATGTACCTGCGGACCTGGGGGAATCTGTACTGCATCGGGCCCAGTCCGGAACGGTGAACGGCCGTGGCGCGTGGAGGGGAACGGCACCGTTGCCGCTCGCCGAGCACCTTCCAGGCCGTGGGCGCACTGTGGTGAGAGCCACCGTGCCGGCGGGCTCCAGGCCCGCCGGCCCTTGCCGTTAGCCGTTGATGTTGTCGCGAGACCCGTCAGGGGCGCAAGACCCGTGCCATCGGCGTGAGCCGGCAAAGCGCTAACGGCTGGAAACCCACATTCAGAACTCCTGACATGCCATACCGGGGGCGGCAGGAAGCCCTGGTAGAAGTGGCTTCGCTGGGCCAGCATTTCGGGCAATGAAGGTCTATTTCGCAGTCAACTCAGACTGCCCGACCTACCCAGAGACCGACTGGCGCCTCCACTTCGAAGTCAGGGACGATGAAGACAGACATCCCGCAACTACCGCGTGTCAGGAGTTCTGACATTGTGCATGAACGCACTGGGGCCACATTTCGCCATTCCCGCGTCCGGAACGGTCGGAATACTGCCGTTCTCCCCCCTCCTCCCGTCTCCGCCGGTCCCGCCCTGCGGGACGGAGTACAAGCGGCTCGAAGAGACGCCGGGAGGGAGGCGGGGGGGCAGGCGACGCGGATCGGCGCCTGCCCGGAACCTGCATACTCTGAGGGAAGGCCCGAACCGCAGGGCGGGACGACGGCTCAAGGCGACGGCCAAGGACGACGGCCAAGGCGGAGGGATCGTGCTCGTCGCGCCGAATAGCCCCGATGGACTCTCCCACTACCTACGCCCGGAGGCCGCCATGGCCGGTCATGCCCACCCCCAGGCCACAGAGGGCGCCTACGGGCGCCTGGAGACCGACGCCCCTGAGTACCGCCCGCTGGATACCGTTACCGTCACCATCCGCGGACGAGACCGCGGGGATACCTCCTGCACCATCAAAGCCTGCGACCCGGAGCAACGATGCACCCTCCAAACTCGGGTGACCCTCCGCGACAACGCGGCCACACTGACCTTCCCCGCCCCCGGCCCCCCCGGCGTGCACTACCTCTACCTGACCTGGGAGAACGAAGAGCGCCATAGCAGATACCTCAACTTCCGCGTGGAGGCCGAAAGCTCCGTGGAATGCGGGGAGCCGCGGATCGACGGGCTCTTGCCCTACACCCGCGATCGCATGCGCCTGGGGCGGCGGGAATACCACACCGACAGAGGCAAGTTCGTGGGCTACATGTCCGCCGATACCATGCACTTCGACGGCATCTGGCTGCGCGACTGGATCTACGGCCTCCCGGGCTATCGACACTGGGAGTCGGACATGTCCTGCGGCCTGGACCGATTCCTCGAGGCTCAGAGCCCCGAGGGCATGGTGCCCGACGGCATCGAGCGCGATGGGCGCACCTGGCGCGTGGGCCTCGAATCCGATGTGGAGTACATCCTCGTCCTGGGGGTGTGGCAGACGTGGCAGGCCACCGGCGATGACGCGTGGTTGGAGGCCGCCCTCCCCAAGCTTCGCCGAGCGCTGCGATACGTGCAAAGCGACCCCAAGCACTGGGACCCGAAGCATCGCCTCATCAAGCGCCAGCATAGCTGCGACACCTGGGACTTCGACATCGACGGCGCCTCGGACCGCGGCGAGGGCCGCCATGTCATCGCCAACTGCGATCAAAGCGGGTACTATCTGGCCTTCACCGCCATGGCCGCCATGCACCGGCATCTGGGACACGAGCAGGAGGCGCGACACTGGGAGACCGAGGCCGAGGAGTACCGGCGGCGGGCCGTGGCGCTGCTTTGGGATGGCGACAAGTTTCTGCATCACGTGCATCTGGACCCCATCGAGCACGGCGATTTTGCGGAAGACGCCCAGCTCTCGATGGGCAATACCTGGGCGATGACCCGGGGCCTTGCCGACGGCGAGCAGGCGCGGCGCATCATCGCTCAGTACCGGAGCCGGCATGCCGCGACCGGTGACGCCTACCCCTGGTGGAGTCTGCAGCCGGGCTACCCCGACGGCCTGGGCTACTTCTCCCGGGACTACTGCAGGCAGGGAGGGTACGCCAACGGCGGGCTCATGCCCTGGGTGGGCGGGGAGCTGTGCCGGGCGGCGTTTGCCTGCGGCGAGGAGGCCTACGGCCTGCAACTCCTCCTGCAGTACCTGGAGCATCTGGAGAAGACCGGCGGCGCCCAGGTATGGTACTGGCCCGACGGCACTCCGGGCTTCCGCACCCCCAATGAGGTGCCCTACGCCTCCTGGGGCATGGCGCAGTGGGTGGATGCGCTCATGGAGGGTCTGGCGGGGATCGTGGATGAGACCGGACAACTCAGGCGCGTCGTCGTCTCGCCGCGCTGGGCGGCAACCCCCTTCGCGCAGGCCAGTGTCGTGTGGCGCTACGCGGCCTCGGGGGCGCTGTTTGCCTACCGCGTGAAGCTGGATGAGGCCGCGCGGGAGATGCGCCTGCAATACACGGGCTCGGGGGAGGAAGTGCGCCTGCGGCTGCTGCTCCCCTCGTGGCTGGAGCCGGGCGCCGTCACGGTGGATGGGGAGGACACCGAGTTTGGGGTGGAGATCGAGGGGGAAAGCCGGTATGTGAGTCTCGAAGCGGGGATCGGGGGAGTGAGGCGAGTCGTGGTGTTGCCATCCCAAACGCCACACCGCCGCGGCGCGAGGTTGTCATCCTGAGCGTCAACCCCGCGCAGCGGGGTAGCGAAGGATCTCGTCCCGGCGTCAGGGGATTCCTCAGGCCGCGCCCTGTGGGCGCCATGGCTCTCAGAATCACGCGAGCGGGCGGGGCGGCCCTTGGCGCCGTGCCTCTACAGCCGCGAGAACACCGCCGCCGCGGCCCCGGCCAGGTTCGCCCGCCCCCCCATGGCCGCCAGCTCCAGACGGACCCCCTCGGCATAGAACGGAGCGGTGTACTGCACGAAGCTCTCGCGAATCGCCGCCAGGTACGGCACCCCCGCCTCGGCCACCCCCCCGGCGATGGCGATGGTATCGGGAGCGAAGATGGAGGCGAGGGTGGACAGGCCGAGGCCCAGGAGCCCGCCGGTCTCGGTGATGATGCTCAGCGCCAGAGGGTCGCCGGCCCTGCACTGCTCGATGACCGGCCGCGCCTGCCCCTCCTGCAACTCGCGGTGGTGCTCCCGGAGCGCCGAGCTCTCGAACACCTCGAACCTCGCCACGGCGCGCCTGGCCAGAGCCGGCGCGGACACCTCGGCCTCGAGGCAGCCCCGGCTCCCCCCGGGGCAGAGGCCACCGTCCGGTGCCACGACTACATAGCCCGGATCGCCAATGCCGTCGAAGGCGAATCGCAGCAGCTCTCCGTCCACGATGACCCCGGCGCCGACCCCTGTCCCCACCACCACGCAGAGGAATCGCCGCGACCCGCTGCCCACCCCGTAGTGCCACTCGCCAAGGGTCCCGGCGTTGATGTCTCGCTCCACCGCCCACGGCAGGCCCTCGAACCCGGCAAGCAGGGGGGAGACGAAGTCCGCGCCCTGCAGCCCGATGTTGTTGGGATGGTAGGTCAGCACTCGCCGCGAGGAATCGTACAGCCCGGCGATGCTCAGCCCAATGCCGTCCACGGCCTCCCCGGCGCTCAGCGCGTGCATCCGCGCATTGAGCGAGACGTAGTCCTCGGGCCGCCGCGGGGCGTCCACCGTGGCGGTCCGCCCAATCCCCCCACTGCCATCCACAATGCCGAGCTTGGCGTGGGTGCCGCCGATATCAACCGCCAGCGCTGTCGGCACCGGGGCTACTCCTCCTCGCTGATGACATATGAGCAGCGGTAGAAGTCATTGCAGTCCGCGCCGCGCCAGCCCGCCATCTTCAGAGCCAGGAGCTGGGCCACGGTGACGTCAAACAGCGGAGCCAGCACCGGCGAGACGGCGGGGAAGCGCAAAGTCAGCGCCACCTCCGGCTCCGGGCCGCCGTCGGGAGCGAAGACCACGCTCTTACCGCCGAAGCCCTCGATCGCCGCGGCCAGCGAGGCCGTCAGCCCCATGGGCGTGCCCGGAGTGAGAAACAGCATCCCCCGGAAGCCCTCCTTCACCACCTCGATGGCACCGTGGCGGAAGGCCGCGGCATTGTCCGCCGTCGCCGGGTACTTGGCGGCCTCCTCGCAAAGCAGCCGCCCCTCGCAGGCCGAGGCATACCCGGCACCGCGGCCCAGATAGTACTGCACCACGGGGCCCTCGAACAGTCCCGCCACCGACTCCAGCGCGTCCTCCCAGCCGTCCAGTCTCTCCCCCACCTTGGCCCAGCCGGCCTCCAGCTCCGGCAGCAGCGAGGCCCCGTGAGCCCCGGAGGCCTCCGCCAGAGCCAGGATCGCCGCCTGCAACGGGCCGTTGTACATCTTCACCGACACATTGTGGTCCGGGTCGGCGCCCACATTGAGCACCACCTCGGCCGCCCTCCCCAACTGGCTCTCCGGGCAATTGGTGACGGCGATGACCCGCGCCCTCTTCTCGCGCGCCACCTCCAGCACCCGTACCGTCTCCGCCGACTCCCCGGAGCGCGATACCACCAGCAGCGCGGCATCCTCCAGCCACGGCGCCAGGCCGTTGCACAGCTCCCCGGTGTCCATCGCCAGGGTCTTGAGGCCCAGCTCTAGCCCCGCATACTGTGCGGCCAGGGCGATGAAGTACGAGCTGCCCATGCCGGTGAGGATGGCCGGAGTTGGGCCACGAAGCAGGTCCGCGGCACGGCGCAATTCGGCGGCTTGGGTGTGGATGAGCCCACGGGCCGAACGGGCCATCTCGTCGGGCTGAGCCCAGATATCCGCACGCAGGTTCTGCATTCATCGCCTCCGGGAAAGTAGTGCGGGCATACGCCACCGCGGCGGGGCAGTTCGGCGGGGGAGGGCTGAGGACCTCCGCCACGGTAGCGACGGGAGAACAGGATAGCGGCGGATAACAGCGGATGACGGCAAACGGCCTGGAAACAAGGCGAGTGCACGGGGACAATGACACTTGGGCCCGTGCTCCTACCGCGCGGCATGGAGGCGGCCGTGCGCTGTCCTACCTCTCCCAGGCCTGAAG
>Ga0334884_1005113_pt1 | contig 12797 bp, 12 predicted proteins | sample GraSluR1_MG_7_FD_207215 | JGI IMG/M metagenome (GOLD analysis project Ga0334884, IMG submission 207215) | Sludge microbial communities from methane-producing bioreactor in Wageningen University, Netherlands - Granular Sludge_12_05 R1 | ecosystem: Engineered > Bioreactor > Anaerobic >...
GAAGATGTTCAGAATTCAGGCCGGATTGAGCAGAGGACTCGTCTATCTCAATGGAGAAGAGGTCATTGCCTCGGAACTGCTCGCCGCCTACGACACAATCTCGATCGGGCAGAGCGAACTTCTTTTCGTTCCTCTGTGCGGGGAGCGCTTCCAATGGGAAACCGAACAGGATTCCTAAACCGTATCCTCGTCGCGGTCTGTTTGCTTCTTCTACTTGCAGGAACCGCGCTCGCCGCCCCTTCGACATTGAGAGTCCGGCAGGCGTATCTCGACTATCCTTCTTTAACCGTGTACGCCGACCTTCTCGACGACGCCGGGAAACCGTTTGTCCCCGTTGGAGCCGGCCAGCTCACCGCGACCGTAGGAGGGCGCGCTTTCGACATAAGCCGTTGGGCTCCTTTTTCCGCAAAGAACGACGGTATCCTTATCATCTTCCTCGTCGATATCTCAACTTCAATAGGACAGAGCCGCTTCAGTGAGCTGCAGGAGACGGTCTCCGGGTGGATCCGCCGTATGGGCCCCTCCGACCGCGCAGCCGTTATTTCGTTCGGCGAGAACGTATCCCTCGTCCAGGGCTTCACCGCCGAACAGAATGCACTGCTGTACGCCGTCCAATCGCTTTCGCCGCAAGATCACGGAACTCAGCTGAATCTCGCCCTTCTTCGCGCCCTCGAACTGACGAAGATCAAAAGCGCAGGACTCCCTGCACGCCGAATGATCCTCCTGTGCAGCGACGGATTCCGCGAGACGCCTGGAGGCGCGACAGCGGACGAAATCCGCAACGCGCTCGCATCCGAACCTGTCCCGGTGTATTCCATCTTCTTCGACTCCCCCGAGCGCGAAAGCGCCAACACAAAAATCGAAGTGCAGCAGCTTTTGAATGAACTTGGATACGACGCCGGGCCAGTGGACGGGAAACTGGGGCCTCGGACGGTCGGGGCCATCCGCGTTTTCCAGCAGAGCAGGGGAGTCGCGTGGGACGGGTCTGTGTCCAATGAACTGCTGGGAGTGCTTCGGACGATGGCAAAAAAACAGAGTGACGCAGCTCTTGTGAGTATCGGAGAGTTCTCCAGGCGATCCGGAGGACAACTCTACCGCGCTGGAACCTTCCCCTTCAAGTCCATTTTCGACTCCATCGCCGCATCACTAGACAACGCCCTCGCCCTGCACATTTCACTCGAAGGGCTCGTTCCGGACGCAAGTGTCAAACGGCTCGAAATTACTTTTTCCGACGGCACGCGTTCGCTCTCCGACGGGATCGGAATCCGCCTGCTCGGCGTTCGGGCAGACCAGACATCCTCGAACCTTCCCAGGGAACCTAAGGATTTTTCATCCAAACTTGTAGGCTCTTCAGTCTGGTCATACCTCCTCGCAATCGCAGCGGTCGTCATTCTCCCCCTCTCTATTTGGCTGATACAAAAAAAGATGCAAAACAAAGGGATAGAAGTCGTTCAGGCCGGTGCTTCAGGGAAGCAGCCGGTCCGACTAAAAGACGCAAGCAGCCCGACCGTCGTCCTTTCGGAGGCAACACCTCCGCCTTCACTGCATGTGGAACTGATACCTTCCGGAGCCAGGGGAAGCGACACAACGCTCAAGGCCGTCATCACCGACAGGATAGTCATCGGCAGAAACAGGGGGCCGTCCGCGCTCTCCATACTTGGCGACGCAACCGTTTCGGCACGGCACTGCGAGCTTGTCTTTTCCAAAGGCAGGCTCTTCGTGAACGATCTTCAGTCGTCGAACGGAACGATGGTCAACGGCGTCCCCATACAAGGAAACTACCCCCTGGAGGACGGCGACAGGCTGGCATTGGGCAAGACAGAGCTTCGCATCCGCATTCTTGAAGTGAAATAACCGCTTTTCAAAAGGGAGATGATGCATCATGCACTACATTGCGTTGACAGGAGCAGGAATGCTCGTCGTCGGTTGGCTCCTGCCCTGGATTTCGCTGGGAACGCTTTTCGTTCAGCATGTGCCGGATACCTTCTACGGAGCGGTCGCACTTCTCTCCGGACTTCTTGCGGCGGGAGTCGCAATTCACAACATCGTCACGAACCAAAACAAGATGAAATACGCCTACCTGGCCATCGGCGGTATCGGCCTCATAATCGGCGCCTGCGGCCCCCTCGGTGTACGCGATCTTCGAACAACAACAGAGTTCGTCGACGAGCGGCAAAAGCAAATGTTCGAAGAAAGAGATATGCCGGCTGCGACTAGAATCATGAACACCGGTCTCTGGTTCGTCGTCATCGGAGGAATGATGCTCTCCGGCACAGGACTTGTCAACGTCTTCTCCCAAAAATCCAGGTCCGCGGAAGGCCCCTTATCGGCTCCCGACAGGGGAGCAGGGCACGAGCTTCGGACCTTCGGTACAGGCGGACAAAAGGCGACGATACTCAATGGAATCGCCGGAGCATACGCCGGGCAGCAGATCCCGATACCCCTTGAAGGAGTCGTCATCGGAAGAGATCCGGCGTACTCCAATCTTGTTATCCAATCGCCGGCGGTTTCACGAAGACACGCCCGGATAGTCCAGGGACCATTTCCAGATAGTTGCACTCTGGAAGATTTGAACTCCACGAACGGCACTTTCATCATGGAAAGAAACGTCTGGGTGCGATTGACAACTCCTGTCGTCCTTACTCTCCTCAAGCGCTTCCGTCTCGGAGATGAACATACAGAGTTCGAAATTCGTTAGGAGAGTCCGAGGATGATTATCCGCCCTGGAAACCATCAGCACATCGGCAGCAGAAAAGAGCAGCAGGACGCCTTCGGATTCAGCGACCTTTCCGATGCGGCTTTCGTAAAGCACGGAGGAGTTCTTGCGCTTGTCGCCGACGGAATGGGCGGACTCTTGGAAGGAGCGGAAGCCTCCTGCATCGCGGTTTTCTCCTTCTTGGAGTCGTACGGGAAAAAAAACGCGGACGAACCAATAGAAGACGCTCTCGACCGTTCTCTCCAAGAGGCAAACAATGCTGTTCACGCCTTCGCCCTTGAACGAAACCTCGCAAGGAACTGCGGTACCACCCTCGTCGCCGCCGTCGCTCACGAAAGCGGCGTCTATTGGATATATGCAGGAGACAGCAGACTGTACATGACGGACGGACAGAGCCTGACGCCACTCACCGAAGACCATATTTACGCGAACAAGCTGAAGAAGGCGGTCGAAAAAGGGCTGCTGGAACCAGAAGACGCGTTCGCACACCCGGAGAGAGATGCTCTCACAAGCTACATCGGCGACAGCGTTATCGAGATCGTCGGAAAAGGTTGCCTGAGAAGCTCTCCCGACGGACTGCCGCCGGATGGTTTTCTTCTTCTCCTCTGCTCCGACGGTTTGTATAAAACCCTCTCCGAGAAACAGATCCTCGAAACCTACACTCCGGATCCGGAGGTTTGGGCCCGGACGCTCGTCGAAACCACTATAGCCCAAAAAAACCGATTCCAGGACAACGTTACCGTCCTTTGCCTCGCCGCAGCGCCCCTGTACCCTGTCGAAGCACGCTGAAGAATCTCCATCGAGCGCTTATGATGTAGAATAAGAACAGCACGTTTCAAAAGGACATCGTGAAAACATACGGCATAACAGGAGTGGGAAGCATGATCACGTCCAACGGAGAACCCGAGCAGCACGCTATTTCCCCGTCGAATTCCGTGCAGCCTCTTTGCCCGGCGTGTTTTTCTCCGTCTACGGGAGAAGATGTACCGTGTCCGGTTTGCGGGTACAGCGCCTCGCAACCTGAAGAGGGCGGATGGAACCGACTGAAACCCGGGACGATAATCCACGGCCGCTATATCGTCGGGCAACCTTTGGGGCAGGGCGGATTCGGCATTACTTACCTGGGTTTGGATCTGCTGCTGAACATAAAACTCGCAATCAAGGAGTACTTTCCCGCCGGGGCGGCGATTCGCAACCCGGAGAGCCGTTGCGTTCTGCCCGCTTCCGAGGAGGTGCAGGAGGATTTCCGCAAAGGGATGGAGAAGTTCATCGAGGAGGCACGTATCCTGGCCCGCTTCGAGGAACATCCTTCCATCGTCTCGGTGAAGGACTTCTTCGAGGAGAACGGCGCCGCCTACATGGTGATGAATCACCTGGAGGGGCGCACGCTGATGGCGCATATCAAGGAGCGGGGAGGCCGTCTGCCGTTCGGTGAAGCGGTCGGTATCCTCTCGCCTTTGATGGACGCGCTCGACGAGGTGCACGCCTCCGGCCTGATCCACAGGGACATCAGCCCCGACAATATCTTTCTGACGCGCTTCGGGCAGGTGAAGCTGCTCGACTTCGGGGCGTCGAAGTCTGCGTTGGCGCTGATGCAGCAACAACATCACTCGGTCGTCCTGAAAAAGGGGTACAGCCCTCCCGAACAGTACCAGGGGAGCAGGCATCTGGGCCCTTGGAGCGACGTCTACGGGATGGCGGCGACGCTGTATCGCTGCATCGCGGGGATGGTCCCCCCGGATGCGCTCGACAGAATGGAGGAAGATCCTCTGGAACCGCCGAGCCGCTTGGGCATTCCCCTCCCTCTGTATGCCGAGAGAGCGTTGCTGCGCGCCCTTTCGATCTCCTCCCAAAATCGGCCGCAGAGCATGAAGGAGTTCAAGGAAGGCCTTCTTGGAGAGACGCTCTTTTCCAGCGGCGAAGAGAGGTCTGCTCAATGGACCGAAAGACAATCCCGCACCGAGAAGAAACAAACACCCAAACGGGCGGAGAAGCCAAAACGGCGGGGCACCGGGAGAGTACGAAAATTCTGTTCATGGTTCTTTTTCTTCCTTTCGGTGCTCCTGCTTGGAGCGGGAGCTTTTTTCTTTTTCGCGGCAAGCGACCTGATGGAACGGGCAAAAGCGGGAGACGTCTCCGCTCAAAGGAGTATCGGGAGACTGTACGAGATTGGCGGAATCCTCGGAAGCAACGAAAAAGCCGCGGAATGGTATTTCGAAGCCGCGAAGCAGGGAGATGCCTCCGCCCAGTTCGCCCTTGGAAGACTGTATTCCGAAGGCGCGCTGGGAGCCCCTGATTTTTCGGCGGCGGCGGAGTGGTATGAAAAAGCGGCGGAGCTCGGTCATGTCAGCGCCCAATTTTCTCTCGCGCTCGCCTACGAAATCGGACGAGGGAGAGAGCGAAACGATACGCAGGCTGCTCGCTGGTACAGAAGGGCGGCGGAACAAGGGGATGTACGCGCGCAGTTCAACCTTGGAAACATGGCGGAACAGGGACGCGGCCTAAACCAAAGCGATACGCAGGCCGCCGACTGGTATCACAGAGCAGGAGCACAAGGACACACGGAAGCGCAGTTAAAGCTGGCAAGGATGTATGAGCAAGGGCGCGGCGTTTCACGGAGCGAATCCTCGGCGGCACGTTGGTACAGGAATGCCGCCGAATCGGGAGAAGGTACGGCTCAGTTTTTCGTCGGCGCTATGTACGAAGAGGGGCGGGGAGTCGCCTCCGATCCGGTACAGGCCGCAAAATGGTACAGGAGGGCGGCGGAGCAGGGAAACTCGGCCGCGCAGTTTAACCTTGGACGGTTGTACACGAACGGATTGGGAGGAAGACAAGACGACGCCGAAGCTGCTGTATTGTACAGGAGGGCGGCGGAACAGGGGTATGCACCCGCGCAGTTCAGCATGGGGTGGAGCTATGAGTTCGGGAGAGGGGTATTCAAAAACGAGAAAAAGGCCGTCGAATGGTATAGGAGAGCCGCAGCTCAGGGACACACTCTGGCGCGGATATCTCTGGAGCGTTTGCTCGCGAAGTTCGGAGAAAGAAAACAGTGATTTTCTGGTGATTCCAGGCGCTTCCTTGACTTTAAATATGCCGGTATTCAGCAATTGCCGTTTAGGATGATCGAAAGCACCGAAGGAGCAGACGCTGTGTCGATCTGCATCGGAGAAAATTGCGGTTTCACCCCTTTGGATGGTATCCTTTTACAATGAAGGCTCTAGCTGAAAAAGAGAGGAGGACTCCCAATGGAGGGAATGCCGACATATTTCGCGGAGGCATACACAAAACCACAACAAGACTCCGAGACTCTTCATAGGCATCTTCTTCTTCAACAGCTGTTGCTTGAGATAACATCGACCTTTCTTACGCTGCCTCAGGGAAAAACACAGGAGACCATGAACGCATCATTGAAGCGCGTTGCGGAATTTGTAGAGGCTGATCGTGCGTTCATATTCGATTACGACTTCGAGAACGACGTTGCATGTAATACGTACGAGTGGTGTGCGGAGGGAATCACGCCGCAGATCGACGATCTTCGCGTGCTTCCCCTTGACGCTATATCCGATGCAGTATCGCTTCACCGCGAAGGCGAGGTACATTTCATTCCGGATGTTTTTGCGCTTCCTCCGGGAGAAATGCGCGATGTTTTGGAACCTCAGGGAATAAAAAGCCTCCTCACGGTGCCTGCGTTGTTCGGGGGGAAATGCGCCGGGTGCATAGGGTTCGATTTCGTACGGGCATACCATGAGCATTCTGAAGTAGAAATATTGATTCTGCGGGTTTTCGCCGATATACTCATGGCGTTCCGCAGACGGATGGAAGACGAAAAAGCAATTCAAAGCCATCAGGAACTCATCAAAGGTCTTTTCGAAGGGCTGCCGGTAGGAGTTCTTGTCTGGGACGGAGAAGGACGCCTGCTTCAGGCGAACAGGACGTTCACGGAACTTACATGCTACGCGGTCAACGACATCTTGACGGTGGAAAAATGGTTGATTCAAGCTTATCCCGATCCAGCGTACAGAGAAAAGATCAGGCAAATTTGGCTCGACGACCACAATACGGCAGGTTCATACAGAGAGTTTCAAATTGTCTGCAAGGGTGGCGAGCAAAAGGACATCGAGTTCCGAAGCATCTCTCTTCCGGACAACAGGACAGTCACAACGCTGGCGGACATTACTGAACGGAAAAAAGTGGAGCGGGAGATTATCGATGCAAAAAAGCAGGCTGAAGCGGCAAACGTTGCAAAAACACGTTTTCTCTCCAACATGTCCCATGAACTTCGGACCCCGTTGAACGGGATTCTTGGTTTCTCTCATTTGTTGATCGACACACCGCTGACAACGGAGCAGAGAAAGTTTGCTCAATATATACTCGACTCTTCGGAACTCCTGAAAGACGTGGTCGGAAACGTACTCGACTTCTCGAAGATAGAGACGGGCAAGTTGGAGCTTCGTTTCACACCGGTCAACTTGGAATCTCTTTGCCGTGAAACGGTCAGGCTTACGCACTTCCAAGCGATGGAAAAAGGCCTTTCTCTGGACCTGGAGTACGATGAACAGATCCCTCCTCTAATGATGGCGGATTTCCTTAGACTTCAGCAGGTACTTCATAATTTGCTCGGGAATGCTGTCAAATTCACTGAAAAGGGTGGCGTTCTTCTCTCCGTACGACTTTCAGCTGTATGTCCTCATGAAAAAAAAGCGACCATATCCTTTTCCGTCGAGGACACGGGAATAGGGATGTCGCAAGATGAACTCTCAAGAGTTTTTCACCCCTTCGAGCAGGGGGACAACTCCTCGACGAGAAAATACGGGGGCAGCGGTCTCGGACTCCCCATCGCGAACAGTCTCCTTTTACTTATGGGATCTTCGCTGCAAATACGGAGCGAAACGGGAAAAGGGAGCGTGTTTTTCTTCACACTTTCGCTCGACAGCGGCGACGCATGAGAGGCATGCACCTTTTCAGGAGGTATGAACGTGATTATGGGTATAGGTATTGATTTATGCAGTATTCCACGAATAGAAAAAGCCATAGAATCAGAGCACTTCATGCGGAAAGTTTTTTCTCCGGAGGAGATTCGCTACGCATGCGGTAAGGCTCGTCCCGCGAGGCACTTCGCTGGATGTTTCGCTGCAAGGGAGGCATTCGCAAAGGCATCCGGAATCCCTATGTATTCTGTGGTGTTCGGCCACGGGGTATGGATCGAGCGCACTGCCTCGGCGCCGCCCCAGTTGCGCTGTTCCGAGACTATTAAGGAACAACTTCAGAACAAAGGGAAAGAACGGATTCATCTTTCGATCTCTCACGACGGCGAGTACGCCGTCGCCGTCGTGATTCTCGAGGTCGACTCGTGATGACCGGATATTCATCGCTGCTTCCCCCAAGACCAACGCACATACATAAAGGTGATCGGGGAGGAGTGCTTATTGTCGGCGGCTGCTCCGTCTACCGAGGGGCTCCGCTTCTGACAGCGCGAGGCGCACTTCGCTCCGGTTGCGGACTAGCGGTGGTTTTTTCTGACGAATGCGTCTGTTCCGCGGTTGCTTCTTCGCTGCCGGAAGCCATAGTGCAATCGGGGTTGTCCGCTTTTTCTCCTCAAGATATCCTCGGGATACTGCGTATGTGGAGTCCACGAATACACTGCCTCGTGCTCGGTCCCGGCATAGGCAGATCCCCCGAAACGGGGAATATTGTCCGTACTGTGCTTGAACACTGGAAAAAGCCCCTGATACTGGATGGCGACGGTATCTTCTGGCTTGCCGAACATGAGGGATGTTTTGAACGGCGAAAAACGCTGGTTTTGACCCCGCACGAAGGAGAGGCGGAGCGCCTGCTCCGCGCTCCGTCCGGTTCCGTCCACCATGATCGGGAGAAAATTGCCCGTATGATCGCATCCCGATACGGAATCACGCTTTTAAAAGGACCTCGAACGCTGGTGGACGATGGGATACGCTGCGAGTCCGTCGCCGAAGGGAACCAGGCGCTTGCGATTCCGGGTTCGGGAGATGTTCTCTCCGGAACTATCGCCGCCTTTGCTGCTGCCGGGATGCCTCTCTTCGAGAGTGCGTGCCTCGGCGCTTTCGTACATGGACGCGCCGGGCGATCCGTATCGCGAAAATTAGGGATCGACGGAGTTTTAGCTTCGGAAGTCGCCGACGCACTTCCGTTGATCCTTCGGAAAATGAGGATGAGAGAACGTGAGACGAAAACGAGTTGACTGGGATGAAGAAATGAAAAAAACCGAGCAGATTCGGTGGAAAGGTTTACGTTTCAGCATCGCGAGTTTTGCGCTTGCCGCGTTTTGGATTTTCGGCGCGGGGCGAATGGGAAGAAAAACTCTTTCCCTGGGACCTCTGGCTTTAGCGCTTCTCTTTGTGGCCGCCGGAACCCTTCTTTTTATTATGCTTATGCGCAGAAAACAGAAATGATAGGGGATACCTGAACGATGAGTGTGATTTCCTTCTGTGAATACCTCTCTTATTCCGAGGAAAGTACCATGCGAGTTGGAGAGCTTATGGCGGAACACTCCTTTCCGGGACTTGTCTTTCTCCTGGAGGGAGATCTTGGCACCGGAAAGACGACGCTCGTACGAGGCTTTTGTCGTGCGGAAGGCTACAATAGCGTTCGCAGCCCTTCTTTTACACTCGTCAATCGCTATGTATGCGGAGAGAAAACCGTTGTGCACTCAGACCTTTACCGTCTGTCTTCCGTCGATCCCACCGAACTCGATGTGGAGAGTTATATGGATGAACGAAGCGTTCTTTTCGTTGAATGGGCGGACAGGGGACTCCCCGGAGACTTCGGCGAAATATGGCGAATCCACTTTCGATACGAAGACGAAGAAGAGAGCGAGGAGCGGAGGGTGCTCTCTTTTTGCGCCCATGGCCCCCGTGCCGAGAAAGCCCTGGAATCTTTTATGGAAAAACTCAAAGAGGTGAAGGACATATGACGAAAGAATACACTCTTTCCGTGGACTGCTGCTCGGCATGGACCACACTCGGTCTCGCGGAAGGCGAAACGGTTCGCGGAGAGATCAATATCGATGCCGGAAAAAACCAGTCGGCTCTTCTTCCCGGACTTCTTCAACATTTTCTGAAAGCGTTCTCCCTGACTCCTGAGAACCTTTCTCTCTTCAGTGTCGTTACCGGTCCGGGTTCTTTCACCGGAATCAAGGTCGGCATCGCCTTCGTGTCCTTTCTTGCGTGGGCGGGTGGAAAAAGTATCGTTCCGCTGTCTTCCCTTGAATGCATGGCCTATCAAAAGATCAAAAGAACAGGAGGTCTGGCCGCTTCGGTGCTTTGGGGCGGCGGCGGCAAGGTCTATGGAAGTCTTTTCAAAGGAGAAGGAGACGCCCTTCCTCCGGTACATATTCTACGCAGCGGCTCCTATACCCCGGAAGCTTTCCTCGAAGCTTTTTCAATGACGAAGCTCCGTCATCAAGATGTGTTCTGGCTGACGGACGCTCCCGAGCGAGTTGCCCCTCTCTTTCCATCGTTTGCCGAGTCTTTCGAAAAAATCATCCCGACCGGTTCCGCCACTGTTGAATTGACGCGGCGACACAAAGACAGAGCAGTTTTCGCTTCAGATATTCACGCCGACTACTTCAGAGACCCTGACCTTGGATAGTTTTTATCATATTTTTCTATCTCAAAGACGAGAGATAAAAAAGAAATTATCACATTTGAGGTTGAACTGTGTTGCGGTTGAAGCTATTCTACTCTTAAGAAGAACACTTAAGGATGCGCACGCTCCTTTCTGTTTAGGGAGAAATTTGTAGGAGGTGACTTTTTTGCCGAAGAAATTCGAAGTTCTGGTGAATAATTCTTGGTGTAAGGGATGTTCATTGTGCATTCACATCTGTCCCAAAAAAGTTCTCGAACTTGATGAAGTCCGTCTGAAATCGGTAGCTGCAAGACCGGATGATTGCATAGGATGCAGACAGTGCGAAAATATCTGTCCCGATCTTGCGATCACAGTGAAGGAGGATACGAAGGATGCCTGATGTCGCATTCTGGCAAGGTAACGAAGCGCTTGCTCACGGAGCATTGGCGGCCGGTTGCCGCTTTTTCGCTGGATATCCCATAACCCCTTCCACCGAGATCGCGGAGATCATGGCGGAAGAATTGCCCAAAATCAACGGACGCTTCATACAGATGGAAGACGAGATTGCAGGAATCGCCGCAACAATAGGCGGTTCTATTGCAGGAAAGAAAGCTTTGACGGCAACCTCCGGTCCGGGATTCTCACTGAAACAGGAGAACCTTGGTCTGGCCTACATCGCGGAAATTCCCATCGTCGTCGTTGATGTTATGAGAGGCGGCCCTTCAACCGGACTTCCGACAAAGACAGCCCAGCAGGATGTAATGCAGGCTCGCTGGGGAACGCATGGCGACCACGGCACAATCTGTTATGCTCCCTCTTCAGTGCAGGAGTGCTACGAAATCGCGATCAAAGCGTTCAATGCCGCCGAGAGATATCGCCAGCCGGTTTTGATCATGAGCGACGAGATCATTGGACATATGAGGGAGAAAGTTGTTCCTCCCACTGTAAAACCCGAGGATCTTGTGGAAAGAAAACGCCCCACCGATATTCCCGAAAAATTCGTTCCATACCGTCCTGACCCAAAGGACGATCTTCCCTGTATGGCGTCCTTCGGCGACGGCTACACATGGCATATCACCGGCCTGACACATAATGACTGGGGATTCCCCACAAACAACTCCGACGAAATTGAAAAAATGATGAAGCGGCTGATGCGGAAGATCGATCGTTTCCGCGATGATATCGTCGAGTACGAAACAGTTCTGACGGATGATGCGGACGTCCTCGTTCTGGCCTACGGCAGCGTCGCGCGGACAAGCCTTCGGGCGGTCCACGAAGCAAGAACTCGGGGCATCAAAGCCGGGTTCTTTCGTCCGATCACCCTGTGGCCGTTCCCCGACAAGGAGCTCGAAAAGCTTGCCCGAAAGGTAAAGACTATTATCGTTCCCGAACTGAACTGCGGCCAGATGGTGCTTGAAGTCGAGCGCGCTGTTCACGGCAAAGCGAAAGTCGTGGCGCAGAACCTCGTCAACGGCGAGCTCTTCAAGCCCGACGATATTCTCTCCGTCATCGAGGAGGTGGCCTGATCATGCCGAATCAGGAAGTGTTCAACTGGCTCCGCACGCGATTCTTCCCCCACATCTGGTGCCCGGGTTGCGGACATGGGATTATCATGCACTCCCTTTTGAGGGCCCTGGTCGACCTGAAAAAGAAAAAGTCGGAGACCGTCATCGCCTCCGGAATCGGCTGTTCGAGCAGAATGGTCGGCTATATCGATGCCTGCACCGTTCACACAACACACGGACGTTCGCTTGCTTTCGCCACGGGGATCAAATTCGCCAACCCCGAACTGACCGTCGTCGACGTCATGGGCGATGGCGACTGCACAGCCATCGGCGGGAACCATTTCATTCATGCATGCAGGAGAAATATCGACATCACCGCAATCGTCATGAATAACAATATCTACGGCATGACCGGCGGACAAGTTTCGCCGACAACGCCGGTAGGAAGCTCGGCGACAACAAGCCCCTACGGCGCGATCGACCCCTCCTTCGACATTTGCAAACTCGCCGAGGGCGCCGGAGCATCTTACGTCGCAAGAACCACCATCGCCAACCCGAAACAAGCCGAGCAGTTCATCAAAGCAGGCATAAACAACAAGGGTTTTTCGGTCGTCGAGATACTGACCCACTGCCATACTCAGTTCGGCAGAAGGAACAAGCGGAGAACGCCCATCGACAACGTAAATTTCTTCAAGGCCAATTCCGTGCCTTTGAATAAGGCGCAGGAGATGTCTTCCGAGGAGCTCGCCGATAAGATCGTCGTCGGCGAATTCGTCAAGCGGGAGATTCCGGAGTACACAGCGCAGTATCTCTCCATGGTCGAAAGAGTAGGAGGGCTGAGAAATGGCAAGTAGATACGAAATCCGTTTCGCCGGATCCGGCGGACAGGGCGTTATTCTCGCAGCTGTCGTTGCGGGCGAGGCCGCCGCTCTTTTCGAGGACGGGCTGAGCGTTGTCCAGACGCAATCCTACGG
>Ga0334884_1005117_pt1 | contig 12792 bp, 6 predicted proteins | sample GraSluR1_MG_7_FD_207215 | JGI IMG/M metagenome (GOLD analysis project Ga0334884, IMG submission 207215) | Sludge microbial communities from methane-producing bioreactor in Wageningen University, Netherlands - Granular Sludge_12_05 R1 | ecosystem: Engineered > Bioreactor > Anaerobic > Unclassified...
GCAGAAACTGCCGCTTTTTGGGGTCGTGAAAGTGCGTTTTGGCCTTATAAACATTGGCCGATGCAATTTTCTCACTTGCGATCTTTTGGGGGTAAAAACCGGGTAAAAATGGTGGGTTTTTCAGAGGGAAAATCGGGGTGAAATGCGGGGAATATCTAAGGGTTTTTCGCAGAATACATAGATGCCAATGGCCGCCCAAAACGACATAACCCCCGTCCCGTCATACCCACGCAGGCGGGTAACCAGCGAGGTGATGATGGAGCCGAGGGCGCAGCCGTTGCATACGCCTTGGTGTTCCCGCAGGAGGGTTTGGTTGTTAGGGATGATTATAATTTTGTGCTAGTATTATGTCTTTCTGGGTTCCCGCCTTCGCGGGAATGACGGGAAGGGGGCTACGCGTGAGTGACGATTTTGTCTGCGAACGCGGATATATCTGCTGGCACGCCCTCCGGGGTGCGGGGTTAGGGGGGCGTCGTTGTCCCGGGGTGGCGGCCGTTGGCCTTACCCCGCGCTACGGCGCTTTGATCCCTTCGGGATAGGAACAGGTGGCGTAACGAATATCACCCCAACCGTCATTCCCACCCACATCGTCATACCCGCGCATGGGCGGATACCCAGTGGAGCGCAAAGCGCGACCAGAATAACGATTCTTACCAGGTTCTCACCCCACCCCGTCATGCCCGGAGGCGGGTACCCAGAGGGGTGATGAAGGAGCCGAAGGCACAGCTTTAGCTTGCATTTTGTAGTTCCCGCAGGTGGGTTTGGTTGTCAGGGATGATTGTAATTAATGTGCTAGTAATATGTTGTTCTGGGTTCCCGCCTGCGCGGGAATGACGGGAAGGTGGCTATGCGTGGGTGGCTATTTGGTAGACATAGGTGGGTAGCAGCGAGTTGTGAGTTTATACGTTACCAATGTTCACATACACCTACTTATCACCTACATTTTTCAAAATCTGCGATCATCGGCGTAATCTGCGGATAACGGTCGGGGTATCTCTGCTGGCACGCCCTCCGGGGTGCTGTGTTGTGAGGCGCTACGTACCCGGGGTGGCGGCTCGTTGGCCTTACCCCGCGCTACGGCGATGTAATCCCTTCGGGATAGGAACAGGTGGCGGGACTTATATCACCCCAACCGTCATTCCAACCCACACCGTCATACCCGCGCAGGCGGGTACCCAGTGGAGCGCAAAGCGCGACCTCACACCGTCATACCCGCGCAGGCGGGTACCCAGTGAAACACAAAGCTCGACCTCACACCGTCATACCCGCGCAGGCGGGTAGCCAGTGGAGCGCAAAGCGCGACCTCACACCGTCATACCCGCGCAGGCGGGTACCCAGTGGAGCGCAAAGCGCGACCAGAATAACGATTCTTACCAGGTTCTCACCCCACACCGTCATGCCCACGCAGGTGGGTATCCAGCGAGGTGATGATGGAGTTGAGGGCACAGCCTTAGCTTGCATTTTGTAGTTCCCGCAGGTGGGTTTGGTTGTTATGGATGATTATAATTTTGTGCTAGTATTATGTCTTTCTGGGTTCCCGCCTTCGCGGGAATGACGGGAAGGGGGCTACGCGTAGGTGGCTATTTGGTAGACATAGGCGGGTAGTCAGTAGAAACGAAAAGCGCGGCACCGATCATCTCTATATTACCATCATACCCACCCGTCCCGTCATGCCCGCGCAGGCGGGTAACCAGCGGGAGCGCAAAGCGTGACCAATTGTCGCATATGTCTACGTATCTCCTCGATTTCATAATCTACGTTCTTCGGCGTAATCTGCGGATAACGTAGCGGGAGGGTGTGCCAGCGGAATATTTTTTTTGTTCTTCCACCTGATTTGCAGTAGAATCGACTCTATAATGTTAAACAGCACATTGCCATAGCGTGTGCATAATTGCAAACCAACTAATGGGATGTTAAATAGAACTATGAATCATCTGAATCGTCGTCAGTTTTTAGGGAGTACTGTGTTAGGTGGAGCGATGCTTGGCAGTGTTGCAATGGCCGGAGGTTTGAGTGGTCTCGCCAAGGCTGCATCGCCGAATGAGCGGGTCATTATCGGCATGGTGGGGATGAGTCGTGGTAGGGAACTTGCCAGTAATTACGCCAGAAACGAGCATTGTACAATCAAGTATGTTTGCGACACGGACGTCCAAAGAGCCGAAGCTGCTGCTGGAGCATTAAACGATGAATTTAGCATTGAGCCGGAATTCCTGACGGATTTTCGCCGTATCCTGGATGACCAAGAAGTGGACGCAGTAGTTCTGGCATTACCGGTGCATTGGCATGGGCCCGCAACCATTCTTGCCTGTCAGGCGGGCAAACATGTTTATGTCGAAAAGCCTTGTTGTCACAATCCCAATGAAGGCGAGCTTATGATCGCCGCAGCCAGAAAACACAACCGGCTCGTGCAGATGGGTAACCAGCGTCGCTCTTCGGAGATAATCAATGAAGCGATAGACAAGTTACACAATGGGATTATCGGTCGCACCTATTATGCCCGGTGCTCTTTTGCGCGTTTTCGTGGTTCCATCGGTATTGGTGAAGAGGTGCCGGTACCTGAGAATCTTGACTACGACATGTGGCAAGGACCTGCTCCCAGACGAGCGTACAAGAGTAATGTGATTCACTACAATTGGCACTGGCTGTGGCATTGGGGCACTGGTGAAATCGGTAACAATGGCACCCATGTCCTGGATATTGCACGGTGGGGATTGGATGTAGATTACCCAACCAAAGTCACCGCTTCCGGCGGCCGATTCCGCTTTCAGGACGATCAGGAAACGCCTGATAACCATATGGCCACCTATATGTTTCCCGATGACAAAATGATTACCTGGGGCGGCACCAGCAGCAACCACCCAGGCCCCTACTCCGGCTTTGGGATTACCTTCTATGGGGAAGAAGGCAACATGACCATTGGCGGCGCGAATTACCGTGCCCTTAATAACAGCAATGAAACTATTGCTGAAGGTTCAGGTAATCGGGGTGATGCCGAGCACATCAATAAGTTCATTGATGCCGTACGCAACGAAGACCGGACCATACTCACCTCAGAGATTGAAGAGGGACATAAAAGTACGCTGCTGCCACATCTGGGTAACATCGCCTACCGTGTCGGTCACTCGCTGGAATGCGGCGAAAAGGGACATATCTTAAACGATCGTGAGGCTGCTGCTTTGTGGCAGCGTGAATATGAACCTGGCTGGGAACCTTCGGTATAGTTTGACAGCATAACCCTGCATTGGTAAATCGAAATTTCTGCTTACCGTACTGGGTGTGTATGTTGTCCAGGTACTATGTCCAGGTGTATTTCTATAGCCAATTTATGAATAAGGAGCAACTCATTATGAAGTCGTTTAGGATGATAAAGCAGGACAGGATATTCTGTAGAATAGGGGTAGTTTGCCTGTTGACCCTGTTACTGTCTTTTGGGTCGGTGTTGACTGCTTGCGCGCAGGAGAATGCGGAAGTGTATTACCCCGAAGAGCCTAACCCATTTATGGGAAACTGGGCTGGGCGTTGGTCTGATGAGGAAACGGTAGACCCGGTGATAACGGCCCAGGTCATTTCACTGGGCAATGATGAATATAGTATACGATTGGCACCGCAGCTCTTTATGCGGGCACGGCCGATGGCCACCATTCAGGTGCAGGCTGTGGACGGAGTGATTCGTTTTGATGAAGCCGGGTACACAGGTGAAATCCGGGGGGACAGTTTCACGGGTACCCGACATTCTGACGGAGAACCCTATGAAATGACCCGTGTGGTACACGTGCCTCCTACGCTGGGCGCAGCACCGCCTGAAAACGCGATTGTACTTTTTGACGGAAGTGACTTCAGCGCCTGGACTGATGCATCAGGGTGGGTTATTACGGAAGACGGTGCGATGATGGTCACGCCGGATGGAAAAAATATACACACAAATCAAAAGTTCACGGATGTGCAACTGCACATTGAATTCCGTACACCATACCAGCCCCATTTCAGTGGGCAGTCCAGAGGCAACAGTGGTGTCTTCGTGCATGATGAATACGAGGTGCAGGTGCTGGACAGTTACGGGCTTCCAGGGTATTATGATGAGTGTGGTGCGCTGTACAAGGTGTCTGCCCCGTATGTAAATGCCTGTCTTCCTCCTACCCAATGGCAGACCTACGACATCACGTATCATGCGCCGCGCTTCAATGATGATGGTTCAGTCAAAACGTACCCGAGAATGACGGTGTATCACAATGGCTTTGTGATACAGAAGGAGCAGGAGATGCGCTGGATTACTGCCTGGCGTGAAGGGGACCGACTGCAACCCCCGCCTTCTGAACCCGGTTCGATTGTGTTGCAATCGCATGGTGGTTATTATGTTCAATTTCGCAATGTATGGATTGTGGAGATGGATTACAATGAATAAGAGGTCTGTTTACAATATTATGCTGGCCTTGTTGGTTTCTGCTTTGCCATTAACATTGTCAGGGCAAGAGAATCAATTAACATTGGGCATGCAAACGCAAAACGCACAGGTGGTTGTTACCGAGAATGACAAGCCAATTCTGGTGTATCAATACCAACACGTGCCGAAGAAGCCCTATGTGTTGGAATGGTATTCACCTGCAGGTGAAAATATCCTGCGGGATGCCCCTGATGACCATCCGCATCATCATGGCTTGATGTTTGCCATAACGGTTGATGAGGTTAACTTCTGGGAAGAAAGTGAAACGGGTGGTATTCAACAGCATGTGCGTCTTAATCAAACGGAGGTTGTAACCGAGAATGATTCTGGAACGGCTGTATTCAATGAACTACTGGAATGGCGTTCAGCTGATAACGCTGAACTGATGTTGATCGAGAATCGACAAATCCAGCATTACGTTGAACCTGATGTGAGTTATCGGTTGCTGACCTGGACCTCCGAGTTGCATGCCCCAGCAGACCGTGAACAGGTACTGCTCAGTGGTACCTCATATCACGGGCTTGGGTTACGCTTTCCCGCCTGGATGGATGTGGTTGGCCGTTTTACATTCTCAAGTGATATGAGCAATGAAGCGATTGATGGTGAGCATCGGCTGGCACAAGCATCCTGGATATCCTATTCCGTGGCATCAGGAGACAACCAGAAAACGGTAGCTATGTTCAACGCTCCATCGAATCCACACCCGGCATTGTGGTTTATGATGGACGATCCATTCGCGTTTCTTTCAGCTACCATAGACTTGTGGCGTACACCCTTGGAACTACATGCCAACGCTCCCGTTACGCTGACGTATGGAGTCGCCGTTTGGGATGAAATCGTTGATGTCGATTCTATCGAAGCGGTTTACGCCCATTGGCAAGATTTGCTTCACTAAATCACGCAAGATTAAATGATAACTGGAGTCTCAATGCCCTCATTTTCCGGCTTTTGTCCGGGTGAGGGCATTTTTGCAGACTCCAGTATACATGAATACAACCAATATATAATCTATGTTCGGTGATTATTTCTGTTCAGCTTTTTTGTGAAAACCCATACGTTGGACTGATTCGCACACCTTACAATTTTTCGTAGGTAATCACTACGGCTGTCTCGGGGGTGCTGAGTTCAACAGGAAGCCCCAAGTTCATTAATGCTTTCCCGCTGTATACAACCGTTTCCTGGGTGTCCACATCAGTACAGGCATATTCTGCTGATGGGTTCAGTCCGAACAGCCGCAAATCCAGGGCACGGTAGATTGCGTCTGCATGTCGAAACACCTGTATCATCCCGTCTCCCTGCTCAGGCCGATTAAACTGCCAGGCCATAATACCGGTACCATCAATACTGTATGTTGAGAGGCGATAGAAATCGCCATAATAATACTTGCCGAGGGATCGCCATAAAGCTACTTCAGCAGCAGCTTCCTTATAGTCGGCGTCTTCCGGGCGCATGTCATAACAGGTGTTAATGGTCGGACACATCTGACTGCGGAAACCATAAGAATCGGTACGATTGACACCCGTGCCAAACAATGGTAGCCAGGCCGCCAGACCATAGGTATGCCCCTGCTGTCCCATGGGTTCGAAGATATAGTCACTGCGCAGAAGCGGTATGGAACGGCGCATGGTTTCCAGGTCAAGACGATGTCCCCCCGATGCGCAAGTGTCAATCAGCATGTCCGGATGACGGTGTATCAACGCATCCCAGTAGGCCAGGTAGCCCTGTACATACAGGTTCTCGGTGATGCCCTTGCGATTTTCCGCGTCGTTTGCCAGCCAATAGGGCAGCGGGTCCATGTTAAAGTCCTGACGATAGAGGTCTATACTTTCGCTGTTGATAAGATTGTCCACATGATCAATGAGCCAGTTCAGCGCTTCAGGATTTGCAAGGTTGAGCAACCCCCATTGTTCCCCGGTCTTCAGAATCCATTCCGGCTTTTCCGTATCAAGCCAGGTTCCTGGAGCCACGCGCTCCGGCTCAAACCAGACAATTGTTTTGACATCCTGTTCATGGGCATGATCGGAGATGGCGCGCAAGCCGTTCGGGAAGCGGTTTGCATCAACCTCCCACGTACCTGTGTTGACCCAATGGCCGTCGCAGGGATACCAACCGGCGTCCATCCACCAGTAGTCCAGGGGCATGTCATGACTGGCATACCGGTCTATGAACATATTTTGAGAAGCCTCATCCGCGTTGACCATCTCGAAATATTGGTGGGAACTGCATGCGGCATGAAGCGGACTGGGTATCTCCCCGCCTGGCTTTGGCGTATTGTGTGCCAGCATCCACTGACGCCAGATATTCTGTGCGCGCCAGTGATTGTCCCCTAACCAGAACTGAACAACCATCCTGGGTGTGCGGACTTTTTCGCCTGGTTCCAACACAAAATGCGTTGTGGTCTGACCCGCCTGGAACTGCATGGTCTGCGTATCCGCGTGCTTGAATTCGGCAAACCAGGTTCCCGGCCAACCAACGGTCAGGATCATACCGCCCTTGTCGGGCAAAGCCAGGTTGTAATAGGGCCAATGCACTGCTGTTGGACGTCCCTGCGGTGTTTCAAAGCGCAAGTCAGTACCAGGTGGCAACTTAGTAGAAAAGGGCTCAAAGTCATTGGCTTGCACCAGAGTGCCCCTGTTATGGTGCAACATGGGATGCGTCGCTCCAGCAGTAGTGGCAATTGCACTGTCCATTGCGTAAATGTGTTCAAGCAGGGGAGTAGCGACCTCACCAGCGTTTTCAAACCAGACTATCCACTCAATCATGGGAAAATTTTCATACCGTGTCACTTCACAACGTACCTGCAGCCCGCTGTCTGGTGCTTGCCAGAGCAAATCCTGTTGTGTAACACCCTCAGCGACGTGTGTCGCATCATGCACTTCCAATGGCCAGGTGTTTAGAAAGTTTCGTGATGGTACACCACCATAATGAAAAGAGAAAGGCAACAGGGTTTCCAGTGCTGCCTGATTAGAATCCAATGGCAAACGGTTCACGTGCAGCAGCGTACCATCTTCGAGTGTGATTATAGGTTCGGCCCAGACCCCCTGATCATGCGCGATACCGTCACCACCATCGCCAACCTTGAGCGACAATTGCTGCGCTCCCGCTAAATCAACATCCAGGAAGACAGCCGACTCACCCTCGCGCAATACTGCCGTGCAGTATAATTCCTTGCCATCAGCTTCGACTATAAACTGGATGCTGCCCCGTCCGCCACTGGTCTGCTCGTTAGAATGAACACCAACCCAGGCAGTAAATCGGTTGCCACGCTGCGGCAGCGTGATCTGCAAGTTTGACTTGGCATGTACATAAAGCCCCTCATCATAACGTACACCAGCAATATTTAATGGGCCATCAAGGCGTCGATCAATATGAACCGGATCATGGTTCTCAATAACATTAATATGAGCGAGCATTGGTGCTTTAATGCCTGGTAAAGAAAATGCTTCATGCGTCCATTGTGTGGCCAATTGTAATTCTACAGAATCAGGTTGCACTGCCCCCGGAACCAGAAAACCCTGTGTTGACGACAACAACATACCAACCAGAGAAACGAGTGTGCTGCACATTTTTAACTCCTGCCTTTCAATTTTAAAATAATGCTAGTTATACAAAATAATGTAAATGTATAAACTTTATAGAAATAAGTATTTATAAAAAATTAATGACTTATACTTTATTATAATATTAAAAATTGTAGCCAAATATTTTAAAACAAAAATCTCTGTCAACAAACTGAACCACTAAAAATAGATTGAATATTTTCAGGTTTTATGGAATTGTAAGCTTTAGTTTGCATCATTGGCCGGCAGTACAAGTTCAAGCTCCTCGATGTCATTTGGGCCGGTGATTTCGAGTGGAGCATTTAACGCCTCAACCCGCCGGTAGGGGCCAAATCCAAAATGTAAGGTAGTGAGTTCGAAGGTGTACGTGCCTGGATAAGCGCCTTCGGTCATCGTGAAATGCCCTTCGGCGTCGCTAACGGTACCGGGGAGTCGCTGGGGCGGATTGCCTTCCACAGGCTTCAAACTTATAGCGACAGTTGGAACTGGATTCCCATCTGTGTCCACAACACGGCCGGAAATTGTTGCGCAGTCCTTGGCTACGAAATTCTGGTTGCTTATGTCGCCGGTAACGCAGATTGGCTCAGACTCGATACGTCCGTACCCCCCGGCACTCAGCGTCAGTTGGTAGGTCCATTCTTCCGAGGGCGCAATGCCGCAGAGGCGGTAGGCACCGTCCGCTGCGGTTTTCGTTTCGGAGGTTACGAGGTGGCGGCTGGGCCGTTGCACGTGATGGAAGTTTGTGGCGGAAACCCGAACGCCCTCAACGGGATCGCCCGCTTCATCCAAGACGCGGCCGGATACACACGCGCCGCGTTCAAAGGTGAAATCCACATCAATCCGTTGCTCGTCTGGCCCCACAGTGATTTTCTCCGCCACCAGAGGGCCATTGTCTAAATTCTGGAATTCGTGCACCACACCGTCGGGAACGGCATAGGCCACGGAAAATTCTCCTGAGGGCAAATGGTCCAGGCGATATGTACCATCGGCTCCAGTGACTGCCCCTCGCAGTACACGGGGTGGTCGGACATTGGGAATCCACAGCCGGACGCCCGGAATCGGTTCACCTGTTTCCTTGATGGTGACCTTGCCAGAGATAGTCGCACCGTGGGATATCTGCATCTCAAGGCCATCCTCGTCCTCGCCATCGAGAAGGTTCAGCCGGGGATGTTCCAAGGCCGTGTAGCCTTCGTCTGCGTTGTAAATGACGAGTTGATATTGGAACGGACATAGATTGTCGAAGACAAAGGCTCCGGAGGCATTAGTGCGGGTGATGATATCCGGAAGGTCGTTATCTGCAGGGGTGCCGCGTAGCATCACCGGGATATGCGGCGCGGATTCCCCGGAATTTTTAAAGCGCACCGTGCCCGATACCCGCACGCCCTGGTCAAGGGTGAGTGTGAGGGGTTCCCCTTCAGGAAGTTTCCCCAGGAGCACGCCCGGCTCATGTCCTTCGGCAAAGGCTGCCAGAGTAGGGCTCAGAAGAAGGCGCGACTCGTCGCCGGGCCGCCAGGTATACCGTGGAATCTTAAATCGGCCAGCTTCGTCTGTCCGAACTTGTAATGCCAATCCCATGCCATAGGAACCCCAGCCGGCGATAGAGAGTACAAGTGCGTCGGGTACAGGTTCTCCGGATTTGCTGATCACGGTTCCCTCAAGAGGGTCAGGGTCGAAGGGCCTAAGGGCCAGGTCTTGCCGCAGGCCTTCCTCTTTATGAAAGTAGACATCACCCAGTGAAATGGGGCGCACATCAAGTGCTTCGACTGAGACCGAGCTCAAGTGGTAGGCGCCTTCGGGTAAACCAGTGATTTCGTATGATCCATCCTCCCCCGTGATCGTGTCTTTGTACCCCCATTGCCAGGCTTCACCACGGAAAGCTGCTACTTTGATACCTGCGGCAGCATTTCCCTCTTGGTCAAGCACTGTCCCGTAAAGCCGGTAAGGCCCTGTATCAATTTTGGGCACAATATATGCAAACTCTTCTGGAACCCTTGTCGCTGAACCGATTAGATGTTCGCTGGCTTCGTCCTCTGCCACAGCTCCAAGACAAAGTCCTGTGAGCATTAATAGTCCAACACATATACACAACAATTTCAAAGGAATACTAAATTGGATTTTCTTCGACATGGTATAACCCTCCACAGAATGGCTTTACAAGCATTTATGCATTATATAACTTGAATTAACGCATAACCAAATGGCGCACTTAGTATATGAACCTGAACCTGAGCAAATAATTTCCCGACATTTGTTTCAGTTACGATGATGTGTATAATGACACGATCATTGATCTCTCTAAGCAATACACGTATAAAATTTCTAAGCACGAAAGGGTAAGAGGCGCATGTCCTGTCATCACTTTGTTTTAATACCGTTATATACACTGTTAGTTTCAATTGCCCATGCTGATATTCTGATCGCGGATTTCGAAGTTGATGACTATGGTGACTGGCAGGTTACGGGTACCGCTTTCGGAGATGCTCCCGCAAGAGGCACATTGCCCGGTCAGATGCCAGTGGACGGCTACCTCGGTGAAGGGCTGGTTAACTCGTTTCACGGTGGGGATGTTGCAACCGGAACGCTCACCTCGCCAGTATTTACTATCGAACGCAACTTCATCAATTTCCTTATTGGAGGTGGTGGCCATGCAGGCCAGACCTGCATAAACTTGATACTGGATGACAAGATAGTGCGTACTGCAACTGGTACCAATACAGAGCCCGGTGGAAGTGAGCGGTTGCGCTGGTTCTCCTGGGATGTTACGGAGTTTGTCGGACAGGAAGCTCAATTACAGATTGTGGACAAGCATACAGGTGGATGGGGGCATATCAACGTGGACCATATTGTGCAGAGCAATGAATCAATTACGTCAGAACGCACCCGTACTATTATCGCTGGAAAAAAGTTTCTGAATCTGCCTGTGCAGAATGGCGCAACTTCAACATGGGTTCGACTGTTGGACGGGGATAAAACCCTGCGCGAATTCAACATTGAGCTTGCCAGTTCTCCGGAAGAAACAAATTTCTGGGTGACGTTGGAATTGACCGAATTTATGGGAAAAGAATTGACCTTGTGGGCAGAGCACCTTATGCCAGACAGCCAGGGATTTGAAATGATTACCCAGGCCAATGACATCATTAACAGCGATGACCTTTACATGGAGAAATACCGGCCGCAATTCCATTTCTCCGCAAAACGGGGCTGGCTCAATGATCCGAACGGACTGGTATATTACGAAGGCGAGTACCATCTCTTTTTTCAGCACAATCCCTATGGGTGGAGATGGGGCAATATGACCTGGGGCCACGCCGTCAGTAAAGACCTCGTGCATTGGGAAGAACTGGGTGATGCCATTCACCCGGACGAACTGGGTACCATCTATTCTGGTTCTGCCGTGGTAGACTGGAAAAATACCACAGGATTTCAAACCGGTGATGAACCACCACTCGTTGCCATATACACCTACGCGGGTAAGAGTACTCCTGGTTCAAAAGAGGCTGGGTATTCACAAGCAATTGCATACAGTAACGATCGGGGACGCACCTGGACAAAATATACTGGGAATCCAGTGCTCGATCAAATCGTTGACGGCAACCGGGACCCGAAAGTCATCTGGCACGAGGCTTCGGAACAGTGGGTTATAGTCCTGTTCCTCGTGGATACCCAAATGGCCATTTTCACTTCAAAAGACCTGAAAACCTGGCATAAGACACAAGAACTGGAGGCATTTTTTGAATGCCCGGAGCTGTTTGCATTGCCCATGGACGATAATCCTGAACAGGTAAAATGGATACTCTACGGTGCCTCTGGCGATTATTATATGGGAGGCTTTGACGGTAATACGTTCACACCGGACGGAGACGCTGTCCCATTTAGTTATGGCGATTGCTTTTACGCTTCACAGACCTATAACGACATTCCGCCCGAAGACGGACGACGCATCCAGATCGCCTGGGGATACACCGGTCACCCGGACATGCCCTTCAACCAGATAATGAATTTTCCTGTCGTGCTTACCCTGCGTCAGACCGGAAACGGACCGCGACTTTTTGCCTGGCCCGTAAGTGAAATCGAATCGTTGTATGAACAAACCCACGTTTGGAACAATCTTACACCTGACGAAACTAATCAAGTCTTTGAATCGGTTGAGAGTACATTGCTGGACATCAACATCCTGTTTGATGCACCAGACAATGCTGTTATTACCATGACAATAGGAGGGCTGGACATCACTTGTAACCCTGAGACGCAGGAAATGCAATGCAAAGATAAGACAGCACCGTTGGTAGCAGAACAGGGAAAGATTGCATTACGAATACTGGTGGACCGCCTTTCCGTGGAGATATTCGCCAACAACGGCCAGGTCTATATGCCCATGAGTCATGTGTATGATGCAGAACTTCCAAGTTTCACTGTCACCGCATCCGAGCACGTAACAATAGACCAGCTGACCGTTCATGAGCTTGCTTCCGCTTGGGAACAAAACAAACAAGGCGCCTATGCTGTAGCACAACCCTGAATGCAATTCATACGCAATACGACATCCCCTGGAAATAAGTAATCGGCTGTCCCCGTTTCAATCCACACTCCCACAGGGGAGCGACAGCTATTATACCACAGAGGCACAATGATGCAGAGGATTAAATCCACGCCCCCGCGCGAGAAGCGACCCTGTGTCCCCTGTGTTCACTGTGGTTTTATTTTCATTGGGCTTCAAATCACACTCCCTTTGGCAAGCGACGCTATTACACCACATAAGAACAGATTTTTGAATTCACACACCCTTGAGCG
>Ga0334884_1005119_pt1 | contig 12791 bp, 5 predicted proteins | sample GraSluR1_MG_7_FD_207215 | JGI IMG/M metagenome (GOLD analysis project Ga0334884, IMG submission 207215) | Sludge microbial communities from methane-producing bioreactor in Wageningen University, Netherlands - Granular Sludge_12_05 R1 | ecosystem: Engineered > Bioreactor > Anaerobic > Unclassified...
ACCGTGGTCAGTGTTGCGGTCTTGAGTGAGCGTAGCCTGGACCTGGTCTTCAGCGAAGCCATGGCTGTAAACGCAACGAACCCAGCACTGTATGCCGTAGAAGGTTCCGGGTTGGGCACGCTAGCGGCAAATCCGCATCAGATATCCCAACGTTCCGATACACGTTTCCGCTTGATCTGGACCTCAGGGGAAATGCTGGATGGCGGTGATATTACAGTCACAGCGAACGGCATGACCGACGAGGTGGGTAATCCCATGGGTGATCCCGACAGTGCCACACATACGGGCGGAGCCATCGGTATTCCACCACGTCTGTTGTCCATTTCGGTACAGGACGGTCTTACCATAGATACCACCTTCGACGAAGCTATGGGCGCATCTGCGCTGCTTGAAGGCAACTACACGCTTTCCGGTACCGGCAGTGGTACCTTGTCGCCACAACCCGACACCGTTGCTTTGGTATCGGGCAACACCTATCGACTCACCTGGAACCAGGGCGATATGCTGGCTGGTGGCGATCTGACTGTTACCGTCGCCAATGTAACCGACCTGGCAGGCAATGAAATCGGCGAATTCAACACTGCATCCGTAGAAGGTGAAGCGCAAAGTGAATTGCCCGTGCTGACCGATGTCACGGTGACCGAAGCAAATGTAGTACGGGTCAGCTTCAGCAAAGAAATGGGGGCCGGTGTCGAAACGGCAGCCAGTTACACCATCAGTGACACGGGCCGCGGCAGCCTGACTGAACACCCGGATAGCGTCACACTGGTTTCTGGCAACACCTATGAACTGACTTGGAACACCGGAGAAATGCTTACCGGTGGTGACGTGCTAATTTCCGTGCAAGGCGTATACGATGAAGCAGGGAACCCGATCGGAGTACCTGATGGTGCCGTAGACGCGGGTGGTGGTATCGGCATCGCTCCGACTGTTTCCGAAGTCTCGGTCATCTCAGGGCATGAAGTGGAAATTATCTTCAGTGAAGCCATGAGTACCGGTGCATCAAATCCAATGAATTACGCTCTATCGGGCAGTGGTCAGGGCACTCTGTCAACGCAACCGGTAGAAGTGACCCAAGTGAACACTGAAACCTACCGGTTACACTGGATTTCCGGTGACATGGTGGATGGTGGTGACATTACTGTTACCGCGAGTGATGTGTTCGATCTGATCGGAAATGAAATAGGCATGCCGGACAGCGCGACTGCTACAGGAGCCGGCATCAGCATTCCACCAGAAGTGGTCAGTGTAAATGTACAAAGCGAACGTTCAGTACATGTAACCTTCAGCGAACCTATGGGTGATGGGGTGCTGGGCGCGGCAAACTACACCGTATCGGGCAGTGGCCAGGGCAGCCTCAGTGCGCAACCCAACCAGGTTGAGCTTGTTTCCGGCAACACCTACCGGCTGCTTTGGGATACTGGCAACATGACCATCGGCGGTGACATTACCATCACAGTGGAAAATGTCCGCGACGCCTCCGGTGTATTGATTGGTGTCAACAATAGTGGCACAGATGCAAATGGCGGTCAAGGAACAGCGCCGGTGGTGCAGTCCGTACAAGTCGTAGAAGACCGTGCGATAGTGGTCACGTTCAGCAAGCCGATGGGTGCTGGAGTATTAACCGTTTCGAATTACACACTGTCGGGCAGCGGCCAGGGCACACTGAACAGCACCCCTGACAACGTCAGTTTCATAAGTGTTAATGCGTACCAGCTCACTTGGAATGCTGGAAAAATGCAAATTGCTGGCGATGTTACCATCAGTGTTGCGAATGTATTCGACGATGCCGGAAACGCATTGGGCACACCAAATAGTGGAACGCATGCCGGAGGCGGTCAAGGGGATTTCCCGGGTATCAGTATCAGCGCACCTACACCGGATACTACACGTTCAGGCCCCGTTGTCTTTACTGTTTCCTACACCGATGTAGATGAAATCACCTTGACCGAAGACGATATCTCCCTGTATTTCTTTGCCGGACCAGGTATTGCAGGAGAAGAAGGCGAAGGCAAGTCCGCCGGTGTTGTCGATGGCGTTATAACGGTTACGGGCGATGGCAATGTAGAGCGGACTGTGACGGTAACAGATATCACCGGCAATGGCGGTATGGGATTGCGGATCATTGCAGGTACTGCACGTGATGCAGCGGGCAATGTCACTCCTGAAATCGTCTCGACACAACTGGCCCTGGTGGACAACACACCGCCGCAGGTGCGTCGTATCGAAATCGTCGACAAGAATATCATCGACATCTTCTTCAACGAACCGATGGGACAGAATGCCATTAATCCGGACAACTACAGACAAACAGGTGAAGGTGGCGGCAGTCTGGACCCAAGACCCAATGTGGTTGTATTGCAGGATGCGGAGAACTATGCTTACCGCCTTACCTGGACTGCGGGAGAAATGCGCAATGATGCGATGATTACAGTTACCGCTGAGAATGTAACGGATGTCCTGGGTAATGTCATCGCCGGTCAAAACAGCGCGTCGGCGCTGGTCCGAGGTCTGGAACTGAATCCAATCGCGGTATCCCTACAGGTAAACACTCCATTGACGATGGACTTCACGTTCAGCGAAAGAATGGGGCAAGGCGTGTTGAATAACTTGAACTACGCCTTATCAGGACCTGGCATAGGATCACTGGCCATAAATCCCGTGTCAGTCAGCCATGTTGGCAATGCCACGTATCGTTTGAGTTGGAGTACCGGTGAAATGCTTACTGGTGCTACTGTAACCGTAACAGCCACAAACATGTTTGACCCGGCAGGGAATCCTCTTGACACCGGCAACAATAGTGCTACCCATATTGATGGTGGTTTGGGCGTTGCGCCCCAGGTCTTGTCCGTGCTGGTAACGAGCGCCTCTGAAGTGCTTATACGTTTCTCTGAGCCCATGGGCAGTGGTGTGTTGACCGTGACCAATTATGTGCTGACGGGTTCCGGAAGAGGTACCTTGGCTTCTAACCCGCAGTTCATCGATCCATTGATTGACAATGTATACCGGTTGCGATGGGAACTTGGTCAGATGATTCAGGGCGGTGACATTACTGTCCAGGCTCGCAGTATGTATGACGTTGTCGGCAATCTGATTGGTCAGCCCGACAGCGCAACGCATGCTGGCGGGGCAGTTGTAGATACGTTGAACATCCTGGCCAACCCGGTACGGGATGTTACCCTGTATGAAGATGGGAACGGAGCCTTGGCAAACGGTTCCGGTCACAATCTGCTGGTCGGCATGAATGAAGATTCCTTGCGGCGCCGGGCCATACTCGCATTTGATGTTGAAGAAGACTTGCCCGCGCATGTCACTATTATTGATGCAGCGCTTACCATGTTTGTTTCTGAAATTACGGATACACAATCGGCATCTTCTCTGCGTTTGGTGCGTTCATTGGCCTCCTGGGGCGAAGGTGAGTCTGCGGACTTTGTCGAAGACGAAGAAGATTTCCTGATAGTCGGCAAAGATGGTGTACCGTCTGAACCCGGCGATGCCACCTGGATACACCGTTTTTACAATGATCTGAACTGGGCCCAGTCTGGTGGTGACTTTGTCGATGAAACACTGGACGCGATAGAAGTAAATGATGTTGGGTTCTATCAATTTTCAAATGCCTCATTTCGTGATGACGTGTTGGACTTGGTTATGAATCCTGCAGATCATCATGGCTGGTTCCTCCTGTCGGATGAAAATGTACCAGGGCAGGTTGTTCAGTTCAATTCACGCGAACATGACGAAATCGGTTCTGTTCCCCTGCTGCGTATCTCTTATGATCTCAACATACCACCTGAGCTGGACCCGATTGCCGATCAGAGCATTGATGAAGGACAAGAGCTACGCGTACCATTGCGCGCTGAAAAGGGCGACATTGGCGGGTTGGCCTTGCTAATGGATGCGGAGAACCTGCCAGCCGGACACAGTGCCACAGTGCTGGACAGTGGTAATGGTACCGGTGAATTTGTGTGGACTCCCGGATTCGATGATTCCGGTGTCTATCTGATAACAATCATTGTTCAGGACAGCGATACACCACCTCAAACCGATTCTAAAGTATTTGTAATCACGGTGAATGATGTGAATCGGTCTCCGGTGTTGGGAAGCATTGGAAATCGTTCTGTTGAGGAAGGCCAGACACTGGCCTTTACCCTCAGTGCTACCGATCCCGATGAAGAGGATATTCTATCCTTCAGCATGAACAATTCTCCGGAAGGTGCCATGTTGAATCCAACTACCGGTGCTTTTGCATGGACACCCAGTTTTACGGATGCCGGGGTGTATTCTGTTACATTCATCGTGTCGGATAATGGTATTCCAGTGTCAAGCGACAGTGAAACCATTGACATTACCGTTATCAATGTCAACCGACCACCGGTGCTGGCATCAATTGGCAACAAATCCGTTGACGAAGGCCAGACATTGGCTTTTACGATCAGTGCTGCGGATCCAGATTCCAGTGATACGCTGACATTCAACATGCAAGGCGCTCCTCCTGGAGCAACCTTGAATGCGGTGACCGGCCAGTTCTCCTGGACTCCTGGCTTTACCGATGCCGGAAATTATGCGATTATCTTCACCGTACAGGATGACGGCGCTCCACCTCTGAGTGACAGTGAAGGAATAGTTATCACGGTCAATCCGGTCAACCGACCACCGCTGGACATCAACCTGAGTAGTAACACCATTCCAGAAAATGAACCCGTGGGCACCACCATAGGCGTCCTGTCTGTCGAAGACCCAGATGAAGAAGACACCCATGTACTTAGTCTGGTTACCGGAGAAGGTAGTGAAGACAATGCCCGGTTCATTATCGATGGCGATGTCCTGCTTTCCAATGTTGTATTCAATTTCGAAGTGCGTAACCAATACAGCATTCGGGTGCGTGCAGCAGATGAAGCTGGAGCAGACATTGAACGGGTATTCACGATTCACATCATCGATGTGAATGACCCGCCCACCGACATTCTGCTCAGCAATGATCAGGTGCCAGAAAGTCAACAACCTGGAACCTTGGTGGGTATTCTGACAGCCATCGACGAAGATGAAGAAGATGAGCACATCTTTACTTTGGTTCCAGGTGAAGGCGATGAAGGAAACGAAGCTTTCCGTATTGAAGAGGACCGCTTGTTGACCAATGTCATCTTTGAGTATGAAGCACAAAACAGCTACTCAATCCGAATACAAGCCGATGATGAACGTGGTGACACCTTCGAGAAAGTGTTTACTATTCACATCATTGACATCAATAATCCACCAACCGATATTCTGCTCAGTCAGAATACCATACCACAGGACGCTGTCGTGGGATACCCGGTAGCGACTTTACAGGCGGTGGACCCGGACCAAAATGATGTGCATACCTTCCTGCTCGTTCCAGGCGCAGGAGACGTAGACAACACCGCCTTCTATATCGAAGGAAATGGTCTGTTCATGAACGCGGATGTGGATATTGCCGTACAAGATTTATACCTCATCCGGGTCCGCACCACAGACAGCCGAGATCAAAGTTTCGCACGATCCTTCGAACTGAGTGTAATACCAGAAAATGAAGGTTGGACACCTGCTCCGATGACTGTGAGCAAAATGGCGCAGTTTCTGCTCCAACATTTTGATGAGGTAGATACCAACAACAACAACCGGCTTTCGTTTGAAGAGGTACGTGCGGTCATACCCTACATAACCCAAAGCCAGTTCAATTCGATGGGGCCGGTGAGCGGAAGCCTGATTCGTCAGTCACTGCAAAACGTGATATCGCAAGAACCGCGTATTGAAGTTTCAACACTGACGCTTAGACTAAACGGAGGAGCAGATACTGCCGAATTAATCATTGATAATCTCGGTAGTGGTGTGGTGAATTGGCAGATAACCGTAATTTCTGGCGACTTCCTGAGCATAAACAGTGGTACATCAGGTTCAAACAGCGGTACAGTTACGATTGCCTATACAGCCAACTTGGGCGACGCACCACGTCATGGCGCACTCCGCATTACATCAGCTGAAGCAGGAAACAGTCCGGTAGACGTGCTGATCACACAATACCCCTGTGATCTGCCAGGTATACCGTCAAATGTTAGCGCAAGTGATGGGCTATACAATTCCCATGTAGAGATATCCTGGTCAGCCGCGGACGGCGCAACGGCCTATGAAGTATATCGTCATTTGGCCACCGCGCCGCAGTCCACAGCGATATTGCTGGCGACGGTCGAAGGATTGTCCTATAACGATACCACCGCAGCAGCACCGCAACGTGCCCCTGGCGCTGGCTGTATCGGGCCGAACAATGATTTCAACCCCATACCGTATTATTACTGTGTAAGAGCAATCAACGAGTGTGGGCCTGGCGATTTTGAGACCTGCAATCTCGGGTATCGGGGACATCCCCTGGGTAACAAAGAAGTCTTTGAACGCACCATGCCAGTTCTGCGGTCGGACGATGCCTTCATCTATACCGCTCCAGAAGACACGTTGTCTGTTCGGCTTCGTAGCAACCGTAAGCTGAATGTCGATTCTATCTGGGGCCAAGTAATTATGGCAGGTCTTGTCACCGATTCAGTACTGGTAGACCCGGTACCTGGAGGTGATGGCAAAGATTTCTGGGTACATTACGTTCCAGAAGCACCTATGTTGCCCGGTGATGTCATAACGATGACCGTAGGCGCCACCTCATTCTTCGGAGATGTTGGTCCTTATGAATATCAATTCCTGATTGACGGGAATGCGGACATCATCGACAAAAACCTGGTGTCGGTGTGGCAACCGACCTACAACAGCTTTGACTCCCGCAGCCTGAACATGGACATTGAAGGCATGGAGGAAAGTCATCTGGTAATGGCAGATACCAAATTGCTGCAAACCGAACTGGGACATGCGCTTGGCGATGTCTACCACATTCTTTCTGAAGCAGTATTCGAAACACCACAACGTGTCTGGATTGCCATTCCAGATGGATACCAAGCCGATGAAGTTACGCTGTATTACTACCATGAAAATCATGCCGGTGCCAGATGGTATCCTGCAGAACAAGTAGCCGGGTGGCTCGTGGATGATTCCATGTTACAGCTTATCCTGGACGATACCACCTACCTGGGTTTCCTGGTGCGTCATGGTGCCACTGTGCAGCTTGGGTTCCCAGTAGAAGAAGTATCAACCAACAACACACACGACCTGGGGAGTGTTTTTGCAGGCGACCTGAGTGCCCAGGATTACCTGGGGCTTGTGGCGTTCATACTGTTATTGCTGGGCATACCCTACTTCCGGACAAGGAATCAGCACCGATCGAAAAAGTCGTAAACAATACAATTAAATAGCAGTAACCGCGATTTAATAATCGCACCAGTATGTAGGTTTTCATGGCCGTTTCGTAGATTGTGCTCCGGTGAACAACACAGACACAATCTGCGAAGCGGTATATTTTTTCACCTCGACATACATAAAATGAAAACTGCCACCTGTCTCAGTCGCGGAGCGATGACAACGCAGTAGCCCAACGGGCCGCCACCTGTCTCTATCCCGAAGGGATTACATCACCGTAGCGCGGGGTAAAGCAAACGGGCCGCCACCTGTCTCTATCGCGGAGCGATCAAAGCACCGTAGCGCGGGGTAAAGCCAACGGGCCGCCACCTGTCTCTATCGCGGAGCGATTACAACGCAGTAGCCCAACGACCTCCACCTGCCTCTATCGCGGAGCAATTAAAGCGCCGAAGCGCGGGGTAACCACCTGTCTCTATCCCGAAGGGATTACATCACCGTAGCGCGGGATAAGGCCCCCGGGCATGCTCATCCCTTGTTCCTATCCCGAAGGGATTACATCACCGTAGCGCGGGGTAAGGCCGAAGGCCGCCACCCCGGGACAACAATGCCCCCAACACAGCACCCCGGAGGGCGTGCCAGCCCTCTTCCCGTCATTCCCGCGCAGGCGGGAACCCAGAAAGACATAATACTAGCACAAGAATATATTCATCTCTAACAACCAAACCTACCTGCGGGAACACAAAAAAGTAATCTAAAGCTCTGCCCTCGGCTCCTTCATAACCCCTCTGGATACCCACCTGCGTGGGCATACCGGTGAGGGTGGGTGCGTTGGTTTTCGTGGATATGATGGTGATGGTGTACAACTGGCGGAGCGTAGCTTGGTGCCCATGCCGTTGTGCGTTCTTATCCCGAAGGGATTACATCACCGTAGCGCGGGGTAAGGCCAAAGGCCGCCACCCCGGGACAAAGACACCCCCCAACACAGCACCCCGGAGGGCGTGCCAGCAAATTGACAACCCCCGACAAGCGGTCAACCCCTCTGGACACGCCCCTTCCGTGGGCATGACGGTGAGGGTGGGTGTGACAATAGGTGGTGCATGCCTCAAAAAAAAAACTTCACCACGATGAATCGAATAGATTGTCTTCGTGGTGAAGTGAAGTAAAATCAAATTAGAAAACTATGATTCTGATGACTTGAAATGCTTCCGACTGTATCGCCTGGAGCAAATCATATCAGCTACAATTGTCAGACTTTTAGAGCAATTATAAACATGGAATTAAACCCAGAGAAACCACAACACATCAGTTACCTTCACCTGGCTCGGGACTGAATAGTTCTCTCTTTTCCGCAATGTTTTTGTACTCATCCGCGGAGTCAAGTGGGTCTTTACCCGATTCGATTGAGGGCCACTCGGTAGCGTATTTGGCATTCAGTTCAATATACTCATGCCACTTTTCCGGCACCTCATCTTCTGAAAAGATTGCTGTAACAGGACATTCATCCACGCACACCCCACAATCAATACACTCGTCAGGATCAATTGCCAACATGGTTTCACCCTCGTGGAAACAGGCCACAGGACATACGTCGACACAATCGGTATATTTGCACTTAATGCACGGCTCAGTTACGATAAAAGCCATTTGTTTTCTCCTACGTTTACACCTGTTTTGTAGATGTGTGATAGATGACCCAAAACTAATTTCAAGCAGGGCTGCTTGAATTAATCCCCCGGATGCATGATTTTAGCACCTGTAAATAAAGGAATCAAGCCAGGGTACATTTGTATAAATAATAATATCAATTACTACATTATACCAAAAACATGCATACAAAATACATCATTTAGCGCTCTTGAATCGTAATGTTTGTTGCAAGGTCATTCTGAATTCGACTATATAAATCTTCAGTTGATGTAGAATTCATAATAGCAGCAATCCGATGAAAACTGCGCCGGGAAAGCTGTGCCAGATGATACACAGGTTCACCGGGTTTCACAGCCGGCATAGTAGTCATCCCCAGAACAATTCCAGAAGCTGGAGCGTGTAAGGTTCGGTGTTCTTTTCCAAAAATATTATAATTTGTTGCAATAACCGCACCTTCCTCCACCAGTTCACCGGGCCGTGCATGAAAGCCCAGAATTCCGCCGCGGTCTGCCCGTACCCATGTCGTTTTCTTTAGATTTACCTGAAACAACGGCTTTTCGGGTTTACCTGGGATCATTTCCAACCACTTTAAAACATTGAGACAACCCCGTATCCCAAAATCAACGACACCCGGTTCTATTTTCCATACCTCACCCGCTTCAACGACAATAGTGGGAACACCACTCCGGACAGCAGTGCGACGTAATGAACCTTCCGGACCTTTGGAGTCGAGTAACAATTCCGCGCCAAATGCCTGGGCCAATGAACGCACTTTCGAATTACTCAGTGAGCCACGAACATTTGGGTAATTGGTACGACGCAAAGCCGCGCTATGAAAATCAATCCCATAATCGCATTGTTTTACAATCTCATGAAACAACGCATAGGCCAGTCGACTGGTCGGACTACCCGATTCCAGCCCGGGAAAACAACGGTTTAAATCACGCCGATCGGGCATATAGCGTTTGTTGTGTTCCAGACCATACAAGTTGACGACCGGTATACAAACCAGGGTACCTCGGATTAAAGGAGGCGGTTGATCATACAGCAATTCGCGGATAATGCCCATTCCGTTGAGCTCATCGCCATGAATGGAACCTGTGAGAAAGACACAAGGCCCGGCATTGCGGGAACGTATGACACGTACAGGGATGGAGACAGGAATCCCCAGGTAGGTCTCACTGAACTTGAGGTTTAAATCTCGGGTGACACCAAGGGGAATTCGTACACCATCAATCATAAATGGTTTACTCTTGGTATTGTTTGATCTTCTTGCTCCGCTCTGTGTTGCCTCCAACAGAAACAGTCCTCCTTCGTATTTCTTGATGACATATTGCCAAAGCGAGACGCCAACAACAAATAATCAACGTTTAATACCGGTTGAATTCCTGCTTTTTCGTCGAGGTTGTCTATGCGGTCGTTTGGTGGGCATCATGCTACGCAATTCATGCAAATCACCATAGCATAAAAGCAAATCACCGGTATGGATCACCTCATCCCCACCAGGATTCGGAATAACTGCATCAGGCCGGGTAATACCAATTACATTGATGTTGCGTTGGGCCAGGTCGGTATCTCTCAACGCTCGGTTCTCCAGCTCAGGAAGATTATAGACCGGGAATTCCGCAACACCAAATCCGCCTGCCAATCGAAGACGCTGACGCAGATCAACATCAGGAAACAATACCTGATGTTCAATTTCCTCGATAATAGTTGCGGCAACATCCACTCCCGAAGAATTCTCAATGCCCTCCAGCCCGGGGGAAGAATTCACCTCCATTACCTGCGGCCCCTCCGACGACTCCAGCATATCTACACCGGCCACACGTAACCCGATAATTTGCGCAGCACGAATCGCAGTTGATTCATACTCCGCAGCCAACTGAACACCTTCCATAGAACCACCACGGTGTACGTTGCTCCGGAACTCTCCCGCTGCCGCACGACGCCGCATGGCCGCCACAACACGATCGCCGACCACAAATGCGCGAATGTCAGTTCCTTGGCTTTCTTTGACAAATTTCTGAATCAAAACGTTCTGTTTTGCACTGTGCAGGGTCTGAATTATAGCCTCGGCAATTTTTTCTGTTTCCGCCAGAATGACACCGACACCCTGGGTACCTTCCAATACCTTGATAATAACTGGTGTTCCGCCGATGCGATTAATCGATGGCAAAATGTCAGAACTGTTGCGCACGAAGACCGTCGCAGGAATTCCAATGTCATACCGGCTCAGGGTCTGCATGGCACGCAACTTGTCTCGAGAACGTGCAATAGCAATCGATTCGTTGGGCGTGTATATACCCATTTGCTCGAATTGGCGCAATACAGCCAGTCCGAAAAATGTGATAGCGGACCCTATACGAGGGATTACCGCATCAAAAACAGAAAGCCGCCTGTTATGGTAATAAAGCCCCGGCATCTCCTGTTCCAGGGTCATGGAAAATTTAAGCGTATCCAAAACCTGTACCTGATGTCCCCGAGATTTTGCCGCTTCTTTTAAACGCCGTGTACTGTAACACCGCGGTTGACGACTCAAAATACCTATTTTCATTTATATGTTTACACCTTTTTCTGTGCTGATCATTTCTGAATCGAACTTTTTTTCCTGCTAAAGACCCGGCGGCGACTGACATCTACCAGGAAGTCTTTTTCTAATGCCTTACGGCCCAGAAGCATCCGGTATTGCATTTTTTCTCTGGAAACCAGGGATAATTCGATTTCTTTTTCAACGGTTCCAATGAGAATGTTGGTGCGAACAAAACAGCGTTCAGTATAATGACCGGTACTGGAACGCACTCGCGCCCATTTTATTATGGGAGCAATGACACGTACGGCCCGATGGGCATGTTTTCGGCTGGTTATTACATTGAATTGCACCAAGTTGCCCCCTACCACTTCCAAATCTTCAACATGCAGGGCACTGGTGAGCGCACCAGTATCTACCTTGGCCAGGAGATTATCAATATGCCAGGTCGGGAAATCTACAAATTCAGCCCAACCTATAACGATTTTTTTGTCTCGTTGCTGGTTGTTCGTATTTTGATTTCGCTTAGGGGCAGTAGCCAAATTACTGTATTGCTTTCAAAGTTGATAAATTAACGTCATTAAATTATGCTTAATTATACTCAAATAGTGACCGCACCATCCGGTGTCCTGAACCAGGATTATGATGCACCATGCTTTTCTCTATTTTTTAGCGTTATAATTATGCTACATTGACTGCTTCCAGGACAATTATTAAAATTTTATTCGCTAGAAATATTACCTATTTTACTCAGCGTTATAGCCCAATTGATGGCCACACGCACTAGAAAAGGAAATCATCATGGCACTTGACCTCGTTGCATTACGCAACACATTGGAAAATTTGTCTATCACACGACAATTACCGGAACCATTGCGACAGCGTTTTGTGCTGACTTTAGTCGGGGTAGGCAACAACATACAGGCCTCAGATGGTGAGAAGTTATTCACAGAGGGTGAGAAATCCAGCGAATTGGCATATGCGCTGTTATCAGGCACCGTGGATGTCGCCAAGAGTACCGCACCAACGGTAACCGTTCAGGCACCTGACCTGTTTGGTGAGATGCAGCAAATTAATCCTGATGGTGTTCGAACAGCCACAGTAGTTGTCCGGGACACAGCCACATTACTACGATTTTCTTGGAATAACTTTTTCAGTTTGGCTCTCGCACTGTTTAATGAACAGGAAATGGTACAGCTGCGCCAGGCTTTGGAAGAGTTGGCCTGGTCGCATGTCGTTTAGTGTATGCACAAACCACACAAAATCACAATAAAACACGTTTAAGATTTACGCATTGTAGATTTAAGACACAACGGTATGGCAAAATTTAGAATTCAGAGATACAAGTTCAAGCTGAACTTGATAC
>Ga0334884_1005133_pt1 | contig 12762 bp, 11 predicted proteins | sample GraSluR1_MG_7_FD_207215 | JGI IMG/M metagenome (GOLD analysis project Ga0334884, IMG submission 207215) | Sludge microbial communities from methane-producing bioreactor in Wageningen University, Netherlands - Granular Sludge_12_05 R1 | ecosystem: Engineered > Bioreactor > Anaerobic >...
TTGGTCCTTTGACCACGTTTGATGCAAGCGATAGTCCCGTACCTTTTGGCGCGGATATCAAGGACTTTGATCCCTCCCAATGGATGGACAATAAAGAAGCCAAACGTTCGGACAGAGTCATTCAATTCGCTGTCGCCGCGGCCGACCTTGCGGTGGCGGATGCAAAGCTCGATACTGGAAGCCTGGATCCATATAAATTCGGAGTATATATCGGGAGTGGTCAAGGCGGCATAGAGACCACGTTCAACAACTTCAAGACCATGATGGAGAAGGGCCCCAAGAGAGTGAGCCCCTTCTTTATCCCGATGATGATCAGCAACATGTCGACAGCGTATGTCGCCATCAAGCATAACGCCAAGGGGCCGAATATGTGTGTCGTTACCGCCTGCGCAACCTCCATCCATAGCCTTGGAGAGGCGTACCATACTATCATGCGCGACGATGCCGAGGTCATCCTTGCCGGAGGGACCGAGGCCGCGCTCCGTACCATAAGTATTGCGGGCTTCGCAGCAATGAAAGCGCTTTCGACGAGGATGGACGAACCGGAGAGGGCATCCCGGCCGTTCGACGTGGACAGGGACGGTTTCGTCATGGGTGAAGGAGCAGGCGTGCTTGTTCTCGAAGAACTTGAGCATGCTAAAAAACGCGGAGCGCATATCTACGCGGAACTTGTAGGATACGGGAATACATGCGACGCAAGCCATATTACCGCTCCCGATCCCGAGGGCGACGGCGCCGCCCGAGCCATGCGCAAAGCGATGACGCATGCGAAGTGGCTTCCTGAAGACGTGGAATATATCAACGCGCACGGGACGTCCACACCTCTCAACGACAAAATGGAGGCCATGGCGATTCGGAGCGTTCTCGGCGCCCACGCCGAGAAAACCTATGTGAATTCCACAAAATCGATGATCGGCCATTGCCTCGGCGCAGCCGGCGCGTTGGAGACCGTCGCAGCTCTCCAAACGATCGAAGAGGGAATTATCCACCCAACGATCAATTTGGAGAACCTTGATCCGGAGTGCGCGATCAACGTTGTTGGAGCTTCTCCCGTGGAAGCCCATATATCCAGGCTTTTGGTGAACAGCTTCGGATTCGGCGGCCACAACGGGGTTATCGCACTTCAGAGGTTCGAGGAGTAAGTAAAAGTATAGCCCCGGCTTTTTCGGGGCTGTATTTTTATTTTTTAGAAATAATGAATTTCGAAGACTGGTACAGCGGACAACTCGAAATACTGCAAGAGCGCATCGGATACTTTTTTGACGATATTACTCTTTTGCGGACAGCATTGCTGCATTCTTCGTTTACGCACGAACACGGAGGAAACGAGCACAATGAACGCTTGGAATTCCTCGGCGACTCGGTGCTCCAGCTGAGCGCCTCCCATATGCTTTTCACCTCGGAAAAACAGCTTGATGAAGGAGCGCTTTCGCGGAAGAGAGCATCGCTTGTCTGCGGGAGCTCACTTCGCCGCTGGGCGGAGTATATAGAAATCCCCGCTCTTCTACGAACTGGGAAAGGGATGTCCGGACGCGGCGTATGTAGTTCAATATATGAAGATGCCGTTGAGGCTCTTTTCGGCGCAGTCTTTCTCGATGGTGGATATGAGGCTGCCGATGCTGTGATATTAAAATATCTTGACTTTTTAACGCGTATTTCTCCTCCGGAACCTGCCGACCCGAAAACTCTGCTTCAGATTCTTGCTCAAGAGAAAGGCATCGGCATTCCGTTCTACGAAACTCTTTCGGTGACCGGCCCTTCCCATCAACCTATATTCCATGTGAGAGTGCTGCTTAGCGGTATCCCGGCCGGAGAGGGGACAGGCGCTTCAAAAAAAGCGGCAGAATTCAATGCGGCAAGAGAAGGATATGATTTCTTCTCGAAGGAGACTGCTTTATCATGAAAACAAAACGAAGCCTTTTCCTGATCTTTTTTGGTTTTTTCATTCTTCGTGCTTCTACCGCGCTCGCTTGGGAAGTTTGGACGACAACGCCCTGGCTTGCCCTCGTGACCCGCTTCATTGGCGGCGTTTTTGTAACGGTTCGCCCTATCGAGTTTTGGAGCGAAGACGGCCAGATTGTACGAAAAGTGCAAAACCGGGCTATACCCAAAGACGGGCGTATTATCGCACTCGATACGGAAGAAGCTTCCAGGCTTGGTCTGATTCAAAAAGAATGGACTGCGCTCGCTCCCCTTTACCGAACAGCTCCTTTCGACAAAAAACGATTGGACTATTTTTTTGCCGACCCTTCTTCGCTTCCATTTATTGCGCAGAAGGTGTTTACGGTCCTCTCGCAGTTCGACCCGCCAAATTATCCGTACTACCAACGCCGACTCTCCGAATTTCAAACACGTCTCGACAGTACGGTCATCGTCGGAAGAAGACTTTTGAGCGGATCAACCTTTATTTACATTGGAGGAAATTTTTCCGGAATGCTGACTGCGGCAGGTTGTTCGTTGGAGTCGATCGATGAGTCGTTAAAAACGTTATGGGAACAAGAGAAAGAACTCGATCGTCTCTCCGGTCTTCTCGGAGATGCTCTCGACAGGAGAATTCCGGTTATTGTGGATACATCTTCAAAAAAGCTCAAAGAAGCGTTGCGAAACAATAAAGAAGTGCTTTTCCTGGAGAAGCCCGTTCTTGACCAGGATATACTGCTCTTCTTCCACGATCAGTATATCCTCTTATGGAACAGGCTTGCCGCTCTGAAACAACTCCGTACACCGCGAAAGTAGAAAACGAAAAGCCAATCTACTCCAGTATTTTTAACACGCCGCACGCTTGAAAACAGAAAAAAAGGGCAGCGCCGAAGCTGCGAGAAAGGCGCTCAGAATATAGAACGGGATACCGTTTCCAGTGATGTCCAATAATGAGCCTACTAATATCGGGCCAACCGTCATACCGATACTGAAGGCAATATTAAAAAGTCCCATCGTTCTTCCTGAACCGAAATCTTTTCCCCGGGCGGCGGCTATTGCGGCAAGAGAAGGAGAAGCAAATGCATGACCGACTCCGAAAGCCACGCTCGCTACGGAGAGACTGAGAGGCGTCGTCAGATTCGGGAGTCCGATAAGCGTAACAGCCGAGATCATTCCTCCGATAATGATCAGCGTATTTTTATGCACATTATCCGCCAATCTACCGGATATATTCTGTAGAATACCCGTAGAGACGGAGTTCAATGAAACAATAATACCGATATTCGATAACGAGAGATCGAACTGCGATGCGAAAAGCGGAATGACCATGACAAGGACTCCGCGGCACATCGCCGACGAAAACTGGAAGATGAAGACTACGAGCATCTCCGGATCGGAAACGATGCCCTTGAAAGCCTTCAAGGCGCCCGACTCTACAGTGGCGATACTTTTGGGAGGGGAAGCGGGGAAGAGCGCCAACACAAGAAAAAGAGCGAGAAGAGTCAAGGCGGTCATGGCAAAAAACGGAGCATAAAATCCGAAAGTGTCGGCTAAAAATCCGCTGAGAAGCGGACCGCAACCAACACCAAGAAACAAGGCGGCCTGCAGAGAACCGAAAATTACCCCTTCTTCGCCCTTCGGAGCAATATCCGCCGCTATCGCCATGGTAATCGGTACTACCATGGCGGAACCGATTCCGTGCCAGATTCGAATAAAAATCAACATTTCGGTGGAAAACGCGAAAGTATAGGCGACCGAAGCCGCCGCATACACTAAAAGACCGCTTAAAAGCAGTTTTTTTCTGTCCATACGCTCGGCAAGCTCTCCCGAAACGAGCATACCCCATATACGGGAAAAGGAAAAAGAGCCGATTATGAGTCCAATGGCCACGCTGCTCGCGCCGAGAGATTTCGCATAAAGAGGAAGCACCGGTGCGATAATCCCTATACCCAACATCGCACAGAACATGGAAAGACTCAATACGAACCGGATTCCACGCGAAGATTTTTGTGATAGCAACAAGGAAACACATCTCCTATCTTTCCTCGAAAAGCGTGAGGAAAAGAAAATATTCCTTGGCTATGATACTATATATTGTCTACAATTTCAAGTTCACCGTTTCCTTTTGTAAAGCGCCCGATACACGCAGCGGATTCAAATCCGAGGCCTTGTACCGCGTTGAGAAAATCTTGGAATTTTTCCTCAGGAAGAGCCAGCAACAAGCCTCCTGAAGTCTGGGCATCGAAGAGCATATCCATTGCGACTTCATCATGCTTCCGTGGATCGCGAACACGCCCTTCATATTCTATGCGGTTATTATACGTTCCCGCAGGTATGAGCCCTGACTCCGCAAGGCTGATGGTTCCGGGAAGCAGCGGAATATCGTGGATGCCCAGAACGAGGTTCATCTCCTTGGAAGAGAGCATGTCCAACGCATGCCCCGCCAAGCCGAATCCTGTGACATCGGTACATGCATGGACAGACGAGAGGCGTTCATGGTCAAGACGTTTCGGCAGATCATTCAACGCCGACATCCATCTGATCGCCTCCTGCAGGCTGCGTTCATCTTCCAGCATATCCGCCTTCAGCGCTGTGGTAACAATCCCTGTCCCGATAGGCTTCGTCAAAAGCAGCATATCTCCGGGGCGGGCGCCCGTCACCCGCCACACGGAATCCGTAGCGACCTCGCCATACGCAACGAGACCGTATTTGGGCTCTTTATCCTCGACGCTATGTCCCCCGAGCAAGAAGGCCCCCGCCTCACGAACTTTTTCGAACCCACCTGCCAAAACAGCCTCCAATACGCTCATATCAAGGCTTTTTACCGGAAACCCCACGATGTTCAACGCAACCAACGGAAAACCGCCCATTGCGAACACATCGCTCAAAGAATTCGCCGCGGCGATTCTCCCCCATACAAGGGGATCGTCGACTACCGGGGTGATAAAATCAACCGTAAGCACACCGACCCTTTTGTCGTCTATCTTCCAGAGAGCCGCATCTTCTCCCGAAGCCCATGAAGAAAAGATCCGCTCGTCGGAGGGGAGAGGGATGTTTTTCAGTATCTTGGAAAGGTCCGCCGGACCTATTTTAGCCGCTCAGCCACTTGTAGTGGACATCTCAGTCAGACGCATTGCATCTTCTCCCTTGCGTTATAATAAACATTATTATAACACATGCATTAGTTTTCTTCCGGTGTCGCGTGCACTACATCCGCAGCGCAGTATGCTACTGTTCCGTGCCGATTCCGGACAATAAGCTCGCCGTTTTCGCCGATACTCACGGCCTGCCCTCTCTCGGTTCCATTGTCGGCGATGACGAGAACCTCTCTCCCCAAAGTCACACACTCATTACGGTAGCGCGCAAGAAGGCTTTTTCCGCCATCGCTCTCCATTACGGCAAGAATATCCGCGAAGCGGTCCAAAAGGGTCGCCGCCAAGACCCCGCGGTGAACACCTTCGACCATATCATTTAAAAAGGCTGCACGGGAAAGGACAACCTCAGCTTCTTCGTTGTTTTCAAGAGACGGGGAGTTTATGTTGATTCCTATTCCTGTACAACAGTCTCGGACACGATCAGAGTCACTTGATGCTTCTGAAAGAATACCGCACACCTTCTTATTCTCATAAAGAATATCGTTTGGCCATTTAAGCGAAAGCCTTACGGAGCACGTTTGCTCTACTGCATCTTTCACAGCGAGCCCGGCGGCAAGATTTACGAGCTGCAGTCGTCCTGGAAGAAGGCGAGGTTTAAAAAAGAACGAGAGAAAGAGACCGCTTCCCCGCGGAGAAACCCAAGTCCTGTCCCTTCTTCCTCTTCCCTGCGTCTGCTCTTCGGAAATAACGACGACATTCTCCGCTCCGCTCCGGCGTCCACACTGTTTTGCAGTTACCTGTGTAGAAGAAAGCGTTTCATAAAGGTAAATTTCCGGTGTAGAAAAAAGCGTATTTGAAAGAAGCGCTCCAATATATGAGGGAGCAAGGTCATATCGAGGCAATTCACGAAGAATGTATCCTTTTTGAGGGATGGATTCTATCGAAAATCCTTCTCCGACAAGGTTGCGGATACTCTTCCAGACGCTCTGTCGGGAACATGAGAGCAATTCGGCGAGAGTACCTCCCGAAATGATTTCGCCTCCTGTGTTCATAAGAATGCGGCAGAGGTCCACGGTTCCGGGGCGCGCTTTCATCATTTCCTTTTTTCGTCCTCCTTTGGCGTGCCTTGAAATGATATAATAAAAAATCGTTCAACACAATGATCGTGACCACTAAGGAGGAGAAAGCATGGCGCTCACGCCGAATGCGACAGTTTTGGAGGAACTGAGGATTTTACGAAAAGATCTTCAGGACAGTCTTTGACCTCGATTCAATAAGGCAGAAAAAAGAAGAACTTGAAGCGCGCACAATCGCTCCCGACTTCTGGACAAAAGAAGAAAGCCGCGAAGTATCCCGTGATATCGCACGTTTACAGCGCAGCCTCGATGCCTGGGACCAGGTCGATCGTATGTTCAGCGACCTCGAAACTCTTGACGAGATGCTTTCGGATGCCGATGACGACGAATTGCAGAAAGAATTTTCCCAGACAGCTGATGCGCTTCGGAAATTTGTCGACAAAGAACAGATGGTGCTGCTTCTTTCCGAGGAGTACGACGGCAGCAACGCAATTCTCACAGTACATGCCGGATCCGGCGGGCTCGATTCTCAGGATTGGGCCGAGATGCTTTTGCGCCTTTATCTTCGGTGGTCTGAAAGAGAAGGCTTTTCCGCAAGAGTGCTCGATATCCTCCAGGACGAGGAGGCAGGCATTAAAAGCGCAACCGTGCTTGTACAGGGAGAGTATGCCTACGGGTATTTAAAAGCGGAAAAGGGAGTTCACCGGCTGGTCCGAATATCTCCATTCGATGCCGCGAAGAGACGGCATACCAGCTTCGCTTCGGTTGATGTCGCGCCGGAATTGGCTGAGGATGTTCCCGTGGAAGTCCGCCCTGAAGACCTCAAGGTCGACACGTTCCGGGCAAGCGGAGCCGGCGGCCAGTATGTCAACAGGACCGACTCGGCGGTCCGTATTACACATATTCCCACAGGAATCGTCGTCGGCTGTCAGAACGAAAGATCCCAGCACATGAATCGTCAGGTCGCGATGCAAGTCCTCCGGAGCCGACTCTTTGAAAAGGCGGTTCAGGAGCGCCAGCAAGAGCTTCTCTCGATTCAGGGAGAGAAGAAGGAGATAAGCTGGGGGAGCCAGATACGTTCTTATGTTCTGCACCCTTATACTATCGTGAAGGATCATCGAACCGGCTTTGAAATCGGGAATGTCCACGCCGTGCTGGATGGGGACATCGACGGGTTTATTATGAGCTTCCTCAGATGGAAGCGGCAAAAGTAAAAATTCTCTCGGGAGGATCGCCGCCCATGAACTTTTTTCGACTACTGATATGCGCGCTTGTTCTTCTTCTGGCTCCTGCGGAGCAGTCCGAAGCGTCGCAATTTACTCCCTCCGTCCCGGTGCTGGGAGTAGAGGATCTTCGTCCTGGAATGAAGGGGTACGCGCTTACCGTAGTCTCCGGCAGAGAGATTGTGCGGTTTCCTGTGGAAATTGTGAGCGTGATCCCCGGAAAAGGAAGCCCCAAACACCTGATAATGATAAAAGCTTCCGGATCCGTTATAGCGGCGACGGGCGGCATTGCCGCAGGTATGAGCGGCAGTCCCGTGTATATCGACGGCAAGCTTATCGGGGCAATCGGATATGGTTGGAATTTCAGTGAGCACACTCTCGGCTTGGTTACCTCGTTCAAGGATATGGCGTCGATTTGGAGTTGGCCGGAAAAAACCGTGTCCATTCCCCCGGCGCCTGCTCTAACCGAAGCAGAAAAAAAAGACCGGGAAGACGATGGCGGGCTTGATGAGGAAACGGATACCGATAAGGAAACCAAGGAAGAAGAAGACCTTATAGTACCCGTTGGCGCCGAGCCGCTCTCTTCGCCCCTTTTTATCGATGGAATCAGTACCCGCAAAGCCAGGGAGACAGCCGCCCTTCTCGGAAGAGACATGTATATTCCAGGCGGAGGATTCACCGATGCCGTTCCGGTCGAGATGAACGCCAAGATGCTGCCCGGGGACGCCATTACAGTGCTTCTGGCGTGGGGAGATGTCACCATCGGCGCTACCGGTACTCTGACCGCGGTGGCGCCGGACGGGAGATTTATAGCCTTCGCCCACCCCTTCCTTGGAAGGGGCGCTGTCAACTATCCCGTGGCAAGGGCGTACATCCACAAAGTTATCCCCAGCTTGGAGTCTCCTTTCAAAGTAGGCAGTCCGCTAAAGATTGTCGGGACAGTTACTCAGGACAGACCGCAGGGAATAGGCGGAAGAATCGGCTATTTTACGCCTTCGATCTCGGCGACTCTCGATTTTTCGGATGCTGAACGAAACATCAAAGAGAGGAAACGCTTTCACATCGTTCCGGATCCTTTCATCGGCGCAAAGCTGACCGCAGGGGTCTTCACCGGCCTGATAGACGATCTCTGGGGACGCAAAGGACAAGGAACAGCGACTCTGACCTTGAATGTGCAGGGGAGGGGGTTAATAAACGGGTGGACTCGAACGAATATGTTCTTTTCAGACAGCGATCTTGCAGCGGCCGCTTTAAAAGAGGCGAGCGAACTGCTCGACGTTGTGTTTCTGAATCCGTTTGCCGAGATCTACCCGTTGGGGATAACTGTAACTACCGAATTCTCCCCGTTGCCCAAGCTTATGTATATTGAAGGCCTGAATCTCAAAGGAGAATCCTTCTCCTCCGGAGATACGGTCGAAGTTGACGTGCTGCTTCGACCGTACAGGAAAAAGCAGGTGAAGAAAACATTCAAGTTCACCATCCCTAAGGATGCATCCGGTATCTGTGAAGTCCTTGTTCGAGGCGGCGGCATAGAGCCTCTGAATCAATCGGCTATCATTCAGGGATGGAAAACTATCGACAATTTCCGGCAACTTTTCACGGAGATGTCGGCTCTTGAGACAAATAATGAGCTTATACTTGAATTTAATTACGAAAAACGGTCAAAAGGCGGCAAAGGCCGCTCGAATGATGACGACCCTGTTTCAAAAGAGGAACAAGAACTATTAAGCGAGTTGAAACAGCGCCGTTTGAAAGACGGGACGCTTCAGATCTTCAAATCGGATTTTGTCGTCGAGGGACTTCTCCGAAAACTGATCACGGTCTCGCCCGGCGACTCTTCGCAATCCGAAGAATCTGAAACGGAGAGTTGATCACGTGTTCATCACGTTCGAAGGAATTGACGGTTGTGGCAAAACGACGCAAGCCGCGCTCCTCGCCAAGATCCTTGAGGAAAAATACGAAGGAAAACGGCGCGTTTTATGGACAAGAGAGCCAGGAGGGTGGACCGGCGGTTCGTGGATACGGGAACGTATTTTGGAAGGTAATCTTTCCCATCCAATGAGCGAGTTGTTTCTCTTTCTTGTAGATCGCTGCGAACACGTCCGCAGGGAGATTCTCCCGGTTCTTGACGACGACGGTGTCGTGATCTGCGAGCGGTACACGGATTCAACACTTGCGTACCAATCCTGGGGGAGAGGAATCCCGTCGGAGAAAATCGAAACGCTGTTCGAATGGTGTTCTTTTCCGAGACCGGATCGGACATTCTGGCTTGATATCCCAGTGAAAAAAGCGATGGAGAGAGTATGCCTCCGCGGGGGACGCGACCGTTTCGAAGCAGCAGGATACACATTTCTTGAAAGGGTCCGCTCAGGCTTTTCATACCTGGCGCAAAGAGAGCCTCGCAGGATTAACACGATAGAGGCCTCTGAAGAACCGCAAGTTCTTGCGTCAACGATTTTCTCTCTTGTGGAGGTGTCCTCGTCCCGTTGAGGGTAAAAAAAACTTCCAAAGAAACATTGAGCGGAGGAGAATTTTCCAAGACTTCGAAAAGAAGCGGACAGCTGCCTTCTCGAGAACCGACCGCTAACGTTTTCTCGGCGTCTTTGGAAGATGCCGAAATCCGTGATCTTTTGGAGCGCCTTGAAATTATCGGGAGAAAACTGTCTATTTTCCCCGCGGAAGCGCTCCTTCTTCAGTACCGTAAGCTTGTTTCCGAACTGGTGCGACGGGCGGTAGCGGGTTTGCGCGTGCGGCGCGACATGAAATGGCGCAGGGGAGATAAAAATTTCTTCGTCATTGTGGAAAAGACGGACTCCATGCTTGATGAACTCGAGGCTGTCTTCGCTCGGGAAGGAGAGCGAACCAGAATGCTGCAACTTATGGAGGAGATCAAGGGATGTCTCTTTTCTCTTCTGTTCTGAAAACGGACGAAAGCACCGAACAGAACTGCGCTTCATGGATGGATTCTCCGGCTTGGAAGCGCTTGTTGTTTTTGGCGTCGAAAAGAGCCTTCCCTCACTCATGCGCTGTAGTAATCAACGAGAATCTCCATATGCACGCAGCGCTCGGCATTGTTCGTGTCCTGCTTTGCGAAAACGGTTCGGGAGATGACGAGTGCCGGGCGTGCGCGGCCTGGTCCGGCGAGAGGCATCCGGATCTCGCGTATGGCGGCGCTCCCTCCAAACCTCCTTCAATCGACGATTGTCGTGAGATAATCGATGCAATGGCGTATCGTCCGGTGGTATCATCAAGACGAGTTGCAGTCATTTTTTCCGCGGACACAATGATGCTTCCTGCGGCAAACAGTCTTTTAAAACTGGCGGAAGAACCGCCGGAATATGTTCACATGCTTTTTTTACTGTCGGACGAAAAACTCTTTCTGCCCACTCTGCGAAGCCGGTCATGGACTGTATCGCTGCCTTCTCCTCGTTCGGAGACGGGCATGGCGCCGCCGCAAACTGAGGAAGAGTGGGTCCGGTGGATTGAAAAAAATGCCAAGTCTGAAGTCGACGAGCTGATTCTGCTCTTAGCTCCATGGATATCCTATGAAGTAGAACGGGGAGCGTATGACAAGGCGGCGACGCTGGAGCGGTTACGCCTTTTGATCCAGACGAAACGCCTTTCCCGGACCATGGTTCTCGACCTAATTGTATTGGCTCTCAAGGAGGGTATTGTTTTTGAGCATTCATTTGGCGATCTTTGGTAAACCTCGTTATCTTGGGCTTCTCGATATAGAAACTCCTTTCCCTCCCAGAGGAACCTGGCTTGTTGTCGAAACAATGAGAGGTTCCGAACTGGCTCTTCTTGGCGGCCCTCTCTCCAACGAACAAGAGGCGCGCTATCGGGCATCCTGCAATGACGATGCCTCCGACGGTCAGGTCAAGGGCGGCGAACCGATTCTTCAGGAAATCTCGCTTGTACGAATTGCATTGGATGAAGACCTTGCAGCTGCTGAACTCGAACGGAAAGAAGAAAACGAAGTCCTTGTCAGAGCGAGGACGCTGCTCCGTAGTCATAATCTCTCCATGAAGCTGGTCGACGTCGAATATCTTCTTGACAAGAAAAAACTCTTTTTCTATTTTACTTCAGAACAGAGAGTGGACTTCCGGGCGTATGTCAGAGATCTGGCGAAAGAGTTCAAAACCCGTATCGAACTCCGGCAGATAGGCGTACGCGACGAAGCCAAAACTGTCAAAGGGATCGCGCCGTGCGGTAGGGAATGTTGTTGCAGCCACTGGCTTCACAAGTTCACACCAATCTGCATCAAGATGGTAAAGGAACAGAATCTCGCCCTGAATCCGACGAAAATCTCCGGGATCTGCGGGAGATTGATGTGCTGCATGTCCTACGAGCACACATCGTACAGCAGACTCTGGAAAACGCTCCCGAATCCCGGGTCGAAGATCCGTACCCCCGCCGGCAACTATATCGTGGAGGGAGTTGAACTTTCATCCGACTCCGTGCGCGTGCGCCGCCCGGACGGAGGAAGCATTCTTATTGTCATTGAAGATTTTCCACGCTTCAAAGAGACTGTCCTGGAAGGGAAAGAATGGGAGGACCCTTCCCGCACACTCCGCGATTTCTCCTCCGGGAAGTCGCTCTTCGACAGCTCTGCAGCAAAAACGACACGTACATTCCCAGACGACTCGTCCCGCTCTTCAAGAAAACGAGCCGCTGATTCCGGCGGGCGTGAAAAAGGGCAGGAACAGAGTCCTCTCGCTAAAGACAAAAAAACGGAAACTCCCGGAGCGGAAAAGAATAGACGAGAAAAAGAGAAAAAACTTCCGGAAGGGGTGCGAGGACCTGAAGAGGCAGCCAAACCGGCGAAAAAAAAGAGGAGAAGAAAGAAGCCGTCCACCTCTGCCGACATCAAAAACCCGCAAGAAGGCGTCCAACAGACACCTCAACAGGAGCGCGGAGACAAGAAACCCGTCGAAGTAAAAAAACATGAGGATTCGTCTCAAAGGGATCGCACCTCCCCAAAGACTGCGTCGACCGAAAAAAGCCAGACTTCTCTCCCGACGGAAAAATCCGATGGAGCGCCTCTTTCTTCTGGAAAAAACGGTGAAAACCCTGGCAAGCGTTCTTCTAACTCCAGAAGACGTCGTTCGGGAAAAGGGGGAGGAAACAGGGAACCAAACGAAAAAAGAAATACTCCGGATCAAAGAACCGAAGGATCCGAATCAAAGAACGCTTCCTCGGACGCTGCGCCGCAGAAAAGACATAAGAACAAAGCGCACACTCGCCCGAAAGAAGAGTTCGGAGAACACAGCAAAGAGACGGGGCATGAATAAGAACTGCATGCCTGGAGGAGGAGGGCGAACACAACATGTCTTTTTTTGAAAAGCTTAAAAAAAGTCTACAGGGAGTACGTAAAAAATGGAGCGGCGGACTCTCGGGAATTTTTTCGGGCGGCGCCATCGATGAGGGATTCTGGGAACGTCTTGA